>ERZ1740065.1152-NODE-1152-length-15481-cov-10.390963_pt1 | contig 15481 bp, 18 predicted proteins | sample MGYA00581738_ERZ1740065 | MGnify/ENA primary metagenome ERZ1740065 (study PRJEB43018, sample SAMN04849749) | marine metagenome | isolation source: floating plastic debris | place: Pacific Ocean | collected 2008-09-01 | study: EMG produced TPA metagenomics...
CCCGTTACTGCGCGGGTGCCGGACATCGCGTCGAGACCGTCCGCTGGCGGGCTGCGCAAAAGCTTGATCCCCAGATAGACCAAGTAGACCGCACCCACCCATTTCAGCACGGTAAAGAGCGTGGCAGAGGCCAGAACAAGCGCGCCGAGGCCCGCAAGCGACAGGCTCATCGCGATCAGATCACCAAGCGCGACACCGGTGGCAGAGGCCACAGCGACGCGCTTGCCCTGGCTGATCGCATAGCTCAGCACCAAAAGAACGGTGGGCCCGGGGATGAGAACAAGAACGGTGGAAGCGGCGGCAAAGGTCAGCCAAAGATCGAATGTCATGGTGGAACGTTACGCCTGCAAAACCCGTCCTGCAACCGCATCAAGCTTGGCCACCAAAGCGGGGTCGCGCTTATCTGGAGCCGTGAGAAGTGCGTATTCCAAAGCCCGGTCGCAGCCATGCGGGCAAGGCTCTCTTTCTGCACCGAGCAAGCCCGGCAGGCGGGCCACCATGTCTCTTGCTTTGGCGGCATTTCCGGTCAGCGTTTCGATGATCTGGGTCACGTCCACTTCGCCATGATCGGGGTGCCAGCTGTCGTAATCGGTGACCATGGCAACCGAGGCGTAACAAAGCTCTGCCTCCCGGGCGAGCGTGGCCTCGGGCATGTTGGTCAGCCCAACCACATCGCAGCCCCAGACCTCTCGATACAGCTTGGATTCGGCCAGCGTGGAAAATTGCGGGCCCTCCATGGCCAGATATGTCCCGCCATTGTGCACCGTGACACCTGCCGCTTGGGCCGCTGTGGTGCAGGCATCGCTCAGACGCGGACATGTGGGATGGGCCACACTGACATGCGCGACGCAGCCCGGGCCAAAGAAGCTTTTCTCGCGTGCGATTGTACGGTCAATGAATTGATCCACGACCACAAAGTGGCCTGGCGCCATCTCTTCTCTAAACGACCCGCAGGCGGAGACAGAGATCACATCAGTCACACCGATCCGCTTGAGCGCATCAATGTTGGCGCGATACGGCACGGATGTGGGGGAATGTACGTGCCCCCGCCCGTGACGCGGAAGAAACGCGATGTCCACGCCATCCAGATGGCCCGTCAGGATCGCGTCAGACGGCTTGCCCCAAGGGGTTTCAACTGAAACCCACTCTGCTGCTTCCAGCCCGTCGATGTCATAGACACCGGAGCCCCCAATTACCCCAATTTTCGTCGTCGCCATGCCGCGCCTCATCTTCCATGGTTGGCACGAAGTTACGCAAGCTTGGCGCAGATGAAAATCAAAAACGCTGAGAGGCCTTAGCCCAAATTCAGCGTCAGCAGATCATCTTTGCGCAACAGCGAACTTACAACGCGACCCTGCTCGGTCTCACGGATCGCATAGCCATAGCCGCGCACGCGGTGCTTCCACTCGCGCTCGGACACGGCAAGGCCACGCTCCCGCATTACGAGGTCACGCACGTGCTCGATATCTTTCTGTTCCATCGTTTCTTCCCAATTTACAATGTTACCCTTGCCGAGACGTTAGGAAGCGGCTGTGGCGACAATCGTTCTGAAATTGGGCAAGCCAAAGGTCTTCTTTGGACATAATGGCAAAGAGATTAAGAGCATTCGAAGGGAGCGATCGGCCCTGAAAGATAACTATGCAACGCGCTCCGGCAAGGGTTACATGCCCGCGCGCGCCTCAATCTCGCGCCGGGGTTTGCGCTCACGTTCTGTCGCGGATTTAAGCTGACCACAGGCTGCCATGATATCTTCACCCCGCGGCGTGCGGATTGGGCTGGCATATCCTGCCTTGTAGATAATGTCGGCAAACCGTTCGATCCGCTCCCAATCAGAGCGTTCATGCGGGGAACCCGGCCATTCATTGAACGGGATGAGGTTGATCTTGGCCGGGATGCCCTTGATCAGCTGAACCAAACGGCGCGCATCCTCATCACTGTCATTGACGTCCTTGAGCATCACGTATTCAAACGTGATCCGCTCAGAGTTTGACGCCTTGGGATAGGCGCGCAAGGCATCCAGCAGCGCCTCAATGTTCCATTTGCGATTGATCGGCACCAGATGGTTGCGCACCTCATCGGTGGTGGCGTGAAAGCTCACCGCCAGCATACAGCCGATCTCTTCGGCCGTCTTTGCAATCTGAGGCACAACTCCTGAAGTCGAGAGCGTGATGCGCCGACGGCTCAGGCTGATGCCTTCCCCATCCATCGCGATCTGCATGGCGTCCCGCACATTGTCGAAATTGTAAAGCGGCTCGCCCATGCCCATCAGAACAATATTGCTCAAGAGCCGGGGCCGTTCGCCGGAGCCTTCGCCCGGACGCGGCCATTCGCCCAAATCATCACGCGCCATCATGATCTGGCCGACGATTTCACCAGCGGTCAGATTGCGCACCAGCTTCTGCGTGCCGGTGTGGCAGAACGAACAGGTCAGGGTACAGCCCACCTGGCTTGAAATACACAGCGTCCCCCGGTCGGTTTCGGGGATATAGACCACCTCCACCTCATGCCCGCCCGCAATCCGCGCCAGGTATTTTCGCGTGCCATCTGCACTGACCTGGCGTGTGACCATCTCTGGCACAGCGATGACGAATGTCTCTGCCAGCTCCGCACGGTAGGCCTTGCTGAGGTTGGTCATCTGCGAGAAGTCCCGCACGCCCCATTGGTAGATCCATTGCCAGATCTGATTGCTCCGCATCTTGGCCTGCTTTTCCGGCGTGCCATGAGCGATCAACGCCTCTCGGAGCGCGGGCCGCGTCAGACCGACAAGGTTCACCGGCCCCTCCGGAAGCTTCCGGGGGATCGTCAAAAGATCCTGCGTGATCGGGGCGGGTTTGTTCATGGCTGCGATGCATCGTTAGGCTAGATGGTCAGGTATATAGGCGATCTGCGCGAAAACCAAAACAGGCTTTGTCGGTCGCTATTCCGTGTATGCGTGATCGACTCTTGGCCTGTTTGCAACCTTGGCCGCAATGCGCGCCACATTGGGGAGCTCATAGATATCAGGGTGTCCCGCCTGTGGTTTCAACCATGTCGTCAGCATATGCATGTAGATGTCCAAAGCGCTGAATGTGGATCCCAGCACCCAGCTGTTGTCCCCGATCTGCGCATCGACCACCTGCCAAACATCGCGCAACCGGCGACACGCCTGTTTTTGCGTCCCAGCATGAGTTTCAGAATGCTCTGCAAACCGCTCAGGATAATAGTATTGCTGAAACGCTGTCTGCACCGTGTTTGAAAAGTAAACCAGCGTCTGAAGGAACAGTGGCCGCGTTGAATCACTAGGCGCCGGCCCCAACCCGGCCTCCGGATATCGATCACACAAATACACCGTGATCGCCGCAGCCTCATACAATGAACCACCATCCCAAGCGAGCGCGGGCACCCATCCATTTGGATTATGTGCCAGATGTGCAGGGTCGCGCGGCTCAGTTTTTGAGATCGGCACTTCGATCAACTCATACTTGGCCCCGATCTCGTCCAGCAGGATCCGAACAACCATCGCCGCACTGCCCGGGCTGTAGAAGAGAGTGTAGATCAAGCGCCGCTCCAATCCCGCGGCGTGCCCATCGTGGCCACGTCCGCATGTCGCGGGCACGAGATAAGATGATCATTGACCATCCCAACCGCCTGCATGAACGCGTAGACAATAGTCGGGCCACAAAACTTGAAGCCGCGCTTCTTCAAATCCTTCGAGATTGCCTGAGACAGGTCTGTTTGCGCCGGCACCTCATTCAGTGTCGTCCACTGATTCTGAATTGGCGCCCAGCCGACAAACTCCCAAAGATATCTATCAAACCCTTGCTCAGCCTCGATCTGCTGCCAGGCGCGGGCGTTCCCAATCGTGGCTTCGATTTTGCCTCGGTGGCGGATGATGCCGGGATCAGCCAGGCAGCGCTCCACCTCCGCCTCGCCCCAATCTGCCACGATATTAGGGTCAAATCCGGCAAAGGCGGCCCGAAAATTCTCGCGCTTTTTAAGGATCGTGATCCAACTCAAACCCGCCTGAAATCCGTCGAGAATGAGCTTTTCCCAAAGAGCGCGGCTGTCGTATTCCGGCACACCCCACTCAGCGTCATGATAATCCATGTAAATCGGCTCAAGCCCCACCCAACCGCAGCGATCACCCATCCTCAGACCTCAAAATGATTCAATTTTAGGTTTGAGAATTCTTTAACGCTCTCGCGTCACCCTGTGAAGCCAGAGCAGCTCTTAGCAAAGGTAGAGATCGCGATGGCGCGAAGTATGGTAGATTGGGCCGATGTGCCAGCGGGCCAGGACAGCCCACTGAACTATGCCGTTTCGATGCGGGATAAAAACACCATTCAGATGGTAGAAGACGCGCTAAACCAGGGTCGGGTCATGCTCGCCTACCAAGCTGTCGTCCCATCGCGCAACACCGCAAAGCCCGCATTTTATGAAGGTCTCATTCGCATTCTTGATGATTCAAAACGCATTCTGCCTGCAAAGGATTTTATGAATGCCATTGAGGTTACAGAAGTGGGGCGCAAGATAGACTGCATGGCGCTCAAGCGCGGGCTCATCGAAATGCGCAAACACCAGGACCTCAGACTTTCAATCAATATGTCGGCGCGGTCCATCGGATATGCACGGTGGACCTACATTTTGGAAAAAGGCATCCGAGAAGATCCCACGATCGCGGAGCGTCTGATCCTTGAGATCACGGAAAGTTCCGCCATCATGGTGCCCGAACTCGTTGTGAGTTTTATGAATAAACTGCAAAAAAAGGGCATCAGCTTTGCGCTCGATGACTTTGGCTCGGGCTATACGTCCTTTAAATACCTCAAGGATTTCTATTTCGACATTTTAAAAATCGATGGTCAGTACATCCGCGGGATTGCCGCCAACCCAGACAACCAGATCATCGCTCGCGCCATTACAACGCTCGCGCGGGACTTCGATATGGTGTCGGTTGCTGAAAACGTAGAGACGCCAGAGGACGTTCTTTTTCTTCAACAGATGGGGATGGACTGCCTCCAAGGTTACTTCTTCGGAGCGCCGACAGTAAAACCTGTTTGGCACAATGATGCGTACGAAGAAAAAACAGCCTGATCTTTGGCAAACCAGCCGTTGCCCGCACTCAAGTGCTGCGTTAAGACAAGCGGCGATAGCGGGGGTAGCGCCAGTCGTTTGATCGCACAATCTGAGACCACTGACGCCAACGCTTCCTCCTGAATGCATGCAGTTTTGCTGGAGGATATCTTAATGACGAATGTGGTTATAGCGTCTGCGGCTCGAACGGCCGTTGGGTCGTTTAGCGGGTCTTTTGCGGGGACGCCCGCGCATGATTTGGGCGCGGCTGTTCTGGAGGCTGTGGTAGAGCGCGCGGGCGTTGAGAAAGGCGAAGTGTCCGAGACCATCATGGGTCAGGTGCTGACCGCCGCGCAAGGCCAGAATCCGGCGCGGCAGGCCCATGTGAATGCCGGCCTTCCCGTGGAAAGTGCCGCCTGGGGCATCAACCAGGTCTGTGGCTCTGGTCTCAGGGCCGTGGCCTTGGGCGCGCAGCACATTCAGTTGGGGGACGCCTCCATCGTGGCCGCGGGCGGGCAGGAAAACATGTCTCTCTCTACCCACGCCGCCCACCTGCGGGCGGGCCACAAAATGGGTGACGTCAAATACATCGACACGATGATCCGCGATGGTCTGTGGGATGCGTTCAACGGCTACCACATGGGCCAAACGGCCGAGAACGTGGCCGACCAGTGGCAGATCACCCGCGAGATGCAGGATGAGTTCGCCGTGGCCAGCCAGAACAAGGCAGAAGCCGCACAGAACGCCGGCAAGTTTGCCGATGAGATCACGCCCTTCACGGTGAAGACGCGCAAGGGCGACATTGTGGTAGACGCCGATGAGTACATCCGCCACGGCGCGACGATGGACGCGATGGCCAAGCTGCGGCCTGCATTTACCAAAGACGGCTCTGTCACAGCGGCCAATGCCTCGGGCATCAACGACGGTGCGGCGGCGACGCTATTGATGAGTGCCGAGGAAGCAGAACAGCGCGGGATCGAGCCGCTGGCGCGGATTGCCAGCTATGCCACTGCGGGTCTCGATCCGTCGATCATGGGCGTGGGCCCGATCCACGCAAGCCGCAAAGCGCTGGAGAAGGCGGGCTGGTCCGTCGGTGATCTGGATCTCGTGGAGGCCAATGAAGCCTTTGCTGCGCAGGCCTGCGCGGTGAACAAGGACATGGGCTGGGATCCATCCATCGTGAACGTCAATGGCGGCGCGATTGCCATCGGTCACCCGATCGGCGCCTCGGGCTGCCGGGTTCTGAACACGCTTCTCTTTGAGATGAAGCGCCGGGACGCCAAGAAGGGTTTGGCGACGCTGTGCATCGGCGGCGGCATGGGCGTTGCGATGTGCGTCGAACGGTAACGTTCGCCTTAAGGAGAGCGCGACTGAGTGCTGAGCAAGAAACGCGAGGGGGATTTGCCCCCTTACACACCCCCAGGATACTTTGAACCAGAAGATACATCCGGGGTTTGAACGACATTTTAAGGAGAAGACAGATGGGACGTGTAGCATTGGTAACCGGTGGCAGCCGGGGGATTGGAGAAGCGATCTCGAAAGACCTCAAGGACAAAGGCTACACCGTGGCCGCGACCTATGCGGGCAATGACGAGGCGGCGGCCAAGTTCACCGACGCCACCGGCATCCAGACCTACAAGTGGAATGTGGGCGACTATGAGAGCTCGGCGGCGGGCATTGCCAAGGTCGAGGCCGATATGGGCCCGATCGAGGTGGTCGTGGCCAATGCGGGCATCACCCGCGACGCGCCGTTCCACAAAATGACGCCTGAGCAGTGGCATCAGGTGATCGACACCAACCTCACGGGCGTCTTCAACACGGTGCACCCTGTCTGGCCTGGCATGCGCGAACGCAAGTTCGGCCGCGTGATCGTGATCTCGTCTATCAACGGGCAGAAGGGCCAGTTCGCGCAGGTCAACTATGCGGCCACGAAAGCGGGTGACTTGGGCATCGTCAAAAGCCTCGCACAGGAAGGCGCGCGCGCCGGCATCACCGCCAACGCGGTCTGCCCGGGCTATATCGGCACCGAAATGGTCCGCGCGGTCCCAGAGGAGGTTCTGAACACCAAGATCATCCCGCAGATCCCTGCCGGCCGCCTCGGCGAGCCCGAAGAGATCGCCCGCTGCGTCAGCTTCCTCGCCTCCGACGACGCTGGCTTCATCAACGGATCAACCATTTCTGCCAACGGCGCGCAGTTCTTCGTGTAAAAGCAGCAACAGACTCAAAAAAGGCCGCGATCATCGCGGCCTTTTTTTGGGCGAAGGCTTGGGAAGAGACCTTATTGCCCATGACATCTCAGTGACTTGCAACGATCAATGAGAGTTTGCTTTCCCCGTGAAGCGGCGGAAAAAGGATTTCATCGCTTCGGCACGAGCTTCGTGGGCTGCGCGGTAGGCGTCGCGGGTGCGGGCGTTGGTTGGGATCTCAATCATGGCATTTCCTTTCCATCGAGAATTTCTTACCTGATCCCAATATGGACTCCTGTGGTTTTGTCTACAAACGAGACTTTCTTCTCGTTCACTTAAATGATACTTAACTGAAAATGCCAGATCGCCTGCCACCTCTCACCGCCCTGCGTGCCTTTGATGCGGCCGCCAGACACATGTCTTTTCAGAGGGCCGCCGCGGAACTCAATGTCACACCGGCCGCGCTGTCGTTTCAGATCAAGTCTCTTGAAGAGCACCTAGGCGCACCGCTTTTCCACCGGCTCAACCGCGCTGTGGAACTGACCGAAGCCGGTCGCGCGCTTGCCCCAGGTGCGCGGGATGGGTTTGAAGCATTAGGTGCGGCATGGCGCGCGGCCTCGCGGACCAACGACCAATCTTCGCTCACAGTGACGGCGGGCCCGGCCTTTACGGCAACATGGCTTGCGCCGCGCCTCTTTACCTTTGCGCAGGCGCATCCCGAGATTGAACTCCGGCTCAGTGCCACGCTTGGCATTGTCGATCTGACACGCTCGGAAGTGGATGTCGCGATCCGATTTGGATACGGCCCAGACCCCAAAGAGCTCTATTCAGAGCGCTTTCTCGAAGACTGGGTCACGCCAATGATGTCACCTGAGATGGCAGAGGCATATCCAGGCATGGAGGGGCTACAGACCATCCCGCTCATTCATGCGGAGGATATCACCTTTCTAGATCCGCCAGCGGATTGGCCCGCATGGTTCCGCGCCGTGGGGCTGCCAAAACGGGATTGGACGGGTCAGAAATTCTCGCAAGCTGACCATGCGATTGACGCGGCCTTGGCGGGGGCCGGAGCTGTGATGGCACGGATCAGTTTTGCAGGGCGTTTTTTGCGCGATGGGCGATTGGTCGCACCGTTTCGACCGGCGCTGAAAACTATAGCGCATTATCGGTTTGTCTGTGTCAAAGGCTCCGAAACCCTGCCAAACATCAGGGCATTCCGAGAGTGGCTTGTGGATCAAGTCGCGATCACCGCAAGCCATGATCAAGATCATGACCTGATGGATCCTCGCGATGGGTAAAGCGATTTTGAGGTGTTTCAAAAGATGAGGAGCGGAAAAACCGCCCCTCTCGGGCTGCGAAAAGCCGCCCGTGTCTCACTCTGACGAACCAGAGCGTCGTTTATTCAGGCATCCAGCGAAAGGCGCGTTATTTCTTCTTTGACGCGGAGTTTCTGTTTCTTGAGTTCGGCGATTTCGAAGTCTGTCGATCCAAGCGCCCGTTGCGCTTCTTCGACCTTGTTCGAGAGGGTTTGATGTTTTCTTTGCAATTCCTCTAGGTGTGAACCCAAGCTCATTGGCAATCTCCTCTTTTGCTGACCACTCCATATGTAGCGCCCCTATTGCAGCACAGTTTGCGCTTTGAGTCACGCTGCATGCGCAGCATAGACGATCGCAAGTGATGCGAGTTTTCGTCGATTGCTTATCAAAAGTGCAGTGCAGCGCCGTCTCGCAAGACGGAAACCGTTGCCTCTGTATAGCTTTCGCGATCGCCCTGATGGCGCGATCCGGCATGCAAAACCCACGGCGGGCACATGCGAAAATCAGCCCGCCCGCCTTTGCGGGCCCGCAACAGGATCAAGCGCGCAGGCCTGTTTTCCCGCGGCGCCAGAGGCAAAAGTTCAAGACTGCCCAGGTGCCTTCCCACAAGGTCCAAGAGATCCGGCAATCGTTCTGCACGATGGATGAAGCTCACGGTTCCTCCGGGGGCGGCGCGTTTTGCCGCTGCATTCACCCAGACAGACAGGGCCGTATTTTCACCCAAGGCGCGTTCCTTGTCTGCGGCAGGGGCACGCGTGCTGGCCGCGCGATCAAAGTAAGGAGGATTTGCGATCACATGGTCAAACTGCTGCGCTTTGAGCGCATCGGGCATCTGGGCCACATCGCCCGTGACCACGTCGAACGGCAGGCCATTCAATGCGCCGTTGCGGCGGGCCAAATCCGCGTAAGGCTCTTGCACCTCCAGCCCCACCAGCGAGACACCCGGCACCCTGCGGCCAATACAGAGTGCCGCAGTTCCGACGCCGCAGCCCAAATCCAGAATGCTTTGCCCTTTGCGCGCCTCCACACTGGCAGCCAGCAGAACCGGATCAATGCCCGCGCGATACCCTGCACGTGGCTGCAAAAGCTGCAAACGCCCACCGAGAAAGTTGTCCTTCGTCAGGTCGGCATCGTGAGGGGGATCAAGGGTTGTCATCCACTTCGATCCCGTTGTCCGTCAGGGTCTCCACAGCGTCCTGGTAGTCTTCGTCTGCGACCATGATTCTGCGGGGGAATATCCCGATCCCGCCTTCCAGGACGCTCATGTTTACGTCCAATTCGAAGCAGTCTATACCCTCGCCGTCTAGCAGGGCCTTAGCGAAGGCGATTGACGCTATGTCGGTTGTTCGCAAAAGCTGTTTCATGGCCTAAGTGGTAGGAAGAAAGCGGGCGGTTGTCGAGCCGTGTAAGCGAGGCAGAATGGTGTTGGACCAGGTAGCAACAAAACCTCACGAGGATCTGGCGCGTCGCCTCGGCGATCGGCTTGACAAGGTGAATGTGTTGATCCGCGAACGCATGGCCTCTGAGCATGCCCCGCGCATCCCGGAGGTCACGGCCCATCTGGTTGAAGCTGGCGGCAAGAGGTTGCGTCCGATGCTGACCCTCGCGTCGGCAGATCTCTGCGGCTATGACGGGCCATATGACGTGTACTTGGCGGCGACGGTGGAGTTTATCCATACGGCGACATTGCTGCATGACGACGTTGTGGATGAGAGCCAACAAAGACGTGGTCGGCCGACGGCCAATTTGCTTTGGGACAACAAGTCAAGCGTGCTTGTGGGGGATTACCTGTTTGCGCGCGCGTTTCAGTTGATGGTTGAGACAGGCTCACTGCGCGTATTGGACATTCTGTCAAACGCGGCGGCGACGATCGCAGAGGGCGAAGTTCTGCAATTGAGTGCTGCGCGCAATCTGGCCACGGATGAGGCCGTCTATCTGCAGGTCGTACGCGGCAAAACGGCAGCTCTTTTTTCCGCGGCAACAGAAGTGGGCGGCGTGATCGCCGAGCAGCCCGAAGAGTTGGTGCGTGCCTTGTTTGACTACGGAGATGCCCTCGGAATTGCCTTCCAGATCGCCGATGATTTGCTGGATTATCAAGGCGATGCGTCATCTACCGGCAAGAACGTGGGCGATGATTTCCGCGAAAGGAAACTCACCTTGCCAGTGATCAAAGCAGTGGCCGGTGCCAGTGCGGAAGAACGCGCCTTTTGGCAGCGGACGATTGAAAAAGGCGACCAGCAGGATGGCGATCTAGAACAAGCTCTGGAGATCTTGAACCGCCATGACGCGCTCGAGCGGACCCGCCAGGATGCTCTTGTCTGGACCGAAAAATCAAAGACGGCAATGATGAAGCTGCCGGAACATGATGTGCGGCGCATGCTTCTTGATCTGGCAGATTACGTCGTGGCGCGGTTGGCCTGAACCCTCAGATCGAGGCGGGAGTCTTTCAAAGATTTCTGCCCGAATTTTTTGAAAAATTCGACGTCGCACTGTGATGCCACTCAGTGATATTGAGGCGCATTCAACTGTGTGGCAGCAACCCACCAGGAGGGGTGGCTCTCGCGCAAACGCCCGGCGGCTGACCTTGCTGTTTCCTGATCGTTGTAGATGCCAAAACATGTGCCACCAGAGCCAGACATTCGTGTCAGCAAACACCCTGGCGTTCTTTCAAGCGTGTCAAATACCTGTCTGATCACCGGTTCTTTTTCGATCGCTGGTTCCTGCAGATCATTGCGCATGTCTTTGAGCCACTTGGCAAACTCAGATGGTGTCTCAAAGTACGGCACCCGATCCGGCATTGGGCGGTTCACCTTGTGCTTCAGGCGTTTATACACCTCTGTGGTTAGAACCGGCAGGCGTGGATTGACCAGAACGGCATTCAGTGACGGCAAACCATGGATCGGCGTAACGATATCCCCGATGCCCGTCACCCGAGCCGATTCAGACTGCAAACAGAGCGGCACATCCGCACCCAGCTCAATCCCGTCGCCGGGCACAGGCTTGCCCGAAAATCCGGACAAAATGCGTAAGGTGGCGGCCGCGTCGCCAGGCCCACCGCCCAGACCGGCGGCATGGGGAATATTTTTTTCCAGGACAAAATCCGCTTTCATGCGCATCAATCGAGCAGCGCGTATGACAGTATTATTGTGATCGTCCGGAACGCCGTCCAACATGGCCCCCTCAAGGCTCAACTTGAACGACCCCGGCATCGTGATCGTCATCCGGTCCCCGATATCGGCGAACATGGCCAGCGAATCTATTGTGTGGTACCCATCATCGCGTTGACCAGTGACGTGCAGGGTTAAGGTGACCTTGGCCGGGACAAACGTCTCAACCACCGTCATCCACTACCTCCAATGACTCAGCGTTCTCGTCTTCCAAAACCACGTAAAGCCCGACATCGAGCTTGCGGCGGATCCGATCTGGATCAATATCGGGCGAGGGGTTTTCTTCGTCGACCAGAGACAGCGCGCGGCGCCATTGGAACTCCGCTTCGTTGTAGCGCCCCACCAACCAAAGTACGTCTCCCAGGTGATCATTCACCACCGGGTCAATCGGCATAAGCTCAGCGGCGCGTTCCATATGCACAACCGCTTCTTCATAGCGACCAAGGCGATACAGCACCCAGCCGAGACTATCCACGATGTAGCCACTGTTCGGCTCCGCCGCGACAGCGCGCTCAATCAAATCCAGCGCCTCATCCAGCTTGATCCGCTTTTCGACCAAGGAGTAGCCCAGATAGTTCATCACTTGGGGATGCCCCGGGTTCAGTTCCAGCGCCTTCCGAAAGCCTGCTTCTGCATCGGGCCACTCGCCCAAACGCTCCAGGCTGATGGCGCGGGCGTAATGCACAAACCACTGCTCTTGTCCCAGATCAGAATAGATCCCAATCGCGCGATCATAGGCCTCGACGGCATCGTCAAACCGTTCCAACTGTCGCGACATATCCCCAACGGACACATGAACAAGCGGCAACTCGGGATGCGTGCGCGCCAACTGCTCCAAAACCTCGACCGCTGCGTCAAGTTTTTCAGCGCGGCGCAAGCTTTCGGCACGCCCCATTTCCGCGGCCGCATAGGATGGATGATCCTGCGGCACCGACTTGTAAACAGCCGTGGCCAATTCGTAGCGCTCAAGTGATTCCAAAAGCTCGGCCGTCATCATCACGGCATCGATATGCGACGGGCTCAGATACTCCGCGACCCGAGAATACAGCAGAACGTAATCAGCAGAGGTTTCCGACAATAAGGCGCGGCCCAGGGTGTAGAACACCTCGGCAATACCTTCCTCTGGGGAGCTGATCATGCTGAACGGCGCGATATCGCCCGCGACCAGCACGTCCCTCAATATTTTGATTTCAGGGTCCATGGCCCCGCCAAAGGCATCGTCCAACAGGGCAACCGCTTCTTCGTTGCGCTCCAATTGGCTGAGCGCTTCGGCATGGGCAATCGTGCCGCGGCGCGTGCGCTGTACTGGGCCATCGCTCTCACCCGAGAAGATGTTCACAGCGGCTTCAAAATCACCCACCGAGGCCAGAGCCAGCGCTTTGTGGTAGATGGCAAAGCTTCTCAGGCCGGGCGACTCAGCCACGGTGTCAAACTCTGCCAAGGCGGTGCGCACATCCCCGTTGCTCAGATGTGCCCAGGCCAGGACCAACCCATCTGCAAGGTCCCCGATGCCGCGGTCATCTTGCATGCGGGTAATGACGTCTTCGATCCGGCCATTTTCGACGTCGTCAGCCACCAAGGCCATATGCGCGATATGGCTCAAGAGCCCGTCAGCTTCGATCTTGCGCGACACAGGGATCGCCAGGTCAACCCGCCCGAGCGATATCTGAGCGATCACTGCACTTTCCATAATGGCGGGGTTCGACGGATCTTCCGTCAGGGCACGCGTGAAATACTCTGCTGCCGCCTTGTAGTCATTGTCAAACGTGGCCTGCCGTGCCGCGAGATAAGCGCCAATCGACTCCTCCGCCATAGCAGGGGGAGGCGCAGCATGTGCCAGTCCAAGCACAATCGCGATGATAGAAAGAGAGTTGCGGGTCAAGAAGAGTAGCCTCTGGTTGATAAAGCACAGCGCATAACCTAGTCCTGCGCCTCTCTTAAAGCAATGCAACGCCCCCTGAGGAACGCGCTACGTCATCACTTTGTTGCCAGTTCAGGCAGATTGGTCTCACTTGACGTCCCTCTCGCAGATCGCCGACGGACGGAAGTTGCCTTCTAGTACCCAGGCATTCAAAGCCCCGCGAGAACGCTGATCGTCAAAAGACTGCCCGCGCCCAACACGCAAAGAGCGACCCAAACCCATGGTCTATAGAGCCAAAATATTCTGATCTCATAGTCGGGGTACTGATACACCCAGCCGCCTTCAACAGCTGCACTTTCAAGATCGTCCAGCGTGATCGGCTGGAAGGGGATGACGGTCCCGTCCTTGGAGATCGGGAGCACGCGTCTGTGCTTGGGCGGAGGCTCATCTGCCTTGAAGTGATACTCCCACTGCAAAGTGGACATGTCAGCGCAAAACTTTTCGGCAAACGCCTCCAGAAACTCTGTGGCGTCATCCCCTTCCAAGTGGCACGAACCCAGTACGTCGCTTGCATCAATGAGGTCTTTCGCCTGGCCGCTCATCTGAGCCGCCAGGTTCAAAATCTCTTCCCTCACCGACATGAGTTTACATGTTGGGGTAGTTTGGCCCGTCACCGCCCTGTGGTGTCACCCAAGTGATGTTCTGGCTTGGGTCTTTGATATCACAGGTTTTGCAGTGCACGCAGTTTTGGAAGTTCACCACAAATTGCGGGCCCTCTTCCTTTTCCACCACTTCATAGACACCGGCCGGACAGTAGCGTTGCGCCGGCTCAGCATATTTCCGCAAGTTGTCCATGATGGGCGTCATCGGGTTGGTCAGCTGCAAATGGGCGGGCTGACTTTCCTCATGGTTGGTCATGGAAAAGCTGACATTGGTCAGGCGGTCAAAGCTGAGCTTGCCATCGGGCTTGGGATACTCGATCGGCTCATGAAAGCTGACAGACTCTGTCGCTTCGGCATCCGTCTTGCCGTGCTTGAGCGTGCCAAGAAGGGAAAAGCCGAAGGTGTTGGTCCACATGTCCATCGCACCGAGGCCGAGGCTCGCCAACATGCCGTACTTTGACCATAGCGGTTTGACATTGCGCACTTTCTTGAGATCCTGGCCGATCTCACCGTTGCGCACTTCGCTTTCGTAATCGGTCAGCTCATCGGCGGCGCGCCCGCCCTCAATCGCTTCATGCGCTGCCTCAGCTGCGGCCATGCCGGATAGCATCGCGTTGTGGTTGCCCTTGATGCGCGGCACGTTGACCATGCCCACGGAACAACCCAGCAAAGCCACACCCGGCGCGACCATCTTCGGCATGGATTGGTAGCCACCCTCAGAAATGGCCCGCGCGCCATAAGCAATGCGCTTACCACCCTTGAGCAATTCCGCCACCATCGGGTGATGCTTAAACTGCTGGAATTCCATGTAGGGGAACAAATGCGGGTTCTTGTAGTTGAGATGCACAACGAAGCCCACATAGACCTGATTGTTGTCCAGGTGGTAGATGAACGATCCGCCACCGGCGTTGCTTCCCAAAGGCCAGCCCATCGTGTGGGTCACAGTGCCTTCTTTGTGCTTTGCGGGATCAATCTCCCAGATCTCTTTCATGCCGACGCCGAATTTCTGAGGCTCTTTGCCAGCGGCGAGATCGTATTTGGCGATCACTTCTTTCGAGAGGCTGCCACGCACGCCTTCGGACAGGAAGACATACTTGCCGTGAAGCTCCATCCCCGGCTCATAAGCGGGTCCGGGGGTGCCATCGGGGTTTTTGCCAAACTCACCGGCCACCACGCCCTTCACTTCGCCGTCCTCGCCATAGACCAGCTCTGAACAGGCCATGCCCGGGAAAATCTCAAC
>ERZ1740065.1153-NODE-1153-length-15479-cov-12.845241_pt1 | contig 15479 bp, 14 predicted proteins | sample MGYA00581738_ERZ1740065 | MGnify/ENA primary metagenome ERZ1740065 (study PRJEB43018, sample SAMN04849749) | marine metagenome | isolation source: floating plastic debris | place: Pacific Ocean | collected 2008-09-01 | study: EMG produced TPA metagenomics...
TCTCTCTCTCTCTCTCTCTCTCTCTCTCTCTCTCTCTCTCTCTCTCTCTCCTCTTCCCCCTTACCGTCCCTTCATCTCACCCTCATCCTCTCTCTTCCACATCTTCGCTTTGTCCATCTGTCTTCTCCCTCCCCACTCTCCCTCTGAACTACTACATGTATATATACAGTTATGAGCTAGTTATACGTATGTGTACAAGGAACTCTTGACCCTAGGTACCAGTAGAACAAGTAGCTTACTGTCTATCACATAGTTTCCTGCGTGTTGCTGTCATATATTATGATTTATTATCCTACTTTCTAGTAGTGTGTTTCTATAGATTTTGCATGGCATGATTTCACATCACATGTAAACTGGATTACAGACGGGCCAATCAGAGTTGGCGGCTTCCTGTGTCAGATGGCTTGAGGTGAATCTGATACCCATAATGATGACGAAGATACAGTTGAGAGATATACCTTACAGACTCCTCGAGACTACTTTGAAATCATCAAGGTATATATACCTTCATCATTCACACCATAACTATGTCAAAATCGCAAATTTATGTCACGGGTCTGCTAGTCCATCCCAGCAGATGTATAATTATATCAGAAATTTGCTATAGTTGCTAGTTGCTAGTTGCTAATTCATTATCTTGATTTGATTGTTCCATACTTCATGTTGATGCAGTTTGTATAGTAGGCTGCTGCCTATGATGTAGATGGTAAGTGATTTTTTCATGTAGCAGCTGTTTATTTTTTCACCTCCCTGTAGTTCTCCACCAGTACCGCCATGACAAAACGTTTAGCACACATAAGAATTTTTATCAACACAGCGGTTTTTGTTGAAATGCATACAGACTCCTAGTATTTGTTTGGTAACATTTGCTTCGATACGTCTGCTTCGATATTTCTGCTTCAATACGGCTGCTTCAATACGTCTGCTTCGATACGTTTGCTTCAATACGTCTGCAGGCCAGTCAGTCTACTGAAGTAAGGCAACTTCATATTTACTATAATCCTTGTTTCAACTTATCAAGTGTTTTTTTACAATATAGTTTCCTCTTCCTCTATGCTGCTCCCATTCTTCCTCCTTTCTTCCCTCACCAGTCGATGTGAGTCAGGTTTATGATGGGGAATAACCAATAAATTTCTTTGCCACCAACTTTCAGCCCGTGATTTATGATCGAGGAATTCCCCAGCATTGATGACAGTTGAAGCGTGCTCAAATACCAGTGGCAGTGAAGCCCGGGCAGGCATTATTCAATATGCCGTCGGGGCAGAATGTAGTGTGTCGCGGCTCCGAAGATGCCGATACAGAAGACGACATTAGCTCCTACGAGATTGCCGATACGGAGAGAAATCCAAATCCACCGTCAGTCAGCTCACAGCCTCTCATCAACAGCACGGATATTGCTGGGAATTCAGACAAACATCGCTCTTCGTATGAGCTACTTCGCCAAGAGATCATTGCTCTGTACGCTGTAACGCTCTTAGACTCGACTCAATCTAGTGCTCTCATAGCCACCATGTGGCCTCTATTGGTGCACTTGAAAGCAGACGCGGCACCTATCCTCCTGGGACTCATGTACATGTGTTATGAGGTAGGAAAACTGATTGCGTGCTGGATTATGTCGTGTGAAATATTCAAGACGGTCAGTTGCAGACTGCTGATCGTGATATTTGACCTTACCGTCATGTCAGCAGCCGTCCTTTATGCTACCATTCAGCACATCTCCTCAGCATTTTGCTCCCAGATCGTCATGCTGCTAACTGCGAGGCTTTTTATGGGAGTGGGAGGCACAAAGAAGGAGCTGATAAAGATATATGTGACATCCCGAACAGCGGTGGAAAGTAGAGAGAAACACCTAAGCTATCTGATGACAGTAAAGATTTTAGGGATGGCACTGGGTCCTGCGCTGAGCGCCCTCTATACAGACATTCCGCCTGATTGGCCCATCAATCAGTATACGATGCCTTGCTGGACAATCGTCGTCGCGAGCGTTATCAACATACTTCTGGTGATGATGCTTCTAAACGATAATTTGTCTGGTCCTCACGTGGAGCAGGATCCCTTACGAACTCAGGAGACGAGCGGATCAACTCCCAAATCTGACCTTGACCTCCGGACAGCTTGGCTCTGCGTGTTTGTAAACTTTTTCGTGACAAGCTCAAGTAGTTTCAGTGTGATGATACCGCTGCTACTGCAGAGTTACACGACGTCTAATCTACAGATAGTTAACAGTTATATACTGATCGCGTCAGCATTTACATCGATACTGCTCATGTCTACCTCCCATTGTTGCTGGCACTTCGCGGAAGAACGTCGACTTCTGGTGATCAGTCTGGCTCTACTACTCGTCGGACTCAGCTGGTTCAGTGTAGCCCCGGGAGAAAACTTTAGCCTAAAGCCCAGTTGCAATGCGTCAAACTCTGCGGTAACAGATGACACTCCTCATGAACGCAATATAAATGTTTGGTTCATTGCTATTAGCTCTGTGCTTACTGCCTCTCTGTTCAGCCTTTTCAAGATGGTGAACGTCAGTTTGCTGTCCAGGCTGGTTGGTGAGGGTGAGCGAGGCCCAATGATACTGCGGCTGGGCTCACTGGCCTGCCTCTCCAAGCTACTGATGCCCAGCGTGCTGACTGCTGTCTACGAAGCTGCCAGTTTCTTCGCTGTAGCTGGTGTCTACACCTTAACTCTAGCCATTGGTGTGGCATTGATGTTGATATGCTTCATTCGGCTGACATTTTTTCGTGCTACGAGTATGACGGTCATTCCTGTTTTGATTTGAAATGAGAAAATGAAAACATTTTGACACTTCAGTCCCCAGTTTTTCCTATGTGTAAGGTTTGTCCTTTTGGACACTGACGCCGTCTCTATACAGCTCGGTCAAGCATGAAGTTGTGGAAAATGAAAACGAAATCTGTCCAAACGTTGCCAATTATTTTTAATCAATTCATTTATTCATGCAAATAAAGTTGATAGAAATCCGATCGCTTGGAGTTTGGGATGTAAATGAATAGATAGTATGTACAAGGCAGTTTTAGTTAGCGCGTCAGCGGCACAGGCAGACAGCACCTTCCCTCCCAAGAAGGCGCATTTGATCCTCTCAATTAATCTTCCATTTTAGATGAATTGTTGATGATGTCATCTGATGCGAGTCACAAGCACAGATGATACCAGGAAATTCTACAAAAACAATTTTCCCACCAATAGATTAGACATGGGCTACTGCGGTTGGAACAAATTTCTCTGGCTTTGGTATCATAATGTCTGCCCTGCAGGCTCGCATCCAAACTCGTTACACGGGTAGATGAGATGTCATGGCAATCGCACCGGTTCTACTACTCTTTTCTACATAGTCTGATACTAGCACTTGGTCGATACTAAATACGGATACATCAATACCAAAATATTGCAACTATGGCACATCTGCGGAAACTGAAACAGTGACAGATAGCGTACATGTACATCGAAATCAGTTTGGATCAGCAATACTTTCAGTACTTGCAGCATCGGCCAAATACTCTCTGACACCATCACCGTCAGTCTGTCAGAGGTGTTGGATAGTTTTTATGTTTACATCTCTGATGACATCACTACTCACACAGACGCGCGCAAAATTTATCAACCAATCGTTGTATTTCGAGTGTAGGTTGTTGAGTACAAGTTGTTTGCGGGCAGCATGATGAGCTGTTTTGCAGGTTGTTTTATTATTGGAATGTCATGCATTTAGATCAATGCATCAATCGTATAGAGCTCATGCAGCTATGTCGTGACCTTGATTTGACCTTCATAACACTCATTACCGATGAACTCCCATGAATTTCCATCAGAACTTTTCATTTCTTTTGATTCCGCAGGTTGTTTACGTATGGAGAGTACAGCCTCTACTCCTGCCTCACTCTGTGGCTGTTCCTGAAGATTAACCCGTCGATACAGCTACTGCCCACTCCGACAAACGTCATCACCTACTTTAACAGGTGATTCCTCTACCTGCCTCACCCTAGTCAGGTTATGACATAGTTAGAGATCATGGGGAATGTGGTGACGGAGTGATCATCAGATTCCTTTAAGCTGGTAACTGCTCATTGTTCTATGATGTTCTATGATGTTCTATGATGAGAATTGCTGTTCAGCGGAGAAGCAAGTTTTGCTTATTTTTGGCTCTGTTATAATAACAGGAGCTTGATAACATATCATTGCCATAGCAACCACTGCTGCTGCCATGACCACTTCCACTGCCGCCGCCTCTACCACCACCTTCACATCCGCTGCCACAATCATGGCTGCATTGATTCATTGTTGTAGCTTGCCGAAGCATAGCTCTTACTTGGAGAGAGAAGGTCAGATGTATCAGCCGCTGTTTGATTGCCTGAGACTGCACGGCATAACTGACAGTAAGCATTGATCGAACTTCTCTCGTTATTTTCTTGAGAAGAAATTGTTGAATAAGAATTGGTGTTAGCTAGCTCGGTATGAACATTAAACATAGTAGGCGTGTGACGAAAACAACTAGGTTAAGTGATGAGACAGTTCTAGGAAGAGCAGCCAATCTCATGTTGGATACTAATCACCTGTACCATTATGCTGCAACGGAGTTTTTTCTAGCTCAATTGTGAACTTCTGTCCAAACTTCCGCAATAACACAAGAAGATTGATGGAAAAACTTGAAAATTGCTATTGGTTATTTGCTATTTGTTAATTGCTACTTGTTATTTGTTATTTGCTATTTTTTATTTGCTGTTTGTTATTTGCTATTTGCTGTTTGTTATTTCTACAATTTGTTATTCCTGAGTATAGCCTTTATTACATGAAGACATTAATTGCTAGTTTTACTCTCTGCAACTACATGCCTGTTCCTTATTGCAGCCTCTCACTTTGAGAACATACGGTTGATGAATGTATTGCCTCAGGACGCGATGGTATCTCTACTTTCTGAGCATTACACCTCAGTAAGTACCGTATGCTATGCTTACTGTAATAGCAGTGACTATAGTGAGGTGGAAACAATAACAGCTACACTATTTCGCTATAGAAGCATCCGCAATGGTATTTTCCATTACGGTTGGGTTCCAGCTACTATAGGGGTCAGAAGTGAGGGAAAGGAAGTTGAAAAAAGCTCCTTCCCACATTTCCTGTTCTCATGGTCTTGCTAGAACGGACTAAGTTTCGCTTGCACTGGAGTTGGATGGCTGATGCTGTATCAAATTGCACTCAAAACTCTATTAAATTATCCAGCAATGACGGGCTCCAATGACCTATCGCTATAGTTTCTTCCACATATACTGTAAGACGCTATGCTGCCATAGTTACCACATATACAGTATATCCTATGAGTACATACTGCTGGTGGTTGTAAGGTGCCTGTTTGTTGACAGCTACAGTCTGGTGGTGATATGACTCTGATGAGGAATTTCCGGAAGAGTGCTGTGAGGCAAGGCTATGTCATCGAGCAGGTCAGCTGTGTTTGTATCCCGACGTCATATGGTCATGTAGTTCTAGCTATTCAACTTTTTCACCATGTTACGACCACGCCCTGTATACTGTATACCTGTATACTCTCAGCTGGTACTAACATTGAGGACAGCAGTATGCGGCCATCCGTTGCGAGGTGTAGATATAGTGTCACTCTTACGTACTCTATATATCATGATACTTGTCTATACTTGGTGAGGAAATGGTGGGTTATTCTGATGTCAACCTGTCACGCTAAAACAACTGTATAATCAGTTTTTCTGAACTTTGACATGTCATCCCTTAGAGACCCTATTCCCTACAGCTACAATTTTGCTAAACTGTAGACCCAAATAGTGATGGTCCAACCCTAGCTAAAAAAATGATTGCTATCATTAGATAGCACTATAGAAATTCCTCCCATTATAACTTATATAGGAGTTGTGTTCTCATTCATAGGATCGCTATCATTTTTATTCCTTGACAAGTTTGAAGGAGAGGCTAACATCTCTGTCGCTATCAAATCCGATTCTACCATATTTGAGCTCAGATCAGCAGGACGTAACTAATAAGCCCCAAGAGCAAAACAAGTAATAGAAATTTGACACTAAGTTTTTGCATCTGAAATGCCAGAGGGTTGTGGGAAATACGTGAGAGTTGACAGGTATGTTGGTAGGTGCGTTACCCCATACTTAGAAACTGTCTTCATTATGAGGGCATGGATGCCTCCAGTCTCTCCACCATGACTATAGTATTTCACAGATATTTTACTAGCTTGATGTCTACACGACCGATACTGTCCTTCAGCTCCATATTACCCCTGTCTCACTTCTTTCAGGAGTTGCCTTACCATTCCGAAATACTCTCTCTGCACGGCTTTCATTTTGAACTGAAATCTGTGAAGACAGGAGACACGTACACATTCTTCATGCAGGTACTGCGATTAGTAGCAGTCGCCAGTTGGAGTTAGATAATCTCAGTGACTCACGATATTCTGTGTTTTGTAGAGGTTGAAGCCGACCGACACTGTACTGTCATTCCGTCAGTGTGAGAGGCAGACGTTTTCTATGCGGCCAGACAGGGATGTGGTGTACTCTATAACAGTTCAAATGTACTGCGATGGTTACCAGCGTCTTGACACCACTGGAGCACAATGCCAGCGGTTTGGATTGACTGGAAAGGGTGTTCGCAGCAAGGTAAATTGCACATTACGTCTCACATATTTGTACTGTATATACCGTAAACCCAAATATTTTAGCGACCTCACAATAATAGCTTTAATAGCTACTGGAAGAAAGCGCTATTACGTTTGAACACCATATTTTTGATAGCTCTTCATGCTACTATATACAAGCTCGAAGGAAATCACTAGAAATGCTAGGTGTTATTATTGAAAATACTGTTGATTTGAGCAAAATGCTATAATATTTTTTTGTCCACTAAAATATTTGGGTTTACAGACTGGAATATTTTTGCGATCTTTTACGAATGGTCATAATCGTAAAAAAATGACCTCAAATATTTTTAATGGTTACTTGGTGAAGATGGTAGTCATGAACTTTTGCAAATATTTTCCAGCACAAAAATATTTCAGTCTACAGTATATTGATTGAGCAGTATCTGTGAAATAGGCGTAACTTGTAGGGGTGAAACGACGCATCGTAATTTTGATGCATCATCGATTATTTATCGAACGATGCGTCGTCGATTAGTGATCGTCTGCAAAATCGATTATCTCTAGGCTCAGAATGTGCGTTTTGAACGCTTTTTCACTTGAGAAATGTAACCACAGTGTTTATCTATGTTGCCAACACTCATTATACATCTGGTTTTTTTAATTTTTGATTGCTACATTCAGAATGGTATAGCTATAACTTGCTTGTGATCTTCTTGTTGTCAGGATGCATAAGCATAGTTATTCATCTTATGAATTTGGCCATTGAGTAATCGAAATAATTGAATCCTCGATTATCTAAAGTCAATAATCAAAATCGAATTGAAACCCAGAATCCTGAATTGTTTCACCCTTAGTAACTTGAAGTTGGCTTTCCATCACCCTGTCGATGTCGCGCAGTTAGCACATAATCGCCTCACTCTCATAGTTTCTCATATGGGAGAATCATGTGACATATTGTCACGGTAATCTGTCTTTCCTGTCCTAAATGTGATTGGTCTCTTATGCTTTTATTGTATTTGATAACTATGTTCATCAGACATCTGTCATTGTGCATGTGACATCACACACTAGTAGATTGATGGACAAGTGATGAAATGAAAAAGTACTTGTATGGTTGAATTTACTTGCTTGTAGTTTTTTCCCTAAGCCCTACCAGTCATTATAGTTGTTGTTTTTGTTGTGGATAACATTTATCGGATGTATTCTGGAGAAAAATGCGCTTCTTTTTGTTTCATTTGTACATGTGGGCAGATTGTGACTGCTCTGAACATCGTTGTCTATTTTACTTTCAAGGTGATGTCTTTAAAGGATCTACGCCCGCCGCTCTATGTATCATTTGCCCTGCTGTTCCCTCAGTCATAGGGGAGACGATACCGAATGATAGCAGCAGACTTTCACTGGAATAGTTGTATTTTTCTAGCACGCACTTCTATTGATTTTATGTTGGAACATAATTTAAAACATACTCAAAGGGGAGAAGGACAAAAATCAATGATTGTTGACATATTTTGAGTTTTTTTGCTGTTGTGAGGAACATTTTTCCTCATGCTAGTATACATTATCCGCCTCTTATGAGGGTATCTTCCTGATTTCATGTTCATGCTCAACTAAAACTTTCTTGTGCTGATTGTGTGTCAAAGTTTTATCACTTTCCACTTCTTTTATGTATTTGTTGCTCAACTTTTCTAGTATTGGAAATATAGGTAATATGATATCATCCTGCAGCCCACCATTACTCACCAATATTATAGTGTGCTGAGAAAGCATGCATGTAAACTGTTGCTATCACTATCGTTTGTGAAATGCAGCTCGTAAATTGGAATCAACTGTCTCAGTGCAGATGCAGAATATGAATATCCCAGAAATACGAGTAGCACACCATGTGTCTTGCCCTTCCCTCCACTACAGGGATTATCTTTTTGTGCTAAAGTTCTTGTCCAATATCATTTACTACTACTAGCATTACAAGAAGAATTACGCGAAGTTCGACTGCTAGAAGAACACGTAGTCTGCGTTTGTTTTTTCTGAAAGAATTTTGATTTGAGATTATAATTAGACCCATGAACGCATTTTCGAGGCTATATGTGTAGGATATTACGCAACAACGAGGACGCAGAACATTATCAGGCCATCCCTCTTGTTCTCTTCGCTGCGCCCAGACACGTATGACGACAACAACAGCGGTATCAGTGTAACAGCTGACTACTATCTACTTCCACAGCAATAATATTCATTCTCTCCACACACTGTCTTGATGTGTTAAGTTGTATCGAGGAAATAATTGCTGGAAAATGGCATCTGACAAGTTGGATTCTAGTCAAAGTTCTGCTGGACTCAACGGTAAGTTAGCAATGGCATGCACGAACGAACACGATTCTTATAGTTTATGTTGTATTAATTACACAAGCTTTGGCATATAGCAGTGTGATTTCAACTACAGTGAACCATAGATCACATCAGCTCAATGCACTATACGCATGTGGATGAGATGGAACTTAAGATGCACTACTAGTTATTTGTATACATGAATATGTATCATATAGGTTTTATTTTGCGTAGCTTACATACAACTCCTAGTCTACTATGATTTATCATTTGTGCCAGTTTAATGTAGCAGTATGCAGCGAAGTTGGGAGTCACACGACTATTACAAGTTCAATTGTTTTCAGTCATAGTTATGTTGTGGTGGTTGTGTTGGTTGGTTGGTTGGTTGTGTCGGTGACATCCTATGATGGATTGTTGTAGAGTCGTGGGTGGAACTGAACATGACCATGTCAGCTGCTAAGACTAATTCTCAGCAATCAACGACAAGCTTGGAGAAATTGTTGGTCGATGCGCAGAAAGAGTCTGGCATGACTTCAAGGAATTCATCATCTGGAGGAAACAGGTTGGGAGTTAGAGATATTTGAGACTTGTGCTAACTTCTCCCTTGTACACTCGGTGAGCATAACTCCATTAGAAACTTGTATGTATATTTTTCCTGCTTGTAGCCTGAAAACATCTCATAGCCCTCCGATGAGCGCTGCCAGTGACTGTTCTGAGGAACTCAGTCATCCAAATACAGATACTCCAGTAAGCTAATCGCCCAACTCTTCCAACAATACTCTAGGCTATAGGGTATTGTATTACACTGTTTCATACCATCTCTCCCTCTCTAGTCGGAGCACCTGCCCGATTTTGTGCGAAACTGGTCCAGTCGTCCTGAAGTTATCCCTCCACCGTGAGTAACGCATGGCTGGCCTTATTCTCCATCTCTCTGTTTACATGAGGAATTATCTCCCCCTCAATGGCTGTTTCAGCGGCTACGACATCAAGTTAGCCAGGCCAGTGAAGAGGCACCCGCTGAGTATGAGACACAGTCGGGTGATGAAGGAGGGCTGGCTCAGCTCTGACAATCTCCCCACACTGCTCGCCACCCACACAGCCAGCTTCATCATCGGCGCATCGCTGTAAGTACATTACACACCAGACCTGTACATACCAAGTTCAGTCAGATATGATAACCAAAGATGCCATGAGAGATACTGACTGTTGCTAGTTATACCAGTACCCCCCTTTGGATTGTGTCAACTTGACTGAGGGAAGCCAGGTAGCTTGATGTCAAGCTACTTGGTTGTGGGTTATGGTACGTTTGTGCGTTGTCTCCCCCTACTCTATCCCAGAATTGCTAAGTGTTGGGCAGCCGTTTACTTCACATACCAGATTTGACGTACCACCAGACTTCACATACCATACTGCATACATTAAACTGACCAGTTGTGTCATTGGCTTGTGTTCTCATGCTTTCAGCGTGATCTGGTATTTCTCCAAAAACTCGGGAGCAGTGAGGACCTAGACGTCACAATCGCCTACTATCTGACAGGATGTCCCTGTTAGTATTTTTCTAATGGTACCATCTTTATCACCATCTTTCTCATTGTATACTGTCATGTAGCTGTTCTCACACCCAACTACAGAGTATACTTTATCATATGCAATATACAGCACATATCACAACGCTTATTACACAAGTTTATTATCAAGTTTATCAATTTTTTCATACCAATAAAGTATCACTTAGACAGAAGGAGTTTTAGTAGTCGAAATCGAACTGGTGGTAGGATTGGTCGAACCTGTGAACTCTGACATAACCGTCCTCACCACCACTGCTGTATCTGAAAGAATAACAACCAATCAGTGAGAGATGAGAGCATGCAGCATCTTCTGTCACTACTAATTGGGTCGAATTGCACCGGTTATACGTTGGCAGAAGATCTGCGAGACTTGGAGCCATACCAGCATCTCAATCAGCCCATTAACTAGGATAGGGAGTCCCTAACTCTGACTCTATACATGGCGACTATAGGCATGCCGTCTGTATTTACGGGCCCCACAAATTAATGGCCTCCCAAAGAGGGGAGCGGCGTCTGGTCTTTCACCTCGACTCATGTACCAACAGATGGCTGGAGAGATGATACGAAACATTAAAGACTAACTAGTAGTAGATATGTGACATTCATCACTAGGCAGAGGTATCAAAGGAACGAGAATAAAACGGAACGTCACTTACTCCTCTCCACTAGGATGGAAGGCGAGGCTGTTGATTGGACCAAAATGACCTTTCACCCTTCCAAACTCCTCCTCAAACACTAAATGGAAGAATCTGGCCTCAAACTTTCCGCTCTGCTTTGACGTGGTTGTTACCTCCATAGCCTCCTGACCACCTCCGAGTACAACCTAGGATCAATGTAACACGTCTCAACTGGCGGCCCGGCGTAAGGCTACCAAACTACCAGAGAGTACCACTCACGTGATCTTTGATGGGCGACAGGGCGGCGGAGTTCACAGGTCGCGATGTCTTGTATGTCTTCAGGTGATTCAGAGTGGCAGCATCAAACAGCTAAAAACAGACAGCCAGCATGTAGGAATCTATCATTGCATCACATAATCAGAGCGTATGAGAGCTGATATACTACCATATCAAACTTACTTATAAAATATTGTTGTCGCATGTATGAAGACGGAGGGAGAGGGAGGAAGAGAGGGAGGAAGAGAGAGGGAGGAAGAGAGAGGGCGGGAGAGAGAGGGAGGGAGAGACACAGTGCAGGTAGCTGATGTCAAGATGTTATCTCGGTATGGAGAATACTATTACAGCAGTACGCAATCACATAGCATAAAAAATAAATGACAGATTATTATAAACCAGGAAATGTTTGAGTTTTTCGTGAAGCAGCAGACGAAACTTCTGCTTCTGTTTTTCCCTTAAAATTAGATTATTCAAACATAAGTAAATAAGAGTATCTTCCCTTTGCAAAATATTTAAATTTTGCAATCAAGTCAAAAACGCAAAAATTTCTAAGCACAAAAGTTTTCCAGTTGACAGCATGTGATATACACTATCTTATGTGTGGAAGGATTAGCCTAGATCAGACATTTCAAGCGCATTCCAGCTCTACAAGCCTCATTTTTTCTTTGAGGCTAACGAACTAAAAAGGGTGTTGAGAGATATTACTTGTGAATGCTATACTAGGTGAGATTCAGCACCATAGACTCAGGTACAGCTCTACTGTAGGGCTGGGTACACTGGTAACTGTAGGGCTGGGTACACTGGTATGTAGCCTACAATCCTGATGGTGGTCGCAGGCTCTTCCTACAGCTACCATACCTCCACTTTAGGACCCTCTACTACATAAAGTACTATGACAAGACACGGCTTAGGTAGAACCGCTCACCTTTGACGTCGTGTCTTTGGAGGAGGTGATGAGCATGGTGCCGTCCTTGGACAGTTGCAGATCGTGGATTCGGTTCTTGTGTCCGTCATACTTGGCGGTGACTTGCTCGCCCGAGTTTGTGTCCCACTGAGTCAGCTCTCCACCCTCGTGGCCAAAGATTAGAAACTCGTCCAGCGCACCCCAGACAGCAGCCGTGATTTTACTCTGCGTTCTCGGAATTGTAATCTTTACCATCGGCTTCTCTTTGTCTAAACAGCAGTAACAATATTTCACAAACACTAGATAGAGAAGGCAACATTTCCAATACTACAAACTACGACATGTATCAGAATTCTGCAGGATAGACGAAGTCTTGCTCAGTCAAAAAATCGGTCACAACTGTTGCTCATATCACTGATCAATGTGACTGGGAATTTCTGACAATAGCTGACAACTTTGAGGACCTGTAATATTGGAGACTCAGTTTTCCTGAAATTTGAGAAGTCATAGCTCCAAACTCCTACTTCCTACAGCTAATATTGTGTCTTATTTGAGCTCGGCAAGATCTAACTGGTGAGTCATAGGAGAACATTAGGAAACCAATAACAACAATCTTAGCACCCAATTCAGCGGCAAAAATACAAGAGAAATACTAGAGACTTGGCATCTATGGGGGTTAGCATCGTTAGTGAATCAGTGGATAGGATACTTTACCAATCTGTGAGCCGTCGCGCAGGTCATATATGAAGCATTCACAGGATCTATTCAGCGTCTGATCGGTTGTGTACATGATAAGGTTGCCAGAGTAGGAGAAACCGCAAGATCTAACTGCTGTCGCTGTTTCCATCGTTTGTAGACATTTGCCTGTGCCAGAAAAAGCGGTGGTCTGAACGTGATTATCAGCTTCTTGAATGAATGAATGAAAAGATGAGAAACGGTACCGCTGGTGCAGTCCCATAACTTAACAGTGCTGTCGGCTGATCCAGACATGAATCGTGTTGAATCCCCTAACTCTAGCTAAGGAAATCAGACGAGCCTCAGTTGTCACTAAATATATCTTCTACAGTTGATGGCGTAATCGCTGATACTCATAGAATTGTAGTTACACGTGCAAGCAGAAAGCCACCAACATGATATACAGTGCACAATGCTGTCAGTAATGCAGAAAACTAAGCACCAACAGCATATTTACGAATGGGTGATGAAATGAAAGGATACAGTTGACATCTATGCACCAAACAGCACCATTGTGACCATCAAAGGTGCCAAGTCTTTCTCCGTTGATAGAAAACCAAACGTTCGGTGTTGCATCTTTGGCAGCGCTGAACAGAAGATCACCTTCCCTGTTGTACCTAATTTGTGTTATGGCACGAGTGTGCCCATATAGCATCATAGGTTTCTGCAACATAGCAAGATACTCTGAATAAATGGCTGAAAGGCCTCATAATCAAGAAATGTACATCATCACAGATTGTGAGAAAAATGAGAGCAGAGAACCGAGCGATCTACATACCATGGCTGGTTGATTTAATCCTAATTTGGAGTCAAACTCAGTCAAAATATCTCTGGATCGAAAAATTAACGGTTGGGCAGCCAAATGAAGGTGTTTGATGTGAATATCTAATGAATCCGTGAGTATAACAGTTCTTTTTCTTCACTCATGTGCACGTCACGCTGGCGTGTTGAATGGAACCGAAACAGGAAACGAGTTACTACAGAAATGGATGCTGCAATGATCGCTACTAACGCGGAAACATAGGAGGGAACAACTCCAGTGAAACATTATACGAACGAGTATACTTGTTCGTTCTTGTGCCATTTTTCTCACAGTTTATACTAATACAAACTATAAACTATAGATGCAACGATCGGTCAAATGCTGCTTAGCTAGTTCATACATTCCTCTAAAGCTGTACAGCTTATGTCTGTATGAACTGGTTCCATTGTTGCAGTTCTCTACATAGCCATATGCTCCTCTTCAGTAGGCAATTACGAAGAAAGTACTTGCTACTCAACACTTCTTGATGCACAAAGTATCCAACAATTAGGCTGATTCAATAAACTAAGCTCTCAATGTTAGGCAGACGAGAGTAAAATATACAGCCATGTCACCAATTGCTTGATCAACTATATATTATGGCTGAAAATTTGATCGATGAGAGAGGATATAAAAATATAAGACAGTGTGAGCATTACAAGTGGGTCGGTCAGTCAGACAGAGGGTTGCCAGTTGAGCTGGTGTAGCCCAATATTTTCTGAGCTGCAGCCTCTTGCTCTGCCCTCATTCTTTTATAGTTGGCCTTGAACAGTAAGATGAACAGCGAGCTGATGACAAACGTGACGCCCAGGAAAAAGTAGTTGGCATCTACAACAAAACAAACGTAGAACATCGAAGTGTGATTCAGAAACACAAACTGACTGCGTTCATGATGAGATGACAGCTAGGAACCTGCGCCTTTACTAAAACAGAAAGCTTCATGGAAAATTGGAGTCATCTTCTCCTTCCTTAGGAGAGACAAGGGGAGAACACAACTCCACTTCGCTTATGAAGCCTGACACCTCGGCGAGAGAGCAGATTTTCTATTAGCAGCACGAGTCTAACTTACATGTGAAGTCCTGAGGGGTGATGCTCTTGGAGCAGGCTGAATTCTCAGGGTCGATATTGACGGCGAGCGCTTGTATGGCTATAAGGAAGATGATTCCCTGCACCTGACTGTAAGAGACAGACTGTGAGTTAGAATGGCAGAGTGCTGCTACCGCTATCGCAGGTGTCACATTAGCCCCTGTTATCAAACTGAAATTGTACCCACTCTGAAACAGGACTTATGTCTGAGCCTAACTTTTTAACGGTTTTGTATGTAGCAAACATTCTGTGTTTCCTGCGACTACTGTATCGAGTTGCAGCAGAGAAATATATTTTCTGAAAGTGACCAAAAACAAAAATTAGGCAGACGCAAAAATTTCCTGTTTTACAGTATCTGTCCTGCAGATTGATGTAAGAAAGCTCCATAAACCATCATACTAATAAATACCTCATACTTCATACTTACACCACCAACTATCAAACGCACATACCTCATACTTCATACTTACACCACAAACTATCAAACGCACGTACCTCATACTTCATACTTACACCACAAACTATCAAACGCACGTACCTCATACTT
>ERZ1740065.1154-NODE-1154-length-15472-cov-11.222417_pt1 | contig 15472 bp, 12 predicted proteins | sample MGYA00581738_ERZ1740065 | MGnify/ENA primary metagenome ERZ1740065 (study PRJEB43018, sample SAMN04849749) | marine metagenome | isolation source: floating plastic debris | place: Pacific Ocean | collected 2008-09-01 | study: EMG produced TPA metagenomics...
CCCCCCCCCCCCCCCCCCCCCCCCCCCCCCCCCCCCCCCCCCCCCCCCACACGATTGTCATCGCATGATTGCTGCCATGGAACTATTGCTATCTGATTGCTCTGCTGATGCTATTGCTCTAGGTACTGCTTATTTGACCAATCTCAGAGCTTGTCACTGTCGCTGAACTATCATCGCGTCTTGAGAGAAACACTACCACATCTCCTATCAGCCTCTTCCCACTCACCTTCACCCATAGCCGTGTATATATATGGCCATATCATACCGTCACTGCCTCACAGCATCTCAAGTATAAATCTCTCTCTCTCTTTCCCTCTCTCTCTCTCTCGATCTTTCAGCCATTTATGTAGTCAAGTCATGCTGCATATGTCATGTAAGTGTGATGGAATCTTTGTACAGTGCTGTCCGCACGTTTGCCTATGAAGTTTCTGTCCATCAACTCATCAACTAGTCACAGAGTCTCCTACCACTATCAGCTATCTACTAGCCCTGCTCTCAGCCATTAGATACTGGTAATCAGTAGATATAGAGGCATCGCTTGTATTTACCTACCGTCATACTACTACAATATGCCCTTGGATGCTAACCAGCTCTCTTTCTCTCTCATTGCTGGACAATGGGCTGCTTACTGCTTGACCAGAACTATCGTTCCTGTCCTTAAAAACTTTTTCTCTCATTCAGGGAAAAAATCTGATCATGTAGAAAAATCAAACACTGTCATACAGAAAACTGACACCACTGTAAGCTTACCTAATGGTGCATGTAGCAGTTACAGTACTGACTGTGAGTATAACTACAGACCAATTCCGTACGCGCGCTTGTTTTATATCATTTCTCACCGCTGGATAGTGTTGACCCGCTATGTTTACCTCTCTACCACTAGACTGTGTATGTAGTAGAGTTAGATCGCTGCCCCTCTCACCCCAGTATTATCTGTCCCGTATTCATTCATGGCTTCTCCCCCTTATTCGTTGCTTCTATAGTCAGTCATTGTCACCTCAGTTGTTGCCTCAGTGACCGTTTGTGGCGTAGTTTGTGGTGCAGTAGACATCCGTGCTTTAGAATTGCTGGCTGTCTATTTTGTTCAGTGCAATTGTCTATTTTGTTTGTGTTGTGTACGTATATGTGTAATACGAATACGTAGTACCAAATACATGAGTGTGATGTCGTCTGCTATTCGATGTTGTCCTTCTGTTCCGATGGCGTAAATATCCCGCAAATATCCATTTAGTTGTAAGAACTATGTCAAGGCCGGTGGGATGGCGGAGTGTTCGAGTAATTCCATATTACATGTGTGTATGTACACGTACACTGACTGTCCCACAGGATTCCGTGCTGTGGGATCCCGTCTCACTGGTTCCCATCATACTCTGCTCTCTATCTCTCCTGCTGTGATGGTTCTGGACTTTGTCTTTGCACTGCCTTTATTTCTGCTCAATCATTATCATTTCTCAATCCATCGCTTTCTATCCCATTAGACTTTAGATTATTTTTGCTATTAACCACTTTTTTTATTTATCCTCACCGGAATGTGGCAACCAGCCTGGATTCGATCAGAAAGGCTATTTGCTGGCGCTGACTCACTGACCCACTCGTTTTTGCAATAATGACGACATGACATGGTAGTTCTCATCAACCAATGACAGAGTAGTCATTGTGACCTCTCTTTGAACCTAACATGTGATCAATAGTACTGAGTTTTGATTGGCTGATATGGAAGCGATTGGCTGGGTAAATTATTGAAGTGATCGTATGAGAACTAGTGTGAGCGAATTCACGTTGGTGCAAATTTATAAGTCGTTGTCTGTCAGTGTTTCTCCTCAGTGAATAAGCCTTGATTGAGATTACGGTTATATTTAATGAATTTTTATTATATTGACCTATTTGTTGCAGACTATATCAGAAAAATTGCTCTGTTTGAAGTGTTCCAAAGTTTGGGATGATGTATTTTTTCTTTCGATCGTCTTTTGCTCGTATTTAAGCCTGCAGGGTAGTTGCCACATTCTCTGCTGCATGTTTCTATGACAACCCAACATCTTTATTTCTTGAGCTATGTGTCCGCAGCCACCGCAGTGCATAAACAGTGTTATATCCCTGTATTACAGATCGAAAGTCTGAGATTATCAAACTGACTGAACAGCTCATTGGGGCCATCACGTCTGGTAACTACGACGAGTACTGGTGCGTTCCCATACTACTTCTACACACCACCCTACAAGGCCCCCTACACACTACCCCCTACACACCACCCTACGCACCACTCTACGCACCACTCTTCACGCGACCCTACACACTACCCTACATGGCACCCTACACGCCACCCTACACGGCCCTCTGAGATGTAGTCTGAGAGACAGTCTTGTAAGATTTCCCGATGTCTGTTGCAGCCGTCTCTGTGATGCCAGTCTGACATGCTTTGAGCCGGAAGCGAAGGGCCATCTAGTGGAGGGTATGGAGTTCCACAAGTTTTACTTTGATAACGGTGAGGAGGGTTGTCCGAGAGCTCACCATTTCCATCTTGCTAAAGATCAGGTATGATTATAGTACACTGTGTTACAGTCTTACCAAAGCACAGCAAAACTACGAATACCACCATACTGCATCCCCACGTACATCTGCTAGCGGAGGACGCAGCTGTCATTGCATACAACAGGCTTACTCAGTTCATTAACAGGTACGGGCACGCTCCATTCCTTACCAGCCACTGATACCGTACCATCCTGATTTGGAGGTATCATATCGTATGTGATGTATGCAGAGACGGTGTACCACAGACCATGCAGTGTGAGGAGACTCGAGTCTGGCAGAGGAAGGACACATCTTGGGTCAACGTGCATTTCCACCGGTCAGGCAGCACCTCTGCACCCAGCAGTTAGACAGCGTGAGACAGCTCGGCAGCGGTCAAACAGTGCTGGGTCAGATGACCGGTCACATGATCAGTACACTGTAGCGGACACCAGCACTTATGCTCACTTCTCTTCTTATCTTGGACAGAACTCTTGCGCATTAGTCTTATTGCTAACGGTGACAATGATATAAATAGATGGAGTCACAGGTAGCCATGCTCAGTAGTAGCGGTCACTAACTTTGCTCTCGAGTGACTTGACCCTTCTATATAGTTTAGTGAGTAGAGATCTTTACCTTACTGCTATGTCACTGCTAGTTTTCGACAAACCCTTTAAACTGTAAAATCTTTGCTGAGACGTTGATACGTGTCGTGTATCCTGTCACGTATCCTCTTGTCACGTCATCACGTATTCATACACACAGAGTGGACGATTCAACTGGTCACAGACCATGTCCATTCATATTCCATAATTGCTTATGGCAAACTGTCCATGGTGTTGGGATTTATTAACCATGCACTGTATTAGTAGGTTGTTTCATTTTGATGGTATGGGGGAATCCACAGCTACTCTATTTACATTTTCCATATTCGTGTAGCTTGCATCGTGATTTTGCATCCCTGTGCAATATTGTTGCTACCAATATCTCTATTGTCCTTTTTTGGCTACCTTGGTTTTAGAGTTTATTTATGTTGTCCTATATTCTGATAAAATCCAGCATACATCTTAGCTAGAGGATCATTTTGATGGATGCAATTAATTTTGAAATAAATAATTAAATAACTTTACAAAATCGTGTGATTTTCTCACAGCCGAAGATCTGATTATGGTGAAACAGTATGAATCTAACCGGAGTTTTTTGCTGTGAGCTAATCACTACATGGAGTCGATCACAAGATCTATATTTACCGGCCCACCAACGGGTGTGGAGATACTGAGAGCTGCCATGAGCCCCCAGATCAACATCAAGATTCACGCAGCTCATTTGCTAATATAAATGTGTTGTTGTTGAACGTCAGCGCCCATTGAGTTTGCTAATAAGCACACAGGTACAACAAAGTCACTCAGTTACCTCTGCTAGCTTCCACCTGTCCCACCTGCCACTTACTGGACCTGACACCTGCACTCACCTTGCCACGGGGTGCTGCTCAGTTGGTTAGTTTGGTTTGCTTCCAGTGAAACTTGGAAACAACAAGATACTGTAAGATTACAGGAACATATGTTCAATTGCAGTAAATGCCACGAATAGTTACATGGAGAGCCTATGGAATCCAACATGACTGACATATCACCACACCGACAGCTTGGGAACTACCGTGCAGAATAAATGAATTCTCACTCAATTTTGTGAACTTGATCATATCAATAAGATTTTTGGAAGAATGAGTTTCTTTGATCTTGATACCTTGAGCCGGTACGACAGATCGCAGACCCTCAGTGAAGGCATACTAGGTCAGACAGTAGAGGACACTGAGTTGTGAACACTCGGCTCAAGCACTATCCTGAAGGCCGCCATCGGCTTCACCTCTGTAGTTTTCATATTAATATTAACTATTGCCTGCCTATTACCTGCTGAATGTTTGCAAGGAAGGTGGTCAGGCCTCTTCGGTGCAGGAGTCAAGGTAAATCAAAAAGAGAAGAAAGGATGAGATCTTTGGCTTCCCAATAGATGGCGCATAGATTATGTACCAAGGTTGTCTCACTGTTGTACATGATTGGAGCAAAGAGGAGAAACAACCTCTCTGCCACATATGTATGTGCTACGGGACAGGGCTGCTAGAGGTGCGAGTCAGTATCAGGAGAAGACAACTCCAATGTTTAAGTGCGGTCCAATCTGTATTCACAGATTTTACAAAGAGGCTGAGTCAGAAGGGGAGCCACATGTTATTAACAAAATATTGCTGTGGTGAGTAGCAGCGTAGATTGCTTGCAAATTGGCATCCTGTTTTGAGCTCCTGTCGTATTGTGATTGGTATAATCAGGCAAGCAAAGGTTCTCTTGTTTTTAGGCAGCCAAGGCTCTTCAACATCAACATAGACAATGGTCTGAAGCACTCTGGTCTAATGAGATCAGTCATGTGCGGGTGATGATACAAGTTCAGCACCACCAATTGTATCTGTCATCGAGCTGTATCAACTTGGACTCTTGTTTGTCTACAGTTGTACGTGGCCAACTTTGTGATTATAGAGAGGAGGGATATTGGGGAGCATATGATCCCCACCAGCTGCTAACAGGTTACATGGTATAAGTTCCCACTGCTCTTAGCCTTGTGGCTGCCACGCCATGTACAGTTGCTCCTGCCACTGCTTTCACCACGGCACTTGTCACCGCCCTCACAGCCCCTACTGTTCTCACTGATGCCCCTGCTGTGGCCACTACTGTGATTTCCTTTGATAGCCTTGCAGTCTCATGCAGATGTGACAAGAAGCATATGCTTCCCTGTCCACTCTGAGCCACTCTCAAGGATGTGACACTGTGGAGATGAGTGTGGGTAAGCATTGCTGACTGTGGTAGGTGGCAATGTTGAGACATACATGATTCCTACTGTATCAGGGCTCAAACAACAATAGTCAGGGGGTGTGAACGTACTGACGTACTGACGTACTGACATGGACTGACGTACTGACGTACTGACGTGGACTGCTTTGCTGTCATTGTCAGACCTAAATTTTTTCATTGTTGGAAAAAAACATGCATGAGTGTATTCATATTCAATCATCTACTTTGCCTAGAAATACTGTACATGATGTGTGTGATCAGCATTTCAGACACCAGATCCAATACTTTCAGTGCAAACATATTCATTAGGCAAAAAATACATGTGTGTTGGCTTTTCATATAAAGCTCATTGTTTCATTGCTTCTCCCCTACCTTCCTTCCTCCCTTCCCATTTCCCTCTTCCTATACCTTCACTTCACTTTTTCTTCTCATTCTCATCTTCTCTCTCTCTCTCTCTCCTCACATTTCTCCTCTCTCTGTCCTTCAAAATTGCTTTTCCACTCTTCTCCCATCACTCCTCTCCCACGGGTGATGGGTCTCAAGCTGGACTGGATCTGAAATGAAAACAAATGAAACTATTAAAACATCCTTGCAGCTGAGTGAAGTGAGCTGAGCCTCTCAGCTCTCTGTGAAAGCTCCAACAGAACTCGAGACACACCGCTGTTTGATCATTGCTATACGAGACAATAGCATTGCGTCTCGAGCTCTATGGTCTTGACTGCTGCGATTGGGTGCGTGCGAGGAAAAGGTCATTGCCGTCGTTCTATTCCCTGCGCATGCAGTTGTCAATGCTGTCGAGCATTTCATTCGACGTTGTGGGAATCTTTCGAAGGAGAAGCAAGCTGCAAAGGTGTCAATATTTCTCTCATTATCCGATTATCTTTACTTTAGTACTGAGCATGTTGCTAGCCATAGAGAATTCAATAATTCAGTGTCAGTCCAAGCGGGTTATTCGAGCGGTATTCACGCCGCTTAGTACCAGATAATTCGTGGAAAAGATGCATTCATGATAGCTACAGAGAGTAGAATGGTTGCTGATCAGTGTTGGTCCAAATATTTTATTCAATTTACTTGGTAGTATCTTAACTGTCGATACAACTGTCATTGATGTGCCAAGTGCAGAGATGCGTTTTTGTTTTCGTCTATGATATCGTCCATCAACAATTAAATTCTTTGGATTATTAGACGACAGTAGAAGGCATAAAGACAAGGATGAAAGAATTCCGAAGTTGCGGCCATACAAGCTTTGAGACACCTAATCTATCTACAGCTCTTCAAAAGAAGAGAGAAAACCGTTCCACTGGAGAAGCTCTGCTGAAAATATCAGCTACAAGCTGTCTTTGTTTGCTATTGATTACCGATCTGTAAGCTCATGGTTTTCATTTCTATGAAAAAAATAATAGCAATACTATGCTGAGTGTTATGTGTTTTATTTTGACAGGTACCGTTTACAGTTGTCTAGGGCTCATGGCAGCTCTCAGTATCTCCACACCCGTTGGTGGGCAGGTAAATATAGATCTTGTGATTGACTCCACGTAGTGGTTAGTTCACAGCTACTTGTCCTGGATTAGTTGACCAGCATAATTTACAGCATAGCCTTCCCTATCCTAAATAACTTGAGTTAATTTAAATCCCGGTTTTAGTCTAAGTCACTGTTTGAAAATCGCAGTTTACATCACGTAGTGGTGCCTTGAACTTAAGTTTTTGAAATGTCATGATGCCTGTACAAAGACTTAGAATGGATGTAGTGTTTTCTGTAAGTCTCATGAATACTTTTGTTTGCATGAGACGCAGTTAGGAAGAAGTAGACAATAGTTTTCCTGTTGTTTCAGAGTTGGCGCTGACAGTAGTGGTTGTGAGCTACTTGCTCTACGAGTTGCTACTCTACCTCACATCGCGTTTCTTCTACAACTACGTTGATGTTACTGAGGCGGAGCAACAGCTGCTGGCTGTGAGGAATGGCGAACACGGATTCCGCCGAGTCGGTATGAAGGAAACTACCTCTGACGACTCAAAACATGCCAATAAACTTACATTCAGCCCAAGCGAATACAAAGATAGGACATTCCCACTGGAGTTATCCTCTCTTACGTAACAATACCGCACCTGTTGATCGACTAATGGTCCAGAGTGTATGCTGTAGTTTGATGCCATGTTTTTGATAAGTTTCAGCCCGGGTTCACCATTAGGTCAGCGTGCTGCCATGTCTTCCAGTCACCTAGATGACTCAGTCAGCCATTCATCCCCTGTCTCCAGCCAAACTAAGGTGAGCTAGTTATCATAACTGGGTAGGAGACAGACAAGTGTATGTCATTGTTTCTATAGAGTCGTGTCTCTCCTATGACACTTACTGGGGATGAGGGTTCCTTCACTCTCAACAAGAGGTCGCCCTGTTATCGACGTCCCTCCGCTCACTACTCTTCTCCACGTATCGACTCAGTACAAAAACTCGAGTCCTTCCTTGAAGAGGAATCGGTCAAGGTTAGACTTGGAGTTTTACCTCTATAGCTCGTGATCTCTGGCTCTTACTTGCTGTGCGGGTAACTTGGCGTCTCCTTCGCTAGGAGAGAAATGGCCATCTTGTCCAGGCGGAACTCAATGCCAGTTCTGGATACTCATTCTGGAGTGCTAACAGGACGGTGGCGGATTATCTGCCTATTCTAAAACGATTTCAGTATCAAGTGGCTCCCCGAACTAGTGCTGCCACCACAGGCGACACAAAGCCGGGCAGTGATACCGCCGAGTCATCGAAGCACGCTGCAGACGGGGTATGCCTTGCACTACAGTCATTGGTGTAGGGAGTTGATATAATGGTAGATCTCTAACGGAGCTGTGATTCATTCGCACAGTTGTGGAAGCAGATGTCTGTATCACAGTCTCTCCTGGATATCTGGACTGAGAATCTGCGCTATGTAGGTAGCCCCCTCCCTAATCATAGCTGCACTTTTTCGTAAATTTTGCTCTAACCAAACTTTGGGATATTACAAGTGGCTTGGGCAGACTATAGTGAGAAAGTTGGCACAAGAAATCATTCGGTTGAACAAGGAGCTGAGGAGTGCCGGCTCTGAAGAGACTGCGATTGGAGGTCAGTAACAGCCAACCCACAGACAGCGAGTCGTGTCCGTCTCCACCATGTGCCATGGCGTTTCTCGGTTATTTCAGAAGTTTCCGTGTCGACTTTGAAGAACTTGGCGTTTGTCAAGTCAAGCACACTTCCGACATTGAACAACATAATTCCGTACCTGGAGATCACCAGTCACCAGGACTACTTGGTACAACGCATCAAAGGTAGTGCTCAAACTATACCATATGTACTCTTTCGTGAGAATGAAAGCCTCTGATGTTGTGGAAATTACTTTTATGACCTGCATTTAGTTCTTGAAATAGCTGTAATTTACCTGTAAATCACTGGAAAGTCTATATGATTGAGCTGTACTCCTTTACACTTCGCAGTGTAGCATAGGGGAGGAAACGCTGGTGAATGATTGAACATGGCGACGTTTATCTTCCAGCTCTAGGAAATGATGGATGTGTGGCTGAATTCAACTGGGATGGAGGCTCAGCATACAACGGCAAGATGTGGGAGGACTACCTGCCTACAGACTCTGCAGTAAGTATTGGCCTATCATATGCCTACCATACACCAGACACAGCTGCCCTCTCATACATTCCCATGATATTATACAGATATTGATGCATCTCTTCTGCTCATATCTGGATGCTAGGCTGCCTGCTAACCCCAAGTACCCTGATGGAAAGTCATTCACATCCCAGCACTTCATAGCTGTGCCGGAAAAACCAAGTAGGCCATTCTGTTGGCTTGTTTTCGAGTTGATGTGCTCATGGTCTTGTGTCACTGACCTTCAACTTTTTTTTCAGATTTTAAAGTGAAGAAAGACTATCTAACTCTGTATCAGACAAAAGTCAATTCTCCGCATTACAATCTGATCCTGGGTGAGGAGATCGTCGAAGTTCCAAAGGTATGAGCTACTATTATATGTCTGGGCTTCTAACTGCTATGAATCTGTAGCATCATTGTGGAGCAACGCTCTACATATCTGTTCTACACGTCTGCTCTACACGTCTGCAACAGTTCCTCATATTTGAGCTGGTCTCAATTGACGGTTTCACTTTCTAGGGACGCAATAATCTGTTCCACGCACTACTGATGTTTGTCCTGCATGTGAGAGACAAGCATAATGGGATGCTCGGGTACAGTAATTATGTCCTTGACCTATCATAGCCCGACAACGTGTGTATTACTTTACCTGCCACCTCTTATTGCAGCCAAGTGAGTTTCAACTCTCCAGGAATCAACATCCTCTGGATTCTATCACACAAGTATCGCTGACCCAGTTCCTTAATGTAAAGTGGACCAATTCACCAGTATCATATTATCATTCTCATTTTTATTATTGCTGGACCAACAACAAAAATACAAAACACAGCTTGCTGTGTACAAGTGAATGAACACTTCTGAGGAACTACCCGGCCTATTCTTAATAAACTTAATAAACGTATAATCAGTATTATTGGCGATATCAAACTGTGTCGTGGGGTAAGTATCCTACAATCGGACTGTACATGGAACGGTAGGCATAGTGTTGACTAACTGTACAGAGATGATGAGTTCACACAGGTAGCTACAGGATGTCCACAGGTGCCTGCACACCATCAGCTTGAGTTGAGCATGTGCAGATACTGGCAAACAGTAACTTTGTGTACTTAGAATAACAGTGTGCTCATGCCTCCCTGTTCGCTCTGTTCCTTAACGAATATTTCAAAGTATTGGTAGATGATGGTGACGGCTAGTAGGATACCAGTACCACTTCCAATGGCGCCTGAAACAATAGATTTAATGTTAGTTGGTGAGATGACAGAGACACCAGGCAAACAGGCAGAGAGGTCAGACTCACCAAGGAAATCAGCTAAGACAGAGAGAGCGCCAATACACAGACCACCGAAGGCTGCCGCTGTAGGGATGTATCGATTCAATTCGTGGATCATCGACTTCTCACGATGTCCCCTCATCACCATCTGCTGGTCTTTAAGCTGCTTGGCAACCTGCAGATCAAAGATCAGTAAGACAATTTCCTCATCACACCGTTACCGAGACAATCCTGTATGTAGCACTCACGTCCTTGGCACTGGAGCCAGACACATCGATCCATGTCTTGGAGAAGAAGGCGCAGGAGCCGAGCATGAACATGATGTAGACAACGGCGTGTACGGGGTCCACATAGACATGAGAAAATGTCTCTGGCGGTGACATATAGTAGCACAGTCCACCTGTCGGGTACGATCTGGCGCCACCAGCACCTCCATCCTAGTGAACAACATCAATAGTTACTCACCTATTGTCACAGGCACATCATGGAACCCTCAAACTCAGGTTACTTACTGCCCATGTTCCAAGTAAGTTGACAATGAAGTTCCCACTGAATTTTGTGGCCAGCATCTGAGAGATGACGTACAGGTTGGATACTAGAGCACTCTGAAGGATGATGGGAATGTTGGACGTATAGAACAGCTTGATCGGGTATGAGCTGTACTGGCCTCTGTATCTCGCAGATTTGATTGGCAGATCGACTCTGAATCCCTGGTTAGAAATTAATCAGTGCCTTCAACGCTTGACAGTGCCCAGGTTACAACACGCGCAGGAAATGGCAACTCACTTGGAAATAGATGACAATGGCAAAGACAAGCACAGTCGACATGAGGTTGAAGAGGTTTGGCAGATTCTGTCTGTAGAACGCCTCTCGCAGAGCACGCACTTTGTCGTTTCGGGTGGCCAACAGATGGAAAAGAGCAATGATGGCGCCCTCAAACTCGGTTCCTCTTCCAGTATTGATGGTAGCGGGAGAGAATGCCTTCCAGACAATCGTCTCACAAATGTTGGTGGCAATGAATAGAGAGATACCAGAGCCCAGTCCGTAGCCTTTTTGTAGGAGTTCATCAAGGAGAAGAACAATAAGACCAGCAACAAAGAGTTGGATGATGATGAGAAGGCAGACTCCAGCGCCGATATCTGATGGATCGCCATACATTCCAGTCATCACATAGACGATGGCCTGACCGAGAGTGATCACCATGCCAAACACTGTAACAACAAAACATCTGCCTTACAGAAACATTGCTGAAATATTAGTACACAACAACAGATAAATAAATTCTTACATTTTTGAGCTCCGTTAAACAAGGCACGCTCCTTTGGAGTATCGCCTACTTCAATTATCTTTGCGCCAGCAAGAAGCTGCATGATAAGACTGGAAGTCACAATTGGAGAGATACCCAGTTCCATAAGCGTTCCCCTGTTTGAGGCCATGATAACACGAATCCAGTAGAAAGGGTCAGCTGAATCGCTTGACATGATGCCAAATAATGGAATCTACAAAATTAGATGAGACTAAAGACTTGGAATAAGCGAACAAGTTCGTGAAGCATTTCAAGTTTAGCACAGTGACTCATACCTGACAGCACACCAGGAAAATAAACAGCGTTATCGCGGTCCATAGCACCTTCTCTCGAAATTGAATCTATAACATAATGGGGGAACATTAACAGAGTTGCTTGAGGAAACTCAGTTTCACATCAATGACAATTGCAGCAAGCCTACTTTTCGTTCTGGCTTGGAAACCTCGGGGAGGACCGCACAGAATGGTTTGACGAACTCCAGAAACTTGACTGTAAAATCAAAGCACATCTGGTAACATCATAATTTAATGAATAGACAGCTCGTAAAAGAAGAGATAACGATTTCTTGAGAGAACCGAATCGCTCATCGTTGCACTGCACCAACTTCGACACATTCTGCATACTACAACGGTAAAGTGCTAAAGCTGTAGTACTTACTTCCCATGATCAGCAACAGTCACCACTCGAGATATGAAATAAACACTCCAGAGAAGACTGCCTTTGGCGAACAATGGTGAAGAATGAATGAGCCTCTGCCGTTCCAACCGGCTTTTAGTGATACGTATGTGGATGTGGAAAGGAAGTCACGTGATCGATGCCAACTCTAAACACGTTGGATACAACAAAATGCACGTATTCAACCTTTTTCATACGTATAACACCTTTTATCTTAAATACTATGTCTAGGGAGAACTTATTATTTTAAAAATTATTTATTCAATTATTTTATTTTAGTATGAGAAATATCGAGCTGATACTAATCCAATCGATATGGGTACGATACTCAAGTGAGCGGCAGCGGCGATAGTCTCCTTGCCAGACGGTAATGTGGGTTGCGCATGCACACATATGAATTAATTGCTGTATACTATATGTGACGTGCATTGCTAAGCCAATGTGATATATTGATGGCTGTAGGTGGCCTCTTGCGGGTATGCGGGCCATGCGTGCCTCAGGGACATGAACAACCCTGCCCTTTAATGCATAGTTACGGGCCTCCCTTGAGCAAGGCACAGTACCCGGAAGCCCCCCCCCCCCATATCAGGGTGACGACCCTGATGGGCGGGTAGACATCCAATAGGGCGGAAGAACTGACTGCAGTCAACGGCCATCTACGAAAATGGAGGTGGGACCCTATCAAGGCAGCATTATTTAATCAATGCTTATAATGCTGGCAGTCCCTGCACATGGTTTGCAACTGCAGACATATTGGCTGTGCCTTTCCTCTGTCCACAGTTGCACCCAGGCAAGAGAAGCTCTTGATCAATGATAGGACCACCCAAGATAACTTAAATAGTCCTGGTGGCATCTCCAATTAACATCTAACTGCCACCATTTATACACACACACAGGTGGCCTCAAAGAAACCCTAGACATCTCTAAACAGGACAATGCATGTACTAGTATACTAGTGTAAGGAGTTGAATATTGCTTTGGTGTAAACAATCTCCATGTTTGTAAATATCAAACTTACCCTTCATCTGAATCAGCTGCACATCAAGTAGATAATGTGCTGATATATTCACCAACTTCATTTATTAAAATCACATACTACCGGAATCACAGAAGTCAACTTACTGGTGGCTTGCTACCAGCTCACTGAGCTACTTCATTCTTCTACAAGGACACTAGTAGCCATGTTTACAATTAGAACACCATATCATTATGCATTGTGGTGAACTAGTGTTTGCTTTATACAAAGCAGGATCACTGGAACGAAATGATAGTTACTCGTGGTAATCAAACACAGCAGACTATCATTGTCAGGAAGGTTTTATTTCATACATAACAGGAATTCATTACTTCTTTACAACTTGCACAACGTCGTCATTGCACACTGTGTGACTAAGGCCAACCCTCTGAGGACTGAACTTTGCACTGCGGCCCTGCGGAAGAAAATAATGGGGCTGTAGTTGATACTCCGTTATATATCGTTACAGACAAACACATGCACACATGATAGACAAGGAGGAGACCATCTCCAACTCTCACACATAATAATCTGATGCAACAGAAGAAAAGATTTTGCAAAACATGGAGTTTGGGAATAATAGTGCCTCATATTTTCTTAGAGCTGTTTGCTGGTTCAAATGTCTACAATATTATTAAAAACCAATTATCCAATTTTAACAAGTTTCTAGTGAACAGAAGTGTCTAATCTCAGGAAGTCGCTTGGGGCTATGGTTCCTGGTTGCCTGTCCAATCTAGTGAGTTCATTCATTGCATTTGATAATACTTCACTGCCTGTAGTGATAATAATAATAAGAGTAGTGATGGCTAAGTGAGCTTTTAGCATCAAGCCATGGAGTTATCTTCTCTTTTTCAATATTAATATTCTATGAGTAATGAAGAATGTAAAGAGCTGTTGTCCATTACGAGATCATATAATGGCAGCAGACATCACCACCTATGACACGCAGTGACTGTGACCTTATAAGGTAAAACATACTGTAAAAGTAAATTTTTGAGGTAAACAACTGTTAGAATATCAACTATACAATTAGAAAAAAAACCACTAATACGTAAGACACGTCACAGCTTTGATACTTACAGGTAAATAATTGATGGAAAGCAATAAGGCAAAGTGCAAAAAATGTTGAGGGGTTTAACTTACCCAGACCAGAGCGTACTTGAAATGAGACGCGATGGTCCGATGAATGGCGTGACACTGTAAATAAACAATCATTAGCAGACATGTTTCTAATACCAGTCATATACAATGGAATCTTCCGTACTTACCACATGCTCTATGGTACAGCCACCTCGCAATATCAACGGATCGTCAAAGTCAGGTTTTTTACCCTGCTTCTTAGTGTACACACGCAGGAGAGCGAGGTGCTCCCACAACTCCTCCACAAAGTAGTCCATGTTCAACCTCATGTTGCAACTGGGAAATACAAAATACACAACAATCAACTAGTAACAACATAGTGCACAACAACTTTGATATCAAAAGAAGGGTGTGTATGAGGAGGCCCCAACCTGATCACTATGCTGTGAGGTTTCCTGGCCAGTCGGTCCACTTCTTCCATGGAGATCTGATCTATCTTGTTATAGATCTTTATATAATAATAAAAATAGAAAGGAAGATAGACACGTGCATAACACATATATATATAGGATATGTAGGATGGGGAACTACGTGTGTGGTACATGGACTAAGATAATTATATATAGTACATTGACTTACGTAGAGGCAAGGCATATACACAAGCAGATATGGTACATTCACTTACGTAGAGGCAAGGCATATACACAAGTAGATATGGTACATTCACTTACGTAGAGGCAGGGCATATAGACTCGGTTACCAATGATGACATCAATCAGGTCATCACAGCTGCAATCCTCACGAAAGATGACATCGGCATTGAATATTTCTATGGTGTCAGTCAAGGAAGCAGACAGCAGACAATTATTACCAGTAAATACCTGGATGATGGTCATGAGTGCTATGATGTGCATGAGCTATTGAGAGTCTCTGCTTATCAACATATAGATTACATTGAAAGGATACTGAAATCATGTAGGATGTTCTGCACCATCTTCTCATCACATCTGGTTAATGCTGTTGTAGCTGTGAACTTAATGCCGCCAGCCTTTTTCGGCTTGAAATAAATACTTGGTTTGGGCTTGTTCAGCCTCAGGCCCACAGCTTCCAGTTCAGCTTCCAGCAGCTCTCTGACAGAATAGACAGTAGGGTGTATACAGTA
>ERZ1740065.1155-NODE-1155-length-15464-cov-11.353689_pt1 | contig 15464 bp, 5 predicted proteins | sample MGYA00581738_ERZ1740065 | MGnify/ENA primary metagenome ERZ1740065 (study PRJEB43018, sample SAMN04849749) | marine metagenome | isolation source: floating plastic debris | place: Pacific Ocean | collected 2008-09-01 | study: EMG produced TPA metagenomics...
TCTCTCTCTCTCTCTCTCTCTCTCTCTCTCTCTCTCTCTCTAACCCCCTCCCTCCCATTCTCTCTCTATCACTCCCTCACCCATCCACTTCCATCTTTCTCTCTCTTTTAGGTTTATGATCTCATGCAAGGGTGTAATCAGCAGCACAATTCAATCTCAACTTCTAGGCTCAAACCTGGCCTATAGGAGCTGGGATAAAATAAAGAGAAACAATAACTGCTCACTTATCTGCAGCTGTCGTTAGCAGAACGAAATCATTTCAGTCAGAAGTATCAAACAAATAAACTTAAAGACTTGTGTCACTGTATCAGCGCAGATGAGTGTGCTCGTTGTATTCATGAACCCTCATAGGAGTATGAGGGGTAAGTGTGAGGACCAAGCTAGCTAACTTCCTGGTCAGCTAAGATGACCTCACCTTACGACAAGCCACCTGATCAAAGGATTAAACAGCAGAACCTTTCAAAGCAACATAAAAGAGTGTTGAAGCTCTTGCAAAGGTACTTTGAGTTGCATTCAAAAGCAGACTGCAGATAATGGATCACAGCACATGTTGAAATGGAATCACATCCTGGTTACAATGATCGGACCTGTAGTTCTAAAGAAATTATATGCTTAATCATTGCCACCACTGACTGGAATGAGTACCTTACCTGTTGGCTATAACACATACCTGTGACCCTCATGACATAACCAATGACGAGGCAACAATTTCACTTTCTCATCAATAAATCAAATAAGATTAAGGTATCTTTCAGCCTCCAGATGCATTATTTCATTCTTCTCAGAAAGCAGATACGCAACATACCCTCCGAGAATGTTTGCCATCTTTAAGAGGAAAAATCTATTGCACAAGGAGGTGTTTAACTTAAGGATCTGCTACACTCTTGTGAAAATAGCAACGACTGAACACAAAAGGCGAATGCATTTTATTCGTAAATTGCCTTCATTGAATTGTTTGTTGAAAGTTTGACATGTCGACATTTTTAATGACGAATGCTCCTCATACTGTGATGTGATTGGATGCATTCAACTGCAGCGCACTAGTGCCTCCACATGGTATGGAAAGGCTTGTCAATGATTGGCTAAAGCTTGCGAACAAAGGAGTCTGTGGCTGCTAGCTGTGCATTCCTTCATTTGTTCATTTAACCACCTCATTCATTCGTTGCTGTGTTTACGAGCATGTGGCAGGCCTCAAACTGTTACCACGCATTGACATATCTATGAAAACAGTCCAAATTTAAGTGTTCACAGTAAGCATGTTCGTCACTGTACTGTTTGTCATTTCTCACACTGATTGTTAGAACCGATGTAGAAAGCATCTGCACTACTAGAATCCCATAAAAAACGCTATATGAGCAGGCATGCTTACAGGATATCTGCAGAGAGGCTACAGTGTTAGTGCTGAACTGCATTCATTATGCCGAGCTCATATGGTAGAATGATATTCACCATAGCTTCTACTAAAAGCAGTACCAAGTCTACAACATGTAAATCCATGTTTAGTTTTTTCTGAAGCAGTCATTTTGCCACAAGAATTCATTCTACTGCTTTCATTTCACTGACCCAAATAGATTGAGTGGTTGTCGGTCTTCGATTTCCAGTTGTACATTATAGTAGAGAGGGTGGTGATTCTGGAGCCGCGGGGTTGTAGTTCTGTTTTATCTAACAGAAGTGCATGCTTGTTACCATTTGAGGTTGGCAAAACTGATCATGGCCTTGTCTGATCTAATCATGTATGAGAAGACGAACAAGTGCCCAAGTATGTCAGATAGGCCTCGTTTTGTTTTCATTCAAAGAGATACCAGACCTGCAGGCCTGCCAGCCTCAATGCACAGAAGAGTCTATTTTTCAGAGCTTAAAGAAGTCACAGCATGAGACCCCCTATCCTTCCCCCTCTCACCTGGATTCTGCCATATTGGAGCTCAGTTCTGCAAGCCTAAACTAATAACTCCCAGGAGAATGTCAGGAAACCAATACTAACAATTTGGGACTTAAATTACAGCTGCCATATCTGGTCATGGAGAAATGGCAGGCATGGAAGATGTGAGTTACAGAGAACAGATCACTACTCATTTACCTGCTCTCATAGTTTCAGCAGCTGGACTGGAGTTATAGCTTCAATTTTATTACTGAAGGAAGCCAAACCAGAATTCCTTTGTCACTCTGGTTACTCAGTCACAGCTAGTTGCAGCGCTGTTAATACATCTACGGACATCAGTTACAGGGTAGCTACCGGTTACTCAGTGCCAGTAAAGCAGCTACAACTATCTATGACGATGAATAGATCATACTACAGTACACCGCAGTGTACTGTAATCACTGATCTACACACATTGTGTTCTCTTCTTGCTACCGATCATCCGCCATGTAATACTTGCGAGTACTTTTCATGTGCTGAACGCAAAAAATTACTTGATATTTTTTAGTTTGTTATCTTCTTCTTGCTGTATGTTTCTTCCCCTTAAAATGGATTGATTCCTGTTTGTGCTTTTTACGTTAGACATCCATTACCAGCCAAGGCCACCCAAACGTGTAGCTAGCTTTCAACTCATAGTGCTATATTACTCAGCTGGCAGAGTTTGCCCTACCACGGCTGGCAAAGGATTCTTACACCTCAGATTGAGAACGCTCCAGTTCAGTATTTTCAAGATAACTTACATCAATTCAACTTCTCTTGGTGTTTTCTTGTGATGAATGAACTATTTGCTTAGTTCACTCTGCTTCATGAAAGGAATGGCATGAATATAATCGATGCACATTTTGTTAATAGCTAAGGACACGCTAATAGATGAAGGGGTGATGCCTATCAGAGCTTTGTGATTATCCACCTATTTTGCCCACAAGCCCATATTCTACCAGACTATTGCCTACAAGCTTGCTCAATCAGTTTCCCACAATAGGCTTCGTGCACATGTTCATTACTCAGTTTGTCATCTACATTAGTTGCTAGCTATGACATCTCTAGGATCGAAAGCAAATGACGATGATGAATTGATTTATGACAATGCCTGAGCTGATGATGAGAATTATGCAGTGGGTAGAGGGTGCAGTTCAGCCCATAGTATAGGTTCCAGGAAGCATCCCGAGTGGTCAAGAAAGGTGTACAATCTCACTAGTCATAGAACACTAGCTTATTATAGGGTAACTCTCACAAACCTTAGTTTTGCACACTGTGATAGTGCTAGTTAACCACGGGATATTCAGAGTGACTACTGATGCCTTCATGCCAGTGAAGAGCATCTGCCTCCATTCTTTTGTCTGATCAAGAAACAACGGCTGCGCTCATCACACAGCTTTACGAAACATATTCCTCAGACTCTCGACCCGGTTAAATGGAAAATCCTTAGATCAGAGCTCTGGAGTCCATTAAATGAAGTTTGGATTTCTAACAGTATTATGAGTAGGATATAGCTCAGTGGTAGAGCCTGCAGCACCTCCAGACACCCAAGTGCCAAGAGGTTGTGGGTTCGAATCCCACTGAGTCCTCCTGCTGGGCCTGCTGGTGCCACAGGTGTGTTCCGACCTGCCTAAAAGCAATCTGGCGCCGCATATGGCAGCCTTACCTGTAAGGCATATTTATTTATTACTGTAAAAGCGTGGAGACAGTCTCGCAATTTTAACCCTTTAACCTTTAACCTGTAACGGATGAATAGTTCAGCATTGCAATGCTATTATCGTGTGTTTTTGCATTGAGAACCGGTCTTTAGCACAATAGTATGGGACTTAGAGATATGCTGCTTCAGGGTTCTCTCCAGTATATTTTGACTTTGGGTGCAAAGGGTCAATTTTGTCCCTACCTACCTCAACTCAAAAAATGGTGCACATACGCTCCCGCACTGGCTCAGAACATAATGCATTACAACATGAATTGAAAGTTTCCATAGTTGGTATGGACAGCTCTTCTAGCTGATATATTGGCAGAGGTGCTCTTGTGTTTGATGGAAAAGTTGGCGCTGCATGCCAGGGTCAAGGGCAGCGCCCCAGAGAAAATCTTGGCATTTTAAAGTTGGAAGTATGCATGGAAGCGAAAGCAGACAACTATTCACCAGAGTGACCAAATATACGACTTTAGTCGCAAAACACTGTTTTTTAAATTATTGAAAAAGTGGCTATTATAGTCTTGCGACTCTTCACGACTTTTATGCAGATCATCTCTAAAAATTTTCGGCAGTTAGATATTCATTTTCTAGCTGGAAATGTGCAGTGAGGTTAATAAAGTAGAGAAAGTGGCATTTTTTACTCTTATGTCGGCAGGTGAGCCCATTCATGCACGCCTGTACTAATTGCGGACCAAATGCACCATAACACAGGCTCGCATGAATAGGTGCACATGCCGACATGAGGGTAAAAAATGCCGAGAAATCAAGAATAGAAAAAGAGAAGCTGCCAAGACATATATTGGGCAGCTTGATGTAGCTATCTATCACAACTATACACAGTGTTAGTGATAAAACTAAACCTAATGCTCAGCGTAACACATAGGAAATTAAAAGCCAAGCTGTGGCAGTACCGCATCAGTTAAGACACTTCGATGGTGAGTTTGTGAGTATTAAACCCAACTGCTCTGTAAAACTGATCACCAATTCACTATTAGCTAAGCAAGACAAGAAATTTTTGGCTCGGGCAGCAGAAAACTGGGTGTAAGCGAGAGTTCTTAAAGGCCTACTCATCTTATAAGAAACTAAGGCTAGGTGTTGGATGATTTGTGAGCGGAGCATAGATGAAGAGATGACTTGACAAGATCTACCCACCTATCATCCTGTCATGCTTGAAATGTGGCTATTTAGATTCATGAATTTTTGAGAAGTTCTGGCTGGAAACATCCAGCCCCAATAGCTAGCTCTGCCACATTTCAACTCAGTCCATCAATGTCTAACTATCACGGCACAGGGAATGGCAACAGGGCATCATTGTCAACAATATTTTCGCAAAGCTGTGAAATCTTTAAAAAGCTCCAAAAAGCTCCAAAAAGCTCCCCCCCCCCTCCTCATACGTTCATTGTGAGCTCTAAATGCTCCATTATGTAAGACAGAATTTTCATTTCATTCATCCACTATGCCATTCGACACTAGCACACCTTAGTCCGTTGTTGTCTCAACTTCATTACTCCTGGGCTTTACTTCAAAATCCACTTCCATACCTTCATTACCACACCATCATACCCTCAGCCTGGGGATTCCTACTTTCAATAATCACTCGCGACATTACCTTCTTTGTCTTCTAGCATATAGTCATTCTGCGGTTTTTCCAAGCAGAGGAAATTCCACGGCTAGCCTGCGGTTCATTACAATAAAATTGACTCGAACAAGCATGGGTTTCTGACAGCCAGTCTTAGTCAGGATGCTAGCTAGCTGAGATACCTGTCAATGGTACTGAGGTATGACCTCTCGTCTGTGAGCATATCGAATGATTTCCTCATCACTATCAACTATCAACACTATAACTTTTTGTGGTACTATATCAGATGGAGTACACACCCGCAGAACATCCGGTCCTGGCTAGCGAGGTGACTGCTGCTGATGGTACAAGCCATCGTACTGCACTCAATGGCTTGTTTATAGTCATCAGTATTGAGGTTACATGCAGAGTTTGTTAAACTAATTGAAATACCATCACAAGACCTCTTCTTTAAAGTACCACCTCTGCCATAAACATCTGTTCACGGTTAGTAAATCATCAGCTGATGACAATGACGCTAGAGGAGATCATCGATGATCTCTGATACTAAGCAAAGTAGTATCAAATCATTCTTCAAGGGAAGAGTCAGCTGAGAAAAACACCTGAATATCACCAAAGCTCTGTGTATGTGTGTGTGTGTTGGTAAGGATATGGGACCTCTCTTTTCTTCGTGCCGAACCAGCTTTAGTATGTCTCTAGGTTTAGTTATATAAACAGGGTATTTTGTTCACACTAGAAAATATACATGCTACATGTATAAAATGAAATACACCAGGGAGTCAGGCACCCACTCAGACATATCATTTGATGGTGTTTGAGGTCATTTAGATGAGATTAATTTAAGGTTAAGATCAATTTTTTTATGTTAAGATTAATCGAAGTTATAAATTCTGAAGACCTGCAGCACTACTGTTTGCTGTTTACTGTTTGGTAGGTTTTGCTGTTGCTTTTCTGGATGATATTTGACATTCATTCATTGAGACGAACAGAACTAGGGTATAGTATTAGTTATCTTACTGTATCTGTCTCTGAGAAGAAAAATTTAGCACTCTGCAGAGCAAGGAAAATGTAATATTAAATCACCAACACAAGTACCAGTAGGTCGTCAAGCAAAATGACGACGGAGCCAAAGAGCACGCTCCACCCCATTTTTCTGCCGCCGCCCATGGCAATTTTAGATTAATCATCATGGATCCTAGGCTAGCCTTGGAATTTCCATGCTTGAGAAGAACCCAGAATGAAGACGCTCGCGTGAAGAATGGAGGTGTGGTGGAGAATAGTAAGGGTATGGCTGATAGTGACTATTGAAAGCAAGAAAGGTTAGTTTGAGGATATGATAGCCTAAGAATGAAGCAGTGGAAGTGGATTTTGAAGTACAGCCTCCAAGTAATGAAGTTGAGGCTACGAAGAATGAAGGTGTGCTAGTGCAGAATGAGACTGGGGATGAATGAAATAAGGGTGCAATCCTACATAATGAGACATAGAGAGCTCGTTATGAAGGTAGGAGAGCGTGGAATGAACGCCAGCTGTAAGAATGAATTTATCGTAGCTGATGATGAAGATATAAAATGAGAACTCTGGAATCAGGTCACAAACGGCTCATTATATGTTTGCCAGTGGCTTAAAGGCTGTCCAGCTTGTGCGTAGTATTCGGCTTTTGTCATTCTCCCATAGATATTCGTACATCAACGTGTACGGGAGTGAGCGGGAGTGAACGCGGATAGGCGGGGCGGTGGACATGAAAATTGACAGGAGAATGAAAAAAACCCAGTATTCTTGGTTTGCTTCTAGCTACGCTATTTATAGCCAATAACAGTAGGTGCCCCTCTCTGATTGAATCATACACTACTAACACCAAACTGAGCCCAGAACTGCCAATGGTTCTGCTCCCAATATGATAATTGTACATCAAACAGCCTACTACATATCAAAATAATATTTTAGATTTTAATGTAACCTTTATTACTCAAAGCCTGGGAAGACTTTGAAGAAACTATGAGCCTGCTGCGCAGTAACTAGTGAACAGAATCACAGCGGGACTGGCTCCTTCAATTCATTGTGTGTCGGAGGCAACACTACGGGCAATGTACTAAGGCTGCTCACTGAGAGGTCACTGAGAGGTCACTGAGAGGTCAGTAAACAAACTGAGTTACAAGAGAAGTACATTCAATTCAGCTTTGTATGAGAGGAATTTTTAAAATTTCACCGACATTGCACGCATACCTTCAACTGTATTTGCGTCTGTTTGTTCTCCTATCAATGGCTCTCACAGCCATTATGGCTCACTGACTATAGTGATATAAATGTAGCTGGCTGTACCTATATCTCTGGTAAGTCCTCCATTTTCTCCTAATTGCTACTATTGATAGAAAAGGCCGAATACCTCGCGGGAACTAAGATCACGCAGAGCTCATTAAAGCCAGACAGCCTATTCATGGAAATTGTATGAATCAGGAATAGTCTTAAGAGGAACGATTTTGAAGTACGGATATGATTAAAGCCGAAGAGCGGGAAAAAGGCTGCTATAGGAGACTTGTGGTTTTACATCTAGTTGAATATAGCATCGGTGACACGTAAATCGATACAGAATAAAATACCGTCAAATACTGAGATAAACATCAGCTCTCCCCATCCTCATCCCGACGTACAGTCCAGGAGTCCAGCCTTTGTGTATAGCCATAATTGTTTATGTGTTTCAGGCTGCCCTGGTGTATGTACGGTGCTTAATCTGGTCTACTCCATTCTGGTCATTGTTAAGATCAACAGTACTATTTGTGGTTGGGTGTCCACGGCCAGTTTGGGTAGAACTAAATGTTCGCAATCTAGTCTAAACTGATCCACGCTTGCTACCGACAATGTTCCTTCTACGATAGGCTTCCATTCTAAGACCTTGTTCCTACCTTTTCTTAGCTTTCTATAAGCTGAGTCTTATGCTTTTGGCGGACACTCATTAAGGTATCACCTTTCTTTGTTGGAAGCCGTGATGGCTAAATGGGTCTAAAGCTACACTTCCCAAAAATATTCAGCACCAGTTTGCATCCTCTCAATCCACTATCAAGCAGTCTTCGCCTTCCTGTCGGAGAGCTAACGTCCACACTAGTAGCACTCTTTCAGTAATTCATCTGTTCCTTACATTTCATTTTTCCATCCGAAAAAGACAAACGGGCATGCCCAATCCTTCATTTTTCAGCTCTGGCATGGGTGCTCATCATTTTTCCTGTGATTGGTAGTACTATTCTCTCTCATCCTCTGGAGTGTAGTGAACACACAATTCACCAAGCATGCTATATTTCTGTTCAATACGACTCATTGACAAGTATTACTCTGAGTTTAGAAAGACAATTACCGGTGGCTGACTGGGTAACCAGATAATACATATCTGAGAACCGCCCAGTGCTCGCTCATATCCCGCACTGATAACCGCACTACACCTCATTGGTAGCCGCACTTGTTGTGACCGTATCTCACACTCTGCTGGGATATGAGCGCGCACCTAAGGTAACCGTATGCCGCACTGCATACCATACCTTCTTCATAACGTGCCCGAGTCATACCGCACAAGAGAAAACGACTCCTAGTAAAAATGAAATACAATCCCACTTCATTTAGAATCCCCAGACTGCAGCCTACCTTCACTCCTGCGACACAGAAACGCACTTATGGTGTCATCCTCAAGACAAATTTTATGGAATTGGTACATAAAAAATATTGCAGTAAACTAGAGCAATACTTGCAGATTTAATTCTTGTATGAAAGGTTAAAGAAGGCTCTGCTGGAAATTTTGATATGCGGTTTTGAGGATGTAAAAAAATATTGAGAATTATCGAAAATTACATTGAGAGAAATTCAAAAAATTGATACTATCCGCGTACTCTTGCACACCAGACTAACTTAAGTTGTCTAAATCTTAGGACAGAGATATCAGTTTCGGAATTTGACTTCAGAGTGATATTCAACAAAAGATTTCACATCTTCTGATATCAGGAAAGAGCTCAATAAAACCCATTTTTGGGGAGATAATTTCTCATCACAAGTTCGTTTACCTATATCTCAGGATCAAGATTTATGTTATGAAGTCTGATTTTACAGTATAAGTGTGCATAAGTTATTCATGCATTTCAGCCGACTGCAGGCACCATTAAAAATCCTGAATCTTACATCACGAAATAATTTCAGTCTTTTATCAGTGCAAGAAGAAAATATATTTGTGACGTTGATTTAAACTACTACCAACGCAATATACAATCTGGTATAAAACAAACGCGCATGTATTTGCATGTATTTGCATGTATTTGCATGTATTTGCATGTATTTGCATGTATTTGCATGTATTTGCACGTATTTGCATGTATTTGCATGTATTTGCACATTATTTGCACGTTATTTGCACGTTATTTGACACATTAATGCTGTGTACTTTTGAGAACGTGAATTTTGACCCATATCGGCACCATGGCTTCCAACTAACAATGGGGCGATACCCATGAGTGCCTGCCGAAGATACAAGACTCGGCCTGTAGAAGGCTTAGAAAAAGAAAGGAAAAAGTTTGTAGAATTGAAGCCTATCTCGTCCCTATGCGGCCATGGGGACGCCTAACAAAACAGGATTGTCTGAGGAATAGGACACATAGAACACATGATTCTACCTAAGATTGCTTAGAAGTCCATAGGTATTTCTAAGAATCACCCTATGTGGGCGTTAGGCGGCCCTGAGGCGGGTCTATAAGTTCATAGGTGAGCTGACCCAATAATCATTACCAACCAGATACTGCAAGAGGGGAATTTTTATTGGTAGAAATAGTTAACCTTTCCCCGAACGAGTGTTATAGCAGAAAGGAATGTTAGTGTTTGTGAATAGAATTCACCCCAAAACTATACAGTAAAAATACCTCCCCGACAAAAAAATCAGCCTCGATGAAGTCACGGACATGCCTACGATCATCGACGAGTTTCGTATTTGCTATGAGATGACAACTTTGAAAATGTGTCAAGATGTGGCAACTCCAATGTAAACATAGTGGTATTTGTCATTCGTCATTTCAACTTATGCAGTACTAACTGTATTCACTGATGCCATGTGTTTCCCTCCAGTTGGAACTCTTGCTTTCAACTCAATAATTAACTTTATAGGTTGTCACGAAAATGACCTTCACCTTGTACTGCGCATGCCTCCTACTTTTGCTTCCTGCTGCAGACAGTACAGGTAAGCATAACGCTACCTATTAGATCAGAGTGCCCCAAAAAGTTGTATAGATATATCTTATTTGTCTGATCATGCACCTGCCTTTCAGAGTTCAATGGTTACCCAAATGTGGCGGCCGGTAAGACAGTCTCACAGAGCTCTGTGCGTGCACACTCATCTGCACTAAATGCTGTTGATAGCAGTCGAAGCACTGCTTTCATGACTGTTCGTGACTCCCCACCGCAGTGGTGGTATGTAGACCTTGGAGATGACTACATGACTGAGGCTATAGATATTCACCTTCCAGACCCAGCTGTTGGTAAGCATTGAGGTCAGGGTCAAACTAACTGCTCAAAATCCCCTAATTAACATAGTTGTAATTCAAATTTGGAAGAAAACTATGAAGGAGGTAAGTCGTTTCCATCCGCTACGTACAAACTTTTCCAAGATATGGCTGCTGTAACGTCGTGATGCTCAGCAATACCTAGTTCTTCTACAGCCAACAGTTCAAACCAGTCCAATGTATAGCAAACCAACTAACACAATTTCGCAATATTTAGTGCAGCCGCATCCAATATGAATCCTTGAGAAACTTGTGGTTATATCATTCTGCCTTTTATTTCACAAATAACATTTTCCTCAGTTTGACTGCTCCGATGTATATCCAACAATTATCATTACTATATCAGAGCAGACTTCATTCTGATTATTAGAGGCTCCTTGAATCGGCTTCTCTCTAATAAATATCACTTCTACCCACATAAAGCTTTAAAATGATGTAATACTTTATTTGCTATGCTTAGGAAAGCCAGAAGATTCCATACAGAAGTTTACCGGTATCCCAAAGGCTAGCATGACAGCAGGGCGCTTTACTATTGAACCCGGTGTCAAGCGACACTATTTCATCCCACGCCAGGTTACTTTTTGCTTAAATTTTGGTCATCTTCCCGACAGACTCATGCCATTAATTGCCTTGTGCACCTATTGCCCACAGTTACGGATCATCAGAGCCAGAAATAAACCTATGCTGACCAGTTATTGCCCCTAGAGGAGGATTTTAGTTCAACCCGGTCAGATTTTGGAATTTTCTCTACAGGACTTCCTCTAGCATTTTTAAACAGTTCAGATATTCTTTCACAGACCTACTAGGAAAAACTACTATGGTGAGGCCCATTAACACTAGAGCTGTTCATCCTGCAGCGGCAAACTGTCCTACTTGTTGAGACCTCGAAGCATTCTGAGTTTTAATGAAGAGTTGTCTCTGTGATGTTTTCCAATCATATTTTCAACCCGAAAATGAAAATTTTCTTTCCATTGGGGCTTTATCCCAGACCCGACCAGAGCCTGGGGGCCCCTGGACCTCAGCCTATGGAGCCACTACTTCATCGAATGTGAAAAGATTCTGGAAAATATGTCCCTACATGAAATATATACGCAACTCACTGATGTCACTTGATCCTTAGGACCCGATACAATACAGCATTCCTGTTCGATGCTATAGCTTATGAGTGCTCAAAGATTTATCGTCTTTGGAAAGTTTTTTTTTCTCAGTACTCTAAAACAGCAGCTAAAAAGTTTAGATATCATTGTATTGGAACTCAGGCTATTTTCTCTTTTCAAACAACCTCTCTTCTAATATCGTAATAAATGTTTGCTCTTCTTCTTAATAAAAGGCTCTCTGACGGAAAAGGCTTTCCGCAAAAGTTTTCAACATTACGAAGCCTCAGATGAATTATGCAATCATATAGCCGCAAGCTTACCGGCACTAACACCGCGGCTATGACAGCAAACCAACTTAAGATTTGTTCCTTGCTCCTAATTATCCAGTGATGAAAGAGAATGTTTGCAAGCGTTTGATGAATTGCTGAATTTATATATAGAATATTTCTGGTTATTCTTAAGCAAAGCAGTTAAAGCTATACATCACTCGATAGCTTATTGTGTTCAGAAGCTGTATTTATTTAAGAGAAGTCAATTCCTTCATGTCGATTTCCGTGCACGCACCGGCATAACGACGGGAGAATGACAAAAGTTGATTTCCTTGGTGAGGAATCAAGTGACATCTATGCACGCATGTAATACCCATGTAATAGGCACGCAATACCCATGTCACTACTAAATTGCCCTTCTCGTGATACCCTATATATAACCTGACAATTTCACAATCTAATATATATTTGAAATACAAGTGAATTGTTGAGTGATTTCACTGATAAATAACAGCAGCAATGTTTCCAGCATTGCTACCACGTGGGATACTTATTTTGTAGCTGAAAATTCACTGCTTTCCATAAGCCTTCCTTTCTTCTTTCCTGACCGGCATACAAACTTCCCGTATGCCTATCAACACAGACCGTCTCGCTAAATTCTAATTTTCTAAGTTCATTGCTTCCTTCAGAAATGGACCAGCTAACAAACGCTAGCGTGCTCGTGTCCCTGACCGGAGAAGGCACTCCTTCACCACAATCACCTGGTTGGGAAAGCATCTGGTACAAAGAGGAACGCTGTGACTGCTGGAGAGAGTGGCTTTATGAAGTAGACAGGAAGGTTCGATACGTTGCTGTCTACAGTTCTGGCCCAAGTGGATTGAATATCAGAGAAATCTATATCTTTGGAATATGTAAGTATTGTGATGAGTTATGTTAGGCTCCTACCATCATTAGCAAAGTAACGGACAATATCCAATACCAGTTCTCAATCTAAGGTCTTGTGTTAAAAAAATGTGAAGAAATAAATAACGGTCCCAAACACAGAGTAACGAAGTGCAAGTATCAGAATGACGGGAGATTTGTCAGGGATATGGATTGTTCACAGTGTCAGGAGTCTGTGTGATATTAAGAATTCTCACAGAGAAGGTGGTACCTACACCTACTAGCATACTGATTACCCTTGAAAATGAAAATACCACTGCTAGTGTGGTCAAGCCTATAGTCTTTGTGTAACATTTTGCGTAAATATCGGTCTAGGTATGGTTGAGTAGAGGCCATTGATTGTTCCTCTTCGCTGTTTTGCAGTTTCAATCGTGTAAAAATATTCGCATATTATGAATTGATATTGTTTATTACTTTCAGTGAGATCGGAGCTACCAACTCTCGGTGATTTATCTGTTCGAGGAGTGATACAAAACTATACCCAACTTACCTTTAGCCTTTCTGAATGGTCGACTGAAATGGGAGGAGGCTTACCGCCATCTCGGTAAGTAGATAAAAGCTTATCATGGAAAAATTTGGACAGGTTTATTCATATTTTTCCCTGTCATGTGTTATGAGCACGTATGCATAGGGACAAATTACCCTCAAAATAATCATCAGTGAATTAGTATGCCTAAAGAAAATGGGTATTGTTAAATAGTTCATTAGAACCTCTGGCTGAACACTTGGGAAAAAAATTATACTTGACCTGAAATACGCTGGAAAGAATGTCTAATACTTCCCTTACTATAAACCTGACATCAGATTTCAAAGTAGGCCTCTGGGTCCTGAGATGCGAGCGAAATAAAGTCTATCTGTCCCTCGGGAGATCAAACTGTGCAAAGGATCTCCTAAAACTCCCCAAGGATGCTCTAAGGTCACATATAAATTGTTATGCACCGTCTTATACAAGATCTCAGGCCTGCAAAGGAGTGAAAGATTATTAAATTTTATCTCGATATCGCTCATTTCAGTTCTGAACTGATAAAACTAGTTACGAATGTAACCTCAGTACTCGATACTACTATGTGAGCCTTCAATATAGGTATAATAACAGTTACGTTGTGTCCAGTACCACTGCCGACAGGATAATTGTGTAGCGGTTAACGAGGAAAATTACAACAGTCTTACAAGAGTCATATAAAACGGTGAGATCTAGGAGCAGGAGGTGTGAATCGTTATAGGCTTATCTAATGAGGGAACTGAAAGTGCACAAGGTTCCACGGGTACGTGCATGTCTCCAGGAGCTCCACTACAATCATATTGTTGTTAGATATCCAGTGTGGCCAGTCAGTGTAATTAAAGGAAATGTTGAATGGTTCATGAAGACCTCATTGAAACCTCATGAAAACAGATTGGAGGTACTACTGAAACCAAAGCTGTTTAGGTATTCTAGGGCTACTCTCGAATAGCCTCAGCGCCATACTCAGTACTGTAATGTGGTGCTTCAATATCACTTTCATGCCAGCCTTCATAAGATAGGACACCCTGTTGATTACCTCGATTGATTGGACAGCTCAAATTGCCAACTACCCATAAAATATATTCCTACTATCCGTTTAAAATTGTGCATTAAAAATTTTGACTTTTCCATCCTCCCATTAATATGCACGAACGTGATACACGCGCGCAGATGCGGGCGTGTGCAGGAGTGTGCACGCACATACGCAGGAGTTACTCATAAAATATCGTAAATCAAATGGAAGCACAAGTAACCGCTTTTGTATTTCTCCCGTTGATATGTCTGCAATGGGACATGCGGGAGTGTGAGCGCCTGAGCGGGAGTGTGCGTGCCTGAGCGGGAGTGTGCGCGTCTGAGCCGCAGCGTGTGCAATAGGAGAATGTCAAAAACCCAAATTTTTATTCAAGACAGATACATAATGTTTTTGCTATTGATTCAAAGGAATACGAACATTTCGGTTTTCCTCATTCTGTCAATTTTCACGCATACTTCCACTCATGTGCGCATTACACCAATGGGAGAATGACGAAAGAGCCTACTTGTTCTTTCCTTTGATTTATGAGAATTTTTGAGAGAGGATTATAGTAGCATCTTTGCGGTGATGGGACTACAAGACGTAAAGGCACTCGAAAGCATTCTGCTGATCTACCTGTTCTTCTTATTCTTCCTTCCAGATACAGGATTTATCTCACCAATGATTCCTACTCGCAAGAGTTCGCTCACACCGGCAGTGATGATGAAAACAAACTCACAGTCATTGGTCTTTCACACAACACCAGCTACACATTCAACGTAGTCGCCATTTACAAAAACTTAACTCTATCTGACTCGATCTATTCGTTCACCATATCCACACTCACCTGTGCAGGTAAGTCTAGCATACAGTTAGTTACTGCTGCACTGATCAGAATGTCATAGATTGACTTTGTTCGGTAGTAATGATTCGTAGGTC
>ERZ1740065.1156-NODE-1156-length-15463-cov-4.807178_pt1 | contig 15463 bp, 25 predicted proteins | sample MGYA00581738_ERZ1740065 | MGnify/ENA primary metagenome ERZ1740065 (study PRJEB43018, sample SAMN04849749) | marine metagenome | isolation source: floating plastic debris | place: Pacific Ocean | collected 2008-09-01 | study: EMG produced TPA metagenomics...
CATGACTTTATAACTTGTCATCCAAGGGAGGGATGGCCTTCTGCATACGTATGTAGAAGAAGGCCTCATACCTCCTGCTCTTTTCCTTTTCATACGTCTTGAATTCGCTCTCATAGCTGATGAAAACATGGTACGAAGCATTGTCGCCCCATTCTGAGAGGAAGCAAAGCTGGGCATTCTTCCTGAAACAAAACTACCCATTGCCATAATTATCCTCTCATTTTTCTTTTAGAACCTCTTTTACGTCCACGTCCTTTACGCTTCATAGAAGATTTTCTATTGGATTTTTTTCTCTTAGCCATAATAGTACTATTACAAGTACATTTTACGAAATCTCGTAGTATATGGTTATGATAAAAGCATTTCGGTTAGTACGCTAGGTATGTCAATCGTAGTTATACCATCATTCTCTGCCACTAGAATCGCACCGAATCTGTCTTTAAAGTATTCTTCTATATATTTTTTAATTAGTTTGTTATCTATAAAGGCACTTAGTTTGACTACAAAGTCATAGTCATTCCATATAAATACTTTTGAGATACCTGCTATTTCTAGGCTTACATATTCTTCGTCATTTCCGTCTAAAAGGAATCCTGTTTGAACTAGAAAAGCTATATCTGATATCTCAGTTATTGAGAATTTATTTATGTTTCCAGATGACTTTTTAGTATAGCATTCTTTAAGGTAGTCTATATTGTCTTGAGTTGTAGTAATACTTCCATCAGGATTAATGTATCCGTATGAAACATTTTCTAGATTCTCCCCGTCTCTAAACTCAGGGACATCTAGGTAATTCAAATTATCTTGATTTGTCATATTTCCAACTACGTGAATACATGGTTTAAGTTTTATTACAATTTATGCATCATTGCACAATAAAAAGAGTTCAGATATGGAAGGAGAATATTTTATCCAGAATAATTACCTTGCACGATACAATACTAGAAGAAACAGGCTATTCTCGGCTGCCTAAAGAAGGTGTACTGTTTTTACCTAGAAGGTCTTGGGTTCACCTTGCTCATGAATTATACGGTGTAGCAGGAGAGGCTGATTACGAAAATCCTGTTCTTATGATGTCAACGATATATTTTCCCACAATTATCTTTGTAGAGGATTTACATAAAGACGACATCATATATTGTACCCCAGCATACTTTGATAAACTTCAGGAATCAGGTTTATCTATTTCATATATTGAGGAGATATTAGGCAGTTTTCGATACGAAGATGATGTCCTTAAAATATATGCTCATGCAGAGTACATATAAGATTTTTCTTACTTAATGCAACAATATTTAGACAACTTGGACAATATTCTCTCTCAAGGAGTAGAGAAGTTCAATGAAGAAGGTTCAGGTGTAGGTGTTGGTAGAATATCTCTATTCAATGTCAACACTACATATGATATATCTTCAACCTTTCCGCTACAAACAATTAGACGTTTAAACTTCGATAAGATTTTCACTGAACTGGCTTGGATGATTTCAGGTAGAACTAACATCAAAGAGCTAGTTATGAGAGGGTGTGATTACTGGAACTATAACGCCTATGATTACTACCTTCAAAATCTTAATGCTACTGAAGATTTGAAAACAATCCCAGAAGACCATGAAAAGTTAACATTTAAAGACTTTATAACTTCAATTAAAAAGAAGAAGTTCTCCGAGCTACATTTTGGAGAGGAGCCTATGGCGGGTCAGTATAGACTAGGAGACTTAGGAGGAGTTTATGGACAGCAATTGAGACAATTTAACTTAGAGCTATTTGGGTATACTCAAGGAGATGACCAATTCGGACATTTTTTGAGACATTTAGAGAATGACCCTGAAAGTTCAAGGCATTTTGTTTCTATGTGGAATCCTATCTCCAATAAATTCTCCGCTATTCCTCCATGCCATCATTCTTTTCAAGTGTATATGACTAGATTTACTGAGCATGAGATGGAACAGGTTCTCAAAGGAGCTACAGAGAGGATTAGGAGGCAGCTAGAGACAGAAAAAGACTCAGTTGAGTCTAAATACCTTAAAGATATTTTAGAGGATATAGAAGGCTCTAAAAGACCTAGAATAGACATATGTAGAGAGCTGAGTCTTCCCTGTTACTATTTAGATTTGAAGTTTCACATGAGAAGTAACGATTATATCATGGGAGCACCATCAAACATAGCCTTTTATGCCTTACTTTCTTATCTTATCTGTTCTGCTATAGCTATTGCTGTTCCTAACAAATTGATTCACGATGTTGGAGATTGTCATATATATTCCAACCATGTAGAAGGAGCTAAGAAGTTATTGAAGAGAGAGCCTAGACCGTTACCTACATTATGGGTTAGTCCACAAATTAACCAAGTAGAATACATTTTGAATCCAGATATCTTGATGTATAAGATTCTTGATAGTAGTTTGTATGGAACAGAGGAACAAAAATTAGTCAAACTAGAGAATTATAATCCCTATAAAGGTATAAGATTTCTTTTCAATGGGTTAAATTCCTCTGAAGTATATGAATAAATGAGTTACGATAGCACAATAGACACCTTAAAGCATATAAAAAGAGTTCAAGAACTCTTAAGTCAAGCTGCAATAGAATTACTAGATAGAGGGGTCTTACATGATGAGTCTAAACTAGAAGAAGAAGAGAAACTTCTGTTTGATTACTATACTCCAAAGTTGAAAGATACTACTTATGGTAGTGAGGAGTACTATGAACACCTAGAAGGTTTGAAGCCAGCTCTAGAACATCATTATCAAAACAACAGGCATCATCCTGAATTTTTCGAGAACGGCATAGATGGAATGGATTTGTTTGATGTTCTTGAAATGTTTATGGATTGGAAAGCAGCTTCAGAAAGACATGAAGATGGAGATTTAGAGAAATCTATAGAACATAACAAAAAACGTTTTGGGATGTCAGAACAATTGTGTAATATACTGAGAAATACAGTTAGCTACGTAGGGAAATAATATGGCATTAGCTAGACCAACTCACGACTTTAATTATAATCCAACTGAATCTCGCTTAGATAAAATAAATAGGTTAGCTCAAGAATCTTCTGTAGCAAATTTTAGAATTTCTTCTAGAAATAAAGAGTTAACTTTAAAGCTGATAGAGTTGTTATCAGACAACTTAGAATTATCAGGTCATGGATGTAATGAAGAGACTTTTGTTTCATATGAAGGACACTTTGACAATAATGAATAAAAATGGGAATAAGTAAAGATTTATGCAGCCTTAAGAAAACTACATTATCAGATGACTTAGAATCTGATTTTTCCGACTTACTACTAGCTTCTCAAACAAGTAATAAGTCTACTTTCGTTATAGAATGTTTTGACTCCAATAAAGCTGAAAAGCTTGTCAGAATACTTCAAGATTACATTGAGTTAGATGCTGTAACTAAAACATCTGCTCAAGTGCCTTTTCCTGACAGTGAAGCTCATTTCAGCGTTACTATTCCAGTTGACCGTTCTAAGCTTGTAAAAGATATAAGCGAACGCTCTTTATCTATGAGGAGAGTAAAAGAGAATGCTGAGACCAAGATAGGCAAGGCTATAAAAGGAGCCACTTTCAGTAAATTGGCAGAAAGGCCTTTACAAGAGTTAAGAAGGTTAGTACCTGTAGATAAACTTACTCTTTTAACAGCAGAGGATTTCGAAGAAAAAGAAACTATTGTAAAATTTTTGTACTTTCTAACAGAAGCTCAATGGCTTGAATATCATGAAGATATTGAGAAAGATGTATGGGAAGGTTATAAGTTAAATTATGTCTGGGATGAAGAGACTTTAAGCTTTGTTGAAAAGTAAACTATGATAGAAAAAAGAAAACCTATAGTTCGTAAAGTTGGTAGCTTGTTATCAGAAAGATTTGGTCTTGAAGAAAGTGTTTTTATAACTGGTAACATAAGAATGAAAGAAGAACTAGGGAAAACTGTAAAGGAGCTTAAAAGTATGATTTCACCTGAAGATTTTAAGCTTCTATCTAAAGAAGAGCAAAATGATGAATATACTGTAAGGAAATATATATACTTCCTAAGAGCTACCGAGAGATTTCAATTACAATATCACCCTTTGATTTTTGATTTCCCTAATTCCCAATTTACTAGAGAGAACAAGTTATTGCCTTTTAATAAGGAGTCTTGGGTTAACTACAGAGATAATTACTATTGGAATTCTAGATGGATAGATTTTTATCCTGAGTCTTTCTTTATATTTGATGAACTTGAAGAATATGATGGATACACAGTCCCTTTTCGAGCCTTTAGTCTCTGATTATTTAGAAGAAACCAAAGTTCTTGCTATTGATGATAAAAATAAAGAACTTTATATGTTTGGAGCTGCTATAAATGTAGCAGGAGAAAACCATATAAAGTTTGTTCTATTCAATATCATACCGAAATACAGTTCAAAAGGTGTGATGCTTCAGTTTGAAAAGGAAGATACAATGCTCCTAGATGAATTCTTCGAGATGTACTACAAAGAAGATGAGTATTTTGTAACTTCAGATTTACTATTTGCTGAAGAAAAATTAATGAGCATATGAAAACGATAACAGACTTTGACTATACTAAGCCTATAAAGTGGTTTGGTATAAAGGTTGGAGAGAAAAGGGTTATACAAGAAACTTCTGAAACCTCCATCAAAAAAACAACAAAAGTAACTATGTTTAATGGAGCTTATGAGCGAGAGCTTATCACTGAAGAAGAGTTTTTGCAGTAAATGAAATACATAGCAATTCTACTCGAATATAATCATTCAGATGGCGATTATGTTCTTCAGAATCCAGAGACAAATAGCTTCTACCTTATACCTTACAATGTAGACGAAGATGTATACTCTTTGAAGGTAGATGAATTTATCATGGACCTAAACGGTCCAGTAAAATCAGTTAAACAACCTACTCAAGAAGACGGCTCTTCATTTGCGGATGCTGAAGGTAATCAGTTTTTCATTGTAAAGATATGTGGAGACTGTCTTCACTTTCCAGATTTTAAGTTTCCAAAAGACGAACATTGGGTGAAGAAGGAAGCCGTTATAAATAGGAGATGTTCTGAAGGCTATACATTTAAAAGGTTAGTAGATGAAATGTATCCTGAACGACCTAAAAAGCGAACCTACGACCTCTGGTAATGTTTCCCTTCATCTTTGATTATAGGGTAAACTATGAAGCAGACAATCCACTTACAAACGAGAAGGTTATAGGTTTTTATCAGGTTTACTTTCTAAGGCCTTTTATGGATTTTAGAGAAGGAGATTCAGTCAAGGCTGTAAACTTTTATCCTAATCGTAAGCTTGTATCCATAATTTTAGATAAAGATGACTTTTCTAAGAAATATTACTACGACAACTTAGAGTTTGTTGAACACAATCATAAGACTTATGTTCAAAGTAGATTTCAGTATTTTTTATCGGTAAGATTTTTCGAAGACTATGATTTAGAGGGAGAACCTTTTTCAGTATACGACCCTATCTATGAGGGACTTACAACTCCTGAAGCCAAAGATTTTTTCTCTAAAGGAGCAGATGATATCTGGCTTTTAGCAGAGTCTTCCAGCTATGAAAACACAGTAGCAGCTAGCTTTAGTGATGAGATTTATACTGATGTTATTGACTTGGAAGGTTATGATGAGGAAAATTACAGATTTGAAAGTAACATTAGGTTAATTGCACGAGATTTTGTAAATTCGCAGTATGAGTACAGGAAAAACTAAGATTAGACCCAAGATGTTGTTTGATTATGAGTCAGTTACTGAAGATGATGGTATATATACTTTTGTAAACTGTCTTGTACTAGATGCTACTATAGGCCTACCTTTAGGTTCTGAGATATTTAGACTTGTATATGATTCCTACGACAAGACAATTCAAGTAGGATATGATGTCATTAATCAGAAACAGCTCTACAACGTGGAATTGATTAACATGATGGAAGAAGGTGAGAAGAAATTGTTTCTCGTATCTAAGTTCAGAACTTTTATGATTGAAGGTGCAGGAGATGAGAAAATATTCACCTTAGCAAGCTTAGAGTCTATGAGAACTAAAATTGTGGTTCACGAGCTTGAGCAAGTTGAAAGAGAAGGGACATATGATTTAGTTTCTGTCCTGAAAGGTATCAATTTAAAAAAACTTAGAGCATCAGGTAAAGCAGAAATCAAAGCACTACCTCATTACCCTTTGGTTAATTCTCAGTTTGAAGAAAGACTAGAGACAAAACCAATTGACACTAGCTTAGCAGTTCTACTTCATATGAAAGCAGTTGCTCTTAGAAATGCTATGAGGCAATTGTGTTCGAACTAAATCTTCATTGTTTCCGTAGTCAAATTATATGGCTAACGGAAAGTTTAAAGTTACGTATGAAAATTTTTATAGTAGGGACATCAAAAATCCTAATTACTATAAACTTGACATACATAGATTAGATTACCAAACTTGGTTAAAAGATAGGTGGACTCACGGTGTAGAAAATCCTTCTCACTCTGAGACCACTTTTTTGTTGGATAAACTTGATGGCTACCAAAATCATCAATGGTGTAGCGATGGCATTAATCCCTTTGATACTGTATTCCAACGACTTTCTTCTTATGAGAATACAGTAGTACCAGCCTGTACAGGTGTTGGTAAAACTCACATAGGAGCTTTAGGAATCGTCTACTTCTTAGACGTTCACATGATACACGGATGTAAAGTAGTTTGTGTAGGTCCATCCGCTATGCAGCTACGTAAGAACTTATTCTCTGAGTTTCAGCATCATTTCCAGCGACTAAAAATTCTTAACCCTTGGATTGAATGGAAAAAGAACATGGAGATGCAGTTTGTTCATCCAGAAACAGGAGCTATCACTGAAATATTAGGAGCAGGAGTCCCATCTACTGATGAACTTTCTTCTTCTAACTTATCAGGCCATCATAATGAATTTATGTTGTTCTTTTTTGATGAGACTCAAGGGGTAGCGAAAGCTGCTATAAACTCAGCCCTACAGACGTGTTCAGCACCCGCAAACTGTATTCTAGCAGTAGGAAACCCTAACAATATGGGCGATTCTCTTCATAGACTTACTAAGTTAAGAAGTTTTAAAACTGTAAGGATATGTGCTAAAGATTTTCCTAATGTAGTGATGTCTAATGCTGGAACGTTGAAGACTAACGAGCTAGGAGTAGAAGTTCCTCATATACAAGGTGCAGTAAGAAGGGAGTTTGTAGATGATGCAATAGCAGATTATGGAGAGACCAGTGATTTCGTTACTACCCGTATTTATGGGATGTTTCCAGAAAAGTCAGGCTCATCAATTCTCTCTCACAAGGACATAGACGCTTGTTACAGGCAGCAAAACTTCAAAACAGCTAACGGTAAACCAAATACAGTTGCAGTCGATATAGCGGTCTCTGAGAATGGAGACGACGCTTGTGCAGCTTATTTACAAGGAGGCACTTTGAAGCATCTAATCAACTTTAGTTCAGGTAACTCATCAGCTATAGCTCATAACTTAGCTTTTAGAGGAGAGAAGTTGAAAGAAATGCTTGCTGAAGACAACTACGAAAATTATAACTATCATATATTGAATGTGGGACTGAATAGTAGTGCTGATTTCATTTTAGAAGAAGAATGTATGTTAGGTATAGATTGTACTGCAAATCCTTCTACAGCAGAGGCTTTGACAAGATTAGGGATAGAATGTACTATGCTATATCCTGGTGAGAAGGCTATTGAAGAGCTTATAGAGACCTCAGAAGGAGGTGGAGTTCTGTTTCCATATGCAAACATCAGAACACAGAGTTTATTCATTCTAAAGCGTTTATTTGAGACTAGACAAATCAATATCGATATTCCTGAAGAGCAGTTTGAACTTCTTAAAGAAGAATTAGTTGCTTTTAGGTTAAATACCAACAATGCTAAAAAGATAGCTTTAGAGTCTAAGAGAGATACAATTAAGAGATTAGGTAGGTCTCCCAACTTAGCTGATGCCTTCAAATATGCTGTGATTATGCAAGCAGCATACTACGAAGGATTGTATCCATTTAGAATTTCAGGAGGTGGATTTAGTTACGGTGTTGACTTTTAAAAAAAATTTCACTATGTTTGTTTTATGGAAAACAAAATCAAACAACAGAAAGTAGAAGCTTATATAGAAGCTTTTAAGCGTGTTCTTTCCCAAGATAGTGTACAAGAGCTATACTATAAGGATTTCCCTGAAGCTATCACAGCAGAAGACAAGAAATATAGAGATGAAGCGGTGGTAAATCTAAAAAGAGAAGGCTTCCTAAGAATATTCAGAGACGAAGTAGGACTTTTTGTCCATAAGACCTCTTATTTAGCGGATATGAAATTTTCAGATAGTAGATATGTTAGCATAGACACTACTCTATAGGAAATAGATATGAAAGTAGACCAAATAAATAACCTAACAGCAGATGACCTGCAACACTTACTCTATATAGACTTTGGAGTAAGAAAAGAACAAGATTTTGACCCAGAAGCATACTCAGCATATCTTGAAGATTTAGTCATCAGTTCGTTGAGGAACACCCTTGAAATGATTGCAGGGCTTGACGATGTAGGTATGGGAGATTTAGTAGAAGGTAATCTTAGCTATGGAATTCCTGCTGTAGCTGCTAGAAGTTATCTAATTTTACAGCTTTCTCAGTTCCAAAAACCTTCACCTGAAGGGCTAGAAAAAGTCAAAAAAATGTTAGCAGATGAAGGTTATGATTTATCTGAAGTAAAAGAGTAGTTATGGAGCTAATAGATGATATTCCTCAGAAACTTGTAAATTCTTACATAACTGAATACCATGAAGGTGATATGTATGGAGGTCTTCCGTATCTCTATCATCTTTTTAGAGTGGCAAATAAAATCGCTGAAGTAGCTATCATAGTTAATATGAACGAAGAGAGGTTAAATCTTCTGTTTAAAGCAGCACTACTCCACGATATAGTAGAAGACCATCCAGAGATTCTAGAATTAGCTATCAATAATCAGGATAACTCTGATTTAATTAAGTGTCAATGTGTTTTTGGCACTAGATTAGGAGAAATTGTATGGAGATTGACTGATGAAAAAGCTGAGACTAGAGCTGAAAGAAAAAAATTGACTCTTTCTAAAACCTTTTCCCATCCAGATTCGTGTCTTATAAAGATAGCTGATAGGATATGTAATTTACAGCAAGGAATTATAGAGGGGAATATGAAAAAAGGTCAAATGTATGTGAAAGAGCATGAAACTTTTATGGCGTATGTGAAATTAGCTCCTAACAAAGATGACATATCCTATACCTCACTAGTTTCTCAACTAGAGATGGCTATCATGTTAGTTAGAAGCAATTTAAGCAAATAATGAGTAAAAAACTCACTTCAACATCGAACTTTAACGTTCATCAGACATCTCGTGGAAAAAACATAACCTTAGAATGTACTAAGAAAGGTAAATGGTATGGAAAAAGTAAATCTCTTCCTATACTATGGGTAGATTTAACAATTGATGAGATTGATTCTAGAGGAGGAAAACATAAAATTCCTGTGTCCTCTAAAGAGCTTGGAAAAATAACCCCTTACCTACCTAAGATTAGCACTGAAAGGGCAGGAAGTACCTTAGTAAGTATTCTTACGACTTACTTTATGGATTTATCTGGTTCACCTATATTGGAATCAGAACCTTTTGATGAAAATCTTTATGTAACAGACTTTCTTGTTATCCCTAAAGAGTATGATGTTGTAGATGTAGGGAAAGTTCATCAATTGAAAATCTTAAGAGCTTTTAGTAAAGAGAAAGTTAAGTTCGAAGATGCTTCTAAAGCTTTGTATGATGGATTTTTGTGGGTAAATACAAAAATGTACATAAAAAAGTAAAAAAAGTTTACTTTTCATTTGCATAAGAGAATAATTATTCTCACCTTTGTATAGACGATAGGGAAATAAAGGATAAAGAGTTTCATTCTTATTTCACTAGCCCTCTAAGAAGTTCTGAACAACCTAGACGACGAACAACTTTATGGGAAGAAGAGAGATAGTGGGGAGTCGCTGAGAGATTCCCCCTACTTTCTAAAGTTCTTTAAAATATTTTTGTAAAGTACGAAACTTTTTGTAGCTTTGTACCGTTATAAGAAAACAAGGCAAAACGAGCTTCCTCTATGTTCCCTTGAAAGGAACAGGTCGCAACCCTGTTTTAAGATTAGCTCTCGCCTTTATTTTGTTCTTTACATAATTGTCGGATTCCTAGTTGGTGGATATATAAGCATAGGACAACTAACGGTTAAGCAGTCTATGACAGCAAAAACTACTCCATTCTTATATAGGTGGCTCGTTCCCATCATCTGACACAAAAATCAACCAATCCTAGTTGGAGGAGATTCAGACTCAGGACAACATCTTTGCGGTAGTGAAGAATTCTTTTTCTGAATGGGGCGGCTCGGTTCCCCCTTGGTTGACGAACAGGCATAATAAGGTTCCTATAACTATATCATTTGGAGATTCATAATACCTTTCGCCTATGACATGATGTTGAGTGAGTTCGGCTAGTTAGGAATCTTTCTAAGCCCCCAATTAGTGCTAGTTTAATTACTAGGCTGAGACTGTATAACCCTTAACGTCTATTTTATAGGTGGTCATTAGACCACCTATTTTTGTTTACATACTTTTTTGGTTTTGAAATGACACGTTTAACAAACCTAACACTAAAACACTTCAAAGGAGTTCTTGGTAAAAGAACTACTAAGATAGAGTACAAACTTTCTACTGAGTTTGGATTTGTAGTTGCTCCTAAAGCAAGATGGGCTTTCAGTGAAATTACTGAGTTCTACAGAACTGAAAAGCTATCTGGCGTAGATTTAAATAAGACTTTTCATAAGTCTTGGGCTAAAATTAGGAAGACTTCGAGAGAAGCCCTAGCTATTGAGCAAATATTTCATTACATAAGCACTTACGAGTCAAATTTCACTAGTGATGTTTATATCCCTAATGAGACTCTTGATGTTCCAGATTTAGAGCTTAGTTTCAATCTAATTCATGCTTTCACTAAGAAAGAATTGAAAGATAAGGCTTTAAGTGTCTTGAAGTCTGGTATAGCTCTAAACCAAGAGACTATTGTAGACATGCTAGATATTTTAGAGGGTCTTGATTACACTTTCAAGACTACAAAAGGTATCAGAAATAATGAAGCTTTAGTTTTAATTGGGGATAGGTACAACATCTATCCAGAGGACGCTGAAGACTTTATGAGATATGTTATCTATAAGGCTACAGGTTCTACACTTGTAATCAAAGATACTAGTTCATATTTGACTATAAAAGGGTCTAAGTTGGATGTTTCTTATATGTTTTCAGCTTTCGGATTAGAGAAGTTAGCTCGTATCTTTAACAGATACTACCCTTTCTTCATGGCATTGAAGTCAGCACATAAGTCGAATGCTAGAGTTATCAATAAGATTGCTAAGCTTTCTAAGACTTATCATGAGCCTTTAGTAGAGAATCCTTTGAGCAAGGTAACATCTAGAAAGCTTGTAGAGAAAGATATGCACTGGTTAGATAATGCAACTCCTTTTGCATTATTGAGAGCTTTGAATGCTTTGCATACAAGGTTAAAAGGTCAGACGTATTTTCTGTATAAGAATAGAAAAGGAACAGCAAAACCTTCTAAGTCAGAGAAGTCAAATCCAGAATTATGGAAGTCTAACTACGCAGTAATCCTAGACTATCTAAAAGATAAGTATGATTTCTCTAATGTAGTTGTACATGAACCTAAAGATTTGAGCTATGCTTTCCCTACATCTGAGAAAAACTTTGTTGGGAGTGTTCCAGCAGGAACTATTTTCTCAGGAAAGAGATTGGCAGTAGGTATGTATTGGGAGAATGATTGGGGGGCTTCAGATTTAGACTTGAAAGCACTTTCTCACAATAAAGCTATAGGATGGAACGGTAGCTATTCTGATTCTATTCTAGATTATAGTGGAGATATCACTAGTGCGAGATTTGGTGCAGTTGAATATATTAGAGTTAACAGTAGGCTAGAAAATCCTTACCTGCTTAAGATTAATGTGTTTACTGGAAAGTCTCAATCTGGATATAAATTGATTGTTGGGGAGTCTGATAACATTCATTATGATTACATGATGAATCCTAACAACCTTAAGTTTGAAGTGAAAGCTGAAACTGTTCAAAAAGAGACTTGTATAGGATTTTTCAATCCAACAAAGAAAGGTAAAAAGAAAGTTGAGTTTGTTGTAGCAAATGTAGGTATGGGTCATCGTGAAGTGAGTCATATAGGTCCAGAAAACTCTATGGCATTACTATCTATGTATGAGCAATACAGCAAATCATTAAGATTTACTGATATTCTTAAAGAACTTGGAGCTACAGTTGTAGATGTGATGGATGAGGATGTAGATATCGATTTGTCTATGGACAAGATAACTATTGATACATTCATCAATATCTTTGATTTCGAAAAGAAAGAAGTATCAGTATTGTTTGATTAATTTCCTAGCTAAAAGCAACCTTTAGGAGATAAGTAGATTTTATTTGCTTATCTCCTTTTTTTATTGTAGTTTTGAGTATGATTGTAATACTACTTATTCTAACTCTTGTTATACTAGGATATACAGTTATAGCTATCATTAAACTAGTTGAAGACATCAAGTATTATGCAGATGTTAACCATTTTGGGACAAATGGTACTTTTAGAAGAGATAAGGTAAGAGACTTGAATATGGAGGCCTTTAAATTAACGGCCTTTGTATTCTTGATTATTACCAATATTGTAGTTATAGTAAAATGTGCTATGGAAGGAGTAGATACTTCTGGATTTGTTTTGGTAGGTTCTATTCTACCCTTTTGTATTTCTTTTTATAAAATTCTTGAAGACTATATATGAAAAACTTACCAAAACCAAAACAAGTATTTTGGCCTGTAATGGGTCTGATTATTTTACTCGTAGTATTGGGACTAGCACCTATAGTTTTTATGGGAGCAGTGATACTTACTCCTCCTGTTATCACTTTTTTTATTCCATGCTTTTTTGACTGGTTCATTAGGTGTAATAAGAAAAATGAATGGACTGAGGAGTTTGTAAGAGTAGAGGAAGACAATGCTTATCTATTATAGGTTTGATATTAGGCCTAGGTGTTATGTGTGTATTTCTATTTGCACTCATACCTTTTATAGATACTCCTCATGAAGATACGTTTTTTAACGAATTATATCATGGGGCTTACAATTTAGGAATTACAGTTAGAAACTCTATTTTTTAATATGAAAAAACCAGAACCAAAACAGATTTACCTCCCTATAATGGGAGCCTTAGCATTAGCCATTTTAACTCTAATAGGCCCATATGCGTTTCCAATATTAGGTATAGTTCTAGTTATATTTATACCTCATACCTTTTTTCAGGCTATAAATTGGCTTCATGAATCTAACGAACAGGGTATGTGGCTGAAGAATTTTTATGAGTCTATCCCTAAAATGTCTTATCCCAATATTATATCTATAGTATGCGCTGTATCTCAGATACTATCCCCCATTTTTATAGGTTCTTGGTGTATAAGTATGTTCATCTATGTAGGTGAGGGGTCTGTTTCTGACTCAGGAACTTTAGATTATTTGTTATATAACTATCTGGAAACTCTTCATGAAGTAGGAGAATCAGTTAGACAATTTGTTTTTGGATTCTGAGTACTGTTTTTATTTATACCCTTCAACACCCTAAAACTTTCGAAGTAAGATACGTAGGGCAAACAAACAATCTTAAAAGAAGGTTGAAAGAACATTTAAAACCTAGCAGATTAAAATTTAAAACTCATAAGTGCAATTGGATTCGAAAGTTGAAAAAAGAAGGATTAAAGCCTTTAATGCTTGTATTAGATAGGGTGCCAGAGTCTGATAGCAACTTTTGGGAGGAGTTTTGGATTTCTCAATTTAAGTGTTGGGGGTTCAATCTAGTAAACAGTTCAATTACCAAACATAGCTCATATAATAGAAAATCTAAAGTCCCCTTTTCTTTATGTAAATCTAAACGAGTTGTTTGTTTTGATGAATCATATAATTTGATTTATAGTTTTTTATCTACTTCTGCTGCTGGAAGTAGTTTAGGTGTTTCTCCTATTACTGTTCAACAATGTTGCAGAGGACAACACAAAACAACGAAAGGACTAGCTCTGTTTTACTATGAAGACATAAAAAATCTTGAGTATGACAAACTAATTAATTTGATATATTCTAGATTTCGTAGAGATTATAAGAATAAAAAGATTCCAGTAGCTGCTATTATTAATAATAAAGTAAAGAAATTTGAATCTTACAAAGACTGTGCTAAATTTTATGGAATACCTGAATATGTAATTTCAAGATATACAAAATCAGGTAAAGAGTATAAGGGGTTTATACGTTTTAAAAAATTATGAAAATAAACATCCTAGGTCAAGGTAGACATGGAAAAGATACAGTAGCCGAGTATCTATATGAGAACTATGCTATGTATTTTTCCAGCTCCTCTCTAGCAGCAGCAAAGATTTTTATTTACGACAGGCTTAAAAAAGAAAAAGGTTATATTACTTTTCAAGAGTGTTATGATGATAGGCATTCAGGAGATAATCGTGCTTTATGGTATGATTTAATCACAGAATACAACAAATATGACCCAGCCAGACTAGCTAAAGATATACTACAGGAGAATGATATCTATGTAGGCATGAGGTCAAAGAGAGAGCTGGATGCCTGTAAAGAGTTAGGTCTTTTTGATTTACATTTAGGCGTTTATAGGCCTGATGCACCCAAAGAGTCGAAAAAGTCTATGGATATTGATATTTTTACAGAAGCTGATATTATCCTGATAAATAATGGGACGTTAGAAGACTTATATCGAAAGATAGACTTACTTGTTGAAGGTTGGTATATACAAAGAACTTCTTTTGGAAATCAGTCTTAATTTCTATATATTTGTAGAATGGAAAGATATTTTTATTTTGTTGACCCTGAAGATTTTCTGAGAGCGTCTGTAGTTCTGATAGAAAATTCATTTAGCTTTTCTTATGTACATGACGAAGACCTTCCTTACCTCTATGTAGAGACTGATGAGGGGGATGCTATCGAACAAGCTTCAGACCTAGTAAAACAGGAGATTTTAGACGGAGCAGTAATTACTCGTATGACTCTTAGTCCTTTAGAAATTTTTAGATACCTTGAACTTGCTAAAAATAAATGATAGACCACGAATCTACTAACCTGACTAAAAACCCTAAAGGGTATAATCTCTTTGTAAATAAGTTCTATGATATACCAAACTTAGACACTAAAGAAAAGAGACTGTATGGAGCTTCTTTCAATTTTGAAAAGAATACTTGGTGGAAAGGAGATAGACCTTTAGAAGTTTGTTGGGCAGATACTACAAAGAAAACAATTAAGGTTATCAAAGGTAAATACGCCATTCCTCTTAAACAGGAGGAATATGACATTTACAAGTCTATTTGTGGATGTCTATTC
>ERZ1740065.1157-NODE-1157-length-15456-cov-12.385949_pt1 | contig 15456 bp, 12 predicted proteins | sample MGYA00581738_ERZ1740065 | MGnify/ENA primary metagenome ERZ1740065 (study PRJEB43018, sample SAMN04849749) | marine metagenome | isolation source: floating plastic debris | place: Pacific Ocean | collected 2008-09-01 | study: EMG produced TPA metagenomics...
CTCCTTTTTGGATGTAGAGGCAGGTAGCAAGGAGTGAAAGATGAAAGCATTTGTAATGAGATAGAGTAACTGTACATAAATACAAAATGGCTGCTTGACGGAGGAGAATGAAGTGGTGGTGCACAACAATATTGCAACTTGCAACAAGACCTATTACAACAGGTGGACACGCGGCTGATGATATGTGCGATGCAATGTGAGCAGGCAGTCATGTCTGCCCTATGATTCTTGTGCTTTGTTTATATTATACCACTGGTGTAAGTTTTGCTTCACTTTTTTTCACGGCAAATAGGCAGAGTTGCATGTCAGCGGCCATTCAATGAAAGCTCAAATTGACACCACTAGTATGATGTAATGTGTGTAGTGTAGCCTGTGGGTCGCCTCACACACCTCGCCTGCTTGTTTTGGATGCGGGAGGAACATAATGATGTTTGGTATGACAACAAAGCACAAGTTATTGAGTGGCTGATCGGTTGTGTAAGGAAGCATAGCATAATAATACTATAGTACATCCTTCACGTACACCATCCGCTGGCTAACAGCACACCAGCATGAGGCTAAATCACATATCAATCACCAATTTATATGGACACATGAAACATTTACACAGGTTCGAAATCATTTCAAGGTCATTTTAGGGCTGCCAGCTGGACTAAATGGTAGTACTACAGTGCTATAAGATCTTATCTATGCTTAGGTTGTATAGAGATTCAGTAGGCTGATTTCAGCGAATGCACCCTCGGAATTGGCACTACCTTACAAATGAACCGAGAAGGTGAAGTCACACCTCAGATCATGTAGATTGCTCACCTCATGTCTGCTTCACTTCATGAGGGGTTCAGCCCAACAGCATTAGCTGTGCGGCCGCCCTGCTGGAGACAGAATGACATTCTCTGTGTGAATGAGTATGGTGGCAGGTAATCCAGGAATGGTAAGGCTCATTAATGGAGTAGGAGGGTACCTGCACAGTATCTGCAGTTAATGGAGCACACCATGTCCTGCAACACAATTGAGTCTGAGCAAACACAGTGGTATATGCACATGCATGTACAGGAAGAATGGCGCGTTACTTTAAACGTTCTCATCTTCACTGGAGGAAAAACTAGAATATCCCTTTCTATCTCCATCCCTCCCTCTCCCTATCTCATCTCACCCCTCTCCATACCTCCCTCTCCCCATCTCATCTCACCCCTCTCCATCCCTCCCTCTACCTTTCATTGAAAATATTTGAAACGTCTGCACATACGAAAAAGAGATTATGGCACTGTCCAGACATGGATTCACTAAATTTTAGTGGTTGTCGTCATACAATCATTATTCACATCTAGAATTTAGATTTCAGCAGCCAATATATCATTTTATGCATTTAAAATATACATCGACATTACATCGTGTTTCTCGAACATCCTAGCAATATCTAGTTTAGGTCAGCCATGACACAACAACTCCAATCTTTTCGTACAATAATTACCTGATACTGTGTAGCCTACTTGAATTACGGGCGAAACAAAAGTGCTGGCACAGCAGACACCTATAAATCAGACATCAAATCCATTGATGCAATCATATGAAACGTAAATCAATAGCAAATGGCAAACCATAGAGTATTGAGCAATGCACACATGCTGCACAGACTCTTAAGAACAGGTGCCAAAACCGAGCTATGATTTTCATTACAAGGGTTATGCAATCGGTGATTTGTCATATTCAATTGAGAGGAGAGACAGCATGCTATACATAAGGACCAAGTGGCTTACGGGTACTTACCTCCCAATGGTATAGCTCATCAAGCGGCGGAATCATCGCTGACGAAATCCAGAGATAACTAAATGAAGAGAAATGCCGTATATGAATAAAGATAATAGTTTTATGAATTTAATTTATGTTGAAGAGACTTGAAATGACATTGCATCGACATGACAACGAAAAGCATGTGATATTTTCAAGCAGACAAATTAAGCTACAACTCGGCGTGAGATCACGACGAGCTGAACAACGGCGAGTTCTTTCGAAATATCCTCCATAAATAGTTTTCAATACTTCATGCCATACAGCCATAAATCCATTTTACATCCATGCAGAGCGACCAGAGAATCTTTGGGAACGAGCAAAGCATTTACCTCGTTGATAAAATGAGGAAGGACTGAATGAACAAAAGTAAGCGTTTTCTGTCGTCATTGAAAGAAATCCGAACAACGACCTTGACATAGACTGAGAACCTTCAGCGTAATCGTGAAATTCGTTGATAAGTCAGATAAAAGTTGCGTAGAGATCAATGCGCGTTGGCGAATCATGATGAAGGTTTTTAAGTGGTTCAAGCGGGAAAACTGTAGGTGGGCTTTCTTTCTCATCATCCAGTACCATGCTCGTAGTTGACTATCAGCTTGTGTGGTATTGAAAGCTGAGAATTGAGCTGATGTTTCGCAATTATTGAGCAAGAGAGAGATATCTGTAGTTTGGCTGCGAGGTCAGTTTGCTTCAAATTTGTGTGCAGTCAGTGCTCTGCATCATTCAGGTTGTGAGCTTGAGCGAAGCGTGTCTAGGCTGGGTCGAGGTCTGATTATGGCAAAGCTAACCGAATTTATGTTTCTGGTATTTTCAGTCACTAGTGACGCTCTTGACTGGGTTTTTGATCAAGCAGCAAGCCACACTGCAGATGCTAGCATTGCTAGTTTGGGACGACATGTGTCTGGTATCATCGCGAGAAGGGCATTGTGGGTGAGTGATGCTCCCCATTTGGATCATTTAGAAGGTCTTTGTGAACATGAAATGATTTCTTGTAAGAGAATATTGCCCACATTACTACGCTACTCCAGAAGAGTGGAGAGCAGACTGTATAAAGTACTGTCTCTTTAGTGATTGAGGCAAGAATAGGCAACCGCTAAATTGCATTCCCTATAGTTGTTTGAGTGTTGAGTTCATTTCTTTGCAATGCTTGTTGCACCAGCTACGTCAAATTATGAACGAGTTTTCCATCATCATACCACAGTGTAACATGATGGAATATTACGGCATCTATTTTATTGCCTTATTATTATAGATTAGTCACAATGTCTTGAATAGGTTTATACTGGTTTATACTGGTTCATACTAGTTTATACTGGTGCTGATCATGACTGATCAGCACTTGACTCTTGATTTGTATGCAAACCATTATCGACTTTGCTGCACATGACCATTTCTCATACTCAAATATTGCAACAGAAATTTTTTTTCACAGCATTACCTCACCAAAGCAAAGTTTCGAGTGAGGGATTGAGTTCTCTTGCTGCTTGTCTCTTGATCTGAGTGTTGGTTTAATAAATAATTTGTAAATAATGTTTACAATCTGTGCGAAACAAAATGACTCTGATTGAATATTTTTGTTCACTTATGAAATGGCCGGAACTCAATTTGGCTTCGCTCCCACTGCTGGACGGGGTTTGAATAGAGGTTATTTATTTTTAGACAGTACAAGTATTTTTTATCGTTGAAATGTTTTACAGTGTGTTCTACTACTTATGTACTCAATGTAAAAACCTGTACTGATACAAAGATGAATACTTAGATTCTGATTGACTAAGTAATTTGTGACAGTGAGACCTTCGAATTCAGTTGATACGGAGATACCTGACTGATCTATGTCGGACTGTGTCTTTCCCTTCCTCTCCATCTCTACCCTCCTTCACCATGCCCTCCCATTTGTTTGTGGTCCGTCATTTTGGTTATTGCTCTCTTGCTAGCCGGGTCATAATGAATCCATCATTTCATTTGTTGACTGTTGGAATCTGTTATCATCCTGATGCAACTCATGATTTATTCGTTGTAATGAATCAATTCACACAACTCAATTGACAGCATAATAGTTGCATAGTGCGCAGTAGCAGAGTGGCAGCACCAATGAAACAAGGGCTCCTAGCACACTTCACTGTATTTAACAGTGTGAATTATGCAACTATTTTGTCATAATCATTATTATCACATGCGATTATATTGATTCAGCGTGTAGTAAGCGAATTTGATAAAGGAATTAAAACTTATGTCGAAACTCTCGATAGTCTAGAGATAAGGAGATCGTGTCGCTCACGTGTAACTGATTCCAATGCTGTGTGCATGACGTCATGGCTCCGCCTACCCGGCTCATACTAATCAGTGATTGGTGGACGGTTTTGGATGCGCGTAATGTACGTTGCGTGTAGTATAATGTAACACAGAGTCGTTGTAGAGACCAGGCGACAGGTCGGGAATGTATAAATCGTGCCGTTTAATCTCTCCCCTGCCAATGCATGAAAGGCACTTCAACTGAGAAGAGCTCTGTCGATCCATCGGATCAGCATCTAGCTGACACAACAGCGAGACGACAGCCTATCATAGATCAGCTGAGGAAACCTACGGAGGGAATTATACTTTTACAGATCAGAAAACCCAACTGCAGTCTAATGAAAATCACGGATCACATCTCTCGGTCGATGAAGGAGCCAAGGACTATGGAGAGTAGGACTACCATGCTAGAACGCTATGACGGTAAGTACACCGAGTCACGTGTACGTGTATCCTTGACAGCGTGAGGCAGGTAGGCAGCATGGGATATCAGAGTGGAATGGTGTAGTTAGAAAGTCAACCTTGCTCCGTTGGATATCTAAGGAGCGAACAGACAGGGCATTGTAGTTCTCTATTTAATGTGCCACAGAGAAGGGGAAGAGAGTTGTGTTTGGAACTGTGAGTTCATTCAAGCATGTGTTTGTAAGGCCTGTCTGATGCGGAATCAGAGTGGGCAGATTGCATTTTCCATTGTATGACACATGCGAGTCATCGATCGACAACAGGAACACTCCAGATAACACAGACAGGGAAAACCGCCGTTTGGCTTTACACATCCTAACTGCTCCATCACGAAACAACTATTGCACAAGAAAAGACAATAAGTCTTGATACGAAAGGCTAGCTGTAAGGTGTTAGGTCAACAACGCTGCCTTCTCCATTGTACACTAAGCCTAGTAGTCTTGTTTGATTGATGCCGTGTTCAGCTCCGCTGTCGGTATATAATCAATACTCGCTGCCGCACTCCCTTGAGGCGAGGGCTAGTACAAGGCTAATACGCTCAACAATTTCTTATAGACATGAAAGAGAGCGGCTACAGCCATCGCCATATTAAATGGAATGTACCGTCCCAAGTGCTCGCTGCAACACGCTGTTTATGTGGCACTCGTGATACTGTGCAGCTACGCTCAGGTTTCATCATTTTCATAGCTCTCTGTTTTCTTATTGTTGAGGAAATGGTTAGGAGGAAAGATTGCATGCATCGTGATGATAGTTCAAAAATTTTTGCTTACATAATGCTTAGCAGCGTGGGTCTGGGAGGGTCCTGTTGGACCGCTGCTGCTACTATTGCCTATGTTTGTATTGGATACCCGAGCTGTGCTCCGAGTGCTCGGCTGTCTTTTTATAGGCCAATTATGGAGACATTAGCTATTGTTCTGGTTGGCAAGGCTGGCGGCTGTCCAGAAGTGTCTGTCAAATCGAGCTGCGCTGATCTGGTCATCGGTATCAAGCTGTCTGAGGCCGTCTTGCGCAACCATGAGCCAAATTTTCATGGGAAAATATGAATGGGCTTGACTCTGAGGAGATAAAACTCCATAAATCTGTGGATAAACTTAACATTATACGATTTGGATGAGCGGGTTGAGCCAGTCTCTACACCTTCGCTAATCCAGCGGCTTTGAGCGGTTGATCCTCACCAATATCTCAGCCGGCTGAAACAGCAGATACTGACAGACAGTCATTATATGCGCTCTGCAACTCCCACGGTGTATCTATAATCGGCCATTATTGAGGCGATGAGATCTATATATACAAGTAGCTGTGTGTTCGTGTACGTGTGTACGTACTGACACTGGTCTGGTATACAAGACCTTTTTGTCAGACGTCTGCTGTAAGACAACGGCTGCTTGTTCCGTTTGATGAGGCACTGGTTTGAGACAAGTCGGCGGGACTGGACTGGTTCATTCAGTCAATTGACTCCGATACCTTCGTAATCCATGGGAATTGTTGCAACATTGGCTCGAGTGATTGAAGCGTGTTTGCTGCATAAACGCCTTGTTTATTCCAGTGATCAACCGAAGCCGGTGCTGCAGTTTCGTATTTTCGTAATGCACTCGGAATTCATTATCGAAATGATGTTAAGACACTGATTAGAGCGTACTACTCATACCGATCAGCTGTCACACACACTGACACTTGTCATTACAGTTTTCCTGGGCGGCTCATGCGGCGGAAGAAAATCTCCAACAACATGGAGGAAGGAAGTGGCCATCCCTTTGCTCACTAAGAATGACGTCACGTTTTTTAACCCGGTAAGTGATTATCAATTCGGAGGCAGGAAGAGGTACACGGAGAGGGAGGGAGAGAGAGGAGGAGGAGAGAGAGAGAGGGAGAGGGGGGGGGGAAGAGAGGGACAGGAAGGAGGAGGCGGAGAGAAAAGAGAGAATGAAAGAGAGAATGGGAGAGAGTTGCAAGTGAAAATCGATTGCAGCAGTGGTTAAGCTTGCACAAAAATGCTTGATGTTGGCTCGCTGTGTGTTTGTGGTGTAATCTGTCAATATTGGTGCGGCAGCGCGCATCCTGGAAGCGTAGCGTCAGCCATGACACGCATATCATTTCCCATTGTAGCAAGTTGAGACGTGGACTCGCGACCTGATAGTGAAAGAAAACAAGGCCAAGGAAAACTCTGATTGGCTTCTCTTCATGCTGGAGGCGAGCACGAGAGGAATCGTCTCCCTCGTCGAGGTGGCCTACCTCGTTGGTGAGTGTGGCTATATGGAGTGTAAACATTTCTAGGTCACAACATCCTCGGCAACCAGTAACCAAAGTTCAATCGTATATTATCACTGTGAGATGGTGATGAGATGAAGGTTCTAGAGTATTGGGCCCTCTGATCTCTGTGAATCATTTGTTTTTATTTACGATTATGAATAAAGGCACTCAGACTGGCTAGAGTATATCTAAGTTCTATTGTGCTGTTTTTGTTCATAAATTCCCCTCTTGACCTTGTAGGCATCAATAGGTCAGTGATATTCGTCCTACAGGAGGAACGCGAGTGCGGCCAACTGTCCATCAAAGAAGATACTGTTTCCAAACTGTAAGTGCCTCTATCCTTCGCTTTCTCTCCACATCTCGATTGCAGCAGGCAGACTGGCATTGCACCATCGCCAGCTGTCTGTCTGTGCTTCGAGAAATGTTGTGATCAAGCTAGTTGTGTTACCTAAACTCAAAACAACTACTGCACTTCACCATTGCAACACAGCAGCAGCGCCATAACCTTTGGTGGAGGAGAAGACTGCGCTATCCATGGCCAGATGGAATGATAGAGGTGGTTTCATATTTGCAGTGAGAAAGATGATATTGTGGCGTCACAGCAAGTATTGAACTCAATTATTGGCAAGAATGATCAATGCCGATACTTCAGCGTCCTTGAAAAGGGTCTCAACCACGTTATAGATGGCCTGAAAATGGTGAGTGTTTTCTCATAGTCTGCCCATGACCTCCAACCCGGGACAGTGATCAGCGTCTGTCGAGGGATGGTGGGAGGACACCGCTGTCATACAACGCATTCCGAAACTTGCAGCCACTGGAAAGTGTGAATCAGATGGAGTTATGGAGATAAGGTTGTTAAGAGGCTTAAAACTGGCCTGGAAATCTAAAGATCAAACTCTCCAAATCCCGAATACTGCGCCACATATCGCACTGCGCTGCCGATAACTTATCAGCTACGAACTCCATAGCTCTCTCTTGCCAGCTCTCTCCCGCCAGCTGGATTGGACTTGAACATGAATTGTGCAATAGGTTAGTTGGATAAGGAGTAATGGGGCTTTGACCTCCACACAGATTCACACTTTCCGTCAGCTAAAACTCAATTAGGACAGCTTAACCTATGGCCAAGCAGATTGATTTACCTGCATCTACCTGTAGGCACTGACCGTCAATGCCTGCGATAGCTGTGGGAGATACTTGAACTGATAGTTTAGTCTGTGTGTGGTCGTAGCCGTGAATCACTACTTGTCATAAATTCATTATCTGCAGACCCAAGGTCTGGCTACCAGCATTGTCTCACTACCTGTGTGGTCTGCCATAGACAGGCAGGCTGCAGCAGGTGGATGGCTGGTTGTCATCCTGTGAGCCTTTGTCTGTTAGCAGTCAGTGCAGGGCAGTGAGACAAACTGGAAGATTACAGAGTATTAGTGGTATTGCCTCGGCTGGATATGAATTATACTCTGACTAAATACCTTTAAAGTATTGATGTGTGCCTGGCTAATGGCCTCCTACCATAGGTAATGCCAGGCTTATGAACATGAATTAGGTAGAGTCAATAGAGATGGACTACGTCAATGGGGAGTTAATGTAGCCTCTAAATACATCAATCACTGTCCCTACTCTGACCATAAACTGCTGCTGTTTCCTGTGAGATGTAAGCAAAGTGGTGTTTGTCTGCTGATGTGGCAAATTCTTTGCGAAGTACTATTGTACTCTTTCTCCGGCTCTGCCAGCCTGACACATCTGTCTCTGTCTTGTTTTAGAACACTTGTGTACAGACTAACGGCCACTCATTCAGTGCCAAAGGCGGCCGACGCTGTCAAGAGGTCCTACAAAAGCTCAGCAACATGTTCATCCGTTCCCAGAAACCGTGCGGTAAGTATCCATTAGGAGATACGTCCCTCGCTCTCTCCAAGCCAGCTGATCAACCAGCCAGCCACTCTCGACAGCTGTATATAGTTCTGCACTGATGCTATAGTATCTTTCTGGCATTTGAGGATGCGGTCTCGATAAAAGCGATTATTTTTAGTGGATCTATGAGTAAGTGTTTTTGTGCCAACATCAGGGACCTGGCTGTGTCGTAAGAGTGTCGTTGTCGTCCCCCCATATCGGTGGACGCCAATTCATATCAATCAATCACAGCTGGCTTATGATCGATGGTCTCATAGGCACAAGTTCCTTGTATGGAGCCACCGTCGTATGTCTCTGATAGGCAGTATCCCTCCGTCAACGTATGAGACGTTAAGACTTATTGTGTCCTGCTGCCATTTTTCAGATGAGAATGGTAAGAGGCGGCGACCATCACATCTGAAGATCCTGAACCCCATACAGAAATACGCCCTTGGCATTGTCACGGCAGACAGCGCGGGAAACCTAGTGCAGATGGCTCTTGATCGGCTAGACAGTTTGAGGTGAGCTGAACCGCCCCTTCCTTTTTGAGCAGATTTCGATGAGGATCTCAGGCTAGTTAGTATTTGGCTGAGCCGGCATGCGAGGGGTGATTTATCGCAATAATTAAATTTGATGGTTTATTATCGAAGGATTGATTGATAAATTACTCGATTGCTGTCAAGTCCGGTCAAGTGAATCATTGACGGGTTAAATTTAAATCGGTTTCAGAGGGGCTCACTTGTGGGCGGGCTGCCAGGTATACCTTGAGCTCATGTATTAGGTTATAACCATGATGCTCTCCTATTTACAGCTGCAGTCTGAGTAAAGACGCGGTTTACGTGGCGCAAGGTTCTGGCCCAGATGTCATCAACTCACTATCACAGTCTTACTTCGTGTTGGTCGTCATCCCTTCTACCGCTCTCGGCTGCGCTGCCATGTGCAAGGTGAGAGAACCAGCATTCCCTATCGTCTTAAAGAAACGCAATATCAATTAACTTGAGCATTCGTACCTTCAATAAGCTTCATTAACTGGCAACGTAAATGTTATACTGCTGGGCAGAGCTGAGGCTGCCTACTGGCTCCTTTAGTTCCGCTTGACTAGGCAGCCGCGCTGTCGCCTGAATCGCCCTGTCATTACACACGCCGCTTGATTTTCAAGTGCATCAAAGACTTCTAAGACCCACAAAAAGTTTTACTAAACTCCACACAAGTATGGATATGTTACGCTGTTGCTTTACGCTAACCAATGCCATCTTGTTGCAGGCGGCGTACTTGCTATCCAAATGTAAAAACATGGCCATCCACTTGGAGGAAGTGTCACCAGAGACAGTGGACAATGGAAACACGGTAAGCCGATGTGCGAACCTGCTCCTGTAGATTAGGTAGTTCTGGTTGCGCCGCAGGAACTGGGTGGGCTCTCTCCATCATGTAACTGTCTGATTGAAATTGCCACTTGCCAAACAGATCCTTTGACCTGACACGCAATGATTCACGTGGCGATGAGATACATTGACACGGAGATGTTGCTCAACTGGTGACACTATGCATGTACCGCATTTATGATGAGCCGGTGGCTGCCCAGAGCTATTGTTCAACCATAACCAACAATATCCATCATAACTGGTTCATTTCTTTGTTCCAGCTCCTCACTCCATCAGCCGTGGAAGATTTCAATCGAGCCAGAAAGTATCTGAAGAACATGGCGGCGAATCACGGCGTTCCCGTCTACAGCTCACTGACCGACGCCATGCAAACTGCGGCACTCAAGGTCAAGAGCAGGGCGTCTATGGTGCACTCGGTCATCGCCGAACACTGATGAAAGGCGGAGGGGGACAGTGCCCGCCCCTTTCTCTAATACCTACAAGGCAATGGACCTCTGGCTACAAAATTCACTCCGTATTTCCTGTAAATGTCTTCCTCACTGGGAGAGGCCATGGCAAATCAGAACAATGACTCCCTCCTGCAACAAGCATTGCTCAACACCACCCCTCGCTCCTGTTGTGGAGCACCATCCAGTCCGCGTCTGACAGTCAGTGCATCGGCTACCAGAAACCTGAATGAATGGCACTCGACAGAGCTGACACACCCACTGTCACCAGACAACGCTGTCACACAGGCTAGATAGCTGGGCTGCTGCCAGCTGCTGACTCCCTCCAGCAGTCAGTCTCTATAGCTTCACATCTGGCCGAGGGGCGACTTCAACCATCATGATTTTATATGCATTGACAATGAAATGGTGCAAGATCGATCGCTGATCTGATCGAACTTTTTTAAGGATATTTCTATGCGTTATCTTAGTATTGACCTTGTACATAGATTGGGATCCGGCATGTTCAAGTATCAGATCTTTTGAAAAGTTTTTTTTACGTCTCGGACGTCTTTTGTAGATTGTGTTTCTATATGGCTACTTAATGTAAATAGTAATTTATGATGACCCGCCTTATACCTCAGAGTGCTTAGTGTCCTTTTTCTTTTATCAAATTTTTTTATTCAACTCGAAACAAAATCGAGGCTCCAGCTGTTTTAGTTGAGGGTTCTTTCAAGTTGATCACTAAAGATATTTTTTGCAAACTACCAAACTCACCTTGTAATCATATCTCAGGACCTCTGTTGTAATGCAAAGCTGAGAGAATAAGAGGCTAAGCTCTTGAGTCACATGATCAGCATGTGGAACTGGAACGGTGAAATAAATATGTAACGGGTGACAGCTGTCACACACACACATACACACACAAAATGAGCAGCCACCATAAGCAATCCATGAGTTGGCCGGCATGCTACTTTGTGTAAATATTTTTATGTTGCTTTTCATAATTTGACATACAGAAATAGATGAGTTGTGTAAATGATAGGAAAATAAACAGGTGGTGAAGAGATGAATGGTGCATACATATCAGCTGTGGGACCTTCACCAGGGTGGAGTTGAAGTAGGCTGGGTGTGTCTAAGTCTCCACAAACTGTCATTAAGCCGGGAATCATGACTAATTGTTCAGATAAAACAAGTTTTTGTGAGCTCCATTTCCACAACAAAAGCACTGAGATTTATATCACAATGGAATGCTCACTCTACCTGGCTCATTTAGTGATGGATACAATTTTACTCCCTTTAGTAGTATGGGAGCATTCAATGTGAATCACTTGGTGTTTGTGGGAGAAAACAAGTGAACTGAAATCATTCTGCTGTGAACACAAATGTATTCCAGTCAAACATGGTACCATATTGATAGAGGCATAGCACACGCGAAGGCCTAGTTCCGGTATCGTAATTTGAACGGCTCAGCCGCAAGATATCCTTGCCTCACCTCGGTAATACCAGCTGTACTGAAAACAAAAAACAATAGGTGGAAGGAGATGCCACCAGCGCTGACCGCAAAGGCCGTAACCAGCAGGCCATAACCCCCATCGTAAATAGAGATGGCTAGTAGTGGGGTGAGGTGACTGTTAGCAGAGGATTCAGTTTACAACACGTGCACGCTTTATTTGTTTTCCTGACTTGATGGTATGAGCCAATAACCTGGAAAGATCAACCATCGATCGATACGCAACAACAAAGCGTAAGCATGGCTATGTGCTAAGTTCCCTCACCTATCAGCAGGGATAGTGCAGTTGAGGCTATCATCAACCGCTATTATGCAACTCTATGTTATTCTTAAACAACCTTTAGATCAATAAGATGGTGATTTGTTAGTCGCTGCCCACTGAATAGTAGCACACTGCTATGTTTTGTAGAGAGAGGCAACAGATGGGCTTGATTCAGAGCAACAATCGATGCACACAACGTTGCGTGTTGTGAATCCACCTATAATGCTTTCACCAACCAACCTCGTATGATAGGAATAATCACATACATGTTGTATCATTGACATCGATAGGAGCACAGGCTATCGTCTGCGGAGTAAAGAGGTACGTCCCCACACTGGTATCAGTAGACAGCTGATTATGTGCAGGCGAGAGACTAGCCGGACACATGATTATGTGAGACTGATTGATGACAGGTCGGGACGCAGATTAATGGAATAGAGAAAATATGGCTGTTTATCTGGCCGGCTGCGATGATGTAAAGTTATGGAGCAGGTGAATGCGTATGTTGAGTACACTCACACGGTCTCACCAGAGCAGCCTCCCGCTGTAACAATAACACCATATTATAAGCCATCAAATTAAACTAACTACTTGCTGATGTCATGATGAGGAGATTATTGCTGACTCACAGCAAGCCTTCCACCAAGCAGATCTGTAGGGGCCTTCCACTGCCTCCCACTAATGTGATCTCCGACATTCTTTGGTCGTCTTATCTAACTCTACGCTTGACAGTGATTGAGGCGAAGTTAAGATTATGGTTGAGATCATGAGGAGGCAGTAAATGAGCAATTAGACCAGCAGGGTGTGACTCTGCGACACATGGTACTTATTAAGAGCGATAGAGCCGCAGAATGGGTTGCCGGAGACCAGAAACAGGTAATATGTCAATATATGATGGGAGCGATAAATCTCATCAATCAGTAGTGAGTAGTGAGAGCTGGTCTCTCCCACCCGCCTCACGGCAATACACAGAAAATAAACATGGAAACAGGTAGTATATAGTGAGAGGAAATAATAATAAATACAACCACTGCATCAGGGATGGCCAGTGCAATGAACTAAAATGAAGTGCATCAGTCAGTGACAGGAGACTGTCAACTGTATCAGTGCAGTCAAGTGTTAGTCCACATATGGGAGGGGACAACTCCAACTATAATGGTTCTGTGGAATCCAGGCTGGGAATAATAGCTGGGAATAACACATCAGCGCGGCGATGGATGTAGACAATAAAGATAGCGCTGGCTATGAAGAGAGATATACCCGCCACCATACAGGCCAGCTCCACTTCCAGGCTCGGCCTGAGGAACAATTTGATGTGGAACGCTTTCCTGTCCCATACGCTCTCCGTCCATGTGGAATACTGGCCAGAGCTGAAGTTGTAGCCAGTGATGTCGAAGGCAGGCGATAACGCTACGTGGTACTGTGTCCTATTAGAGTAGCACACATTCTGTCGGCTACCATTGACCAGCGGGCCGTTCATCCAGACACCTCCCATGTTGATGCAGGAGCTGTTGTCTACGTTTTCTAGTGGAGATCCAGAGAAATAGGCAAGCATGTGTTTGGTGAGTCGCTGGATGTCATTGCTTGGACTCTTCTCACTGATGAAGACGCCAACGTAGAAAGGGAATGGACGGTTGGCTTGCTTGAGCCCAGGTATATTGGAGGGGGAGAGAACCTGGAAGAATAGGTCGCACTGGGGGTTCGTCAGCAGGCAGTACATAACGTGGTGGACAGTTGATGCGTTCGCTTTCAATAGCGCCGTACTGTCTGCGTTTGTGAACTGGTAGATTGCCTGTGCTAGCAGGGAGGAGACGCGGGACAGGAACACAGCCTGCTCGCTGACATCATCATAGCTTGATACATTCATGTTATGTGCCTTGGCCGTGTCGAGATAACTGTTGTAGAAATTTGTCTTAAATTCTGTTTTATAATCTGCAATCACGACTGCAGGAGCACCATTTTGTCCAGCCTTGATGAACATCTGCGACGATGATGGAGGGAGAGGTTGGTCTTTAAGAGACACTACGTCTATACTGCTGTTCACAGACTTGAGTAGAGAGATGAAGCGTGCGATTTGAGGGAAGTTGGCTGAAGTCTTGGGATCCGTGTGCGTATAGATGGTGTTATCTGAGATGGCGTCTATGAGCTGCGACAGCTCGATTACAAGGTCAATGTGATTCATGCTGATTGGCTTGTCTTCGCTGGGAAACCGACTGTGGTCAAGGTCAAACAATAGCCTCTGTGAGCCGATATAGTCGTACGACTCGCCTGCCAGCGCGACGAACATGACGTTATAGCCAGCAGCGGATATATTCTCTGTCATCGGTCTCAGCGCCTCGGCCAGTGCGAACAGCGTTGCCATGGCTGCTACGGGGGAGCTGGTGCCCGGTTGTTCTCTATCGAACAGAGAGAAGGAGTCTATTCTCACGGCGACCACTATGATGCGTTCGGCGGACTGGTCAGCCAGCAGTGAGTAGGAGCTGAGGCCGCCCAAGCGCTGGCAGTAGGAGCTGGGCGACAGGTTCCTGATCATGCTGTTACGTCGCCAGCACACCTCCGTGTTACCGGCACCGTGCATGAAGGCCTTCAGTTCCACAGAGCAGAGTGGGTACTCCTGCACCGAGTCATTACCTGACGCGTAATTGTATGTGCGGTAGCAGCTGACTATCGAGTCCACCTCTTTCTGGTCGTCCAAAAGCATCACAGGCATCTGGAGGTCCTGAAACATGAGCCCTGTACCGCGCGGGTTGTACTTGAACTTGTCGCAGGAGTATTGACTGTCGTTGGCATAGATACTCGACTCTCGGTTGGGGCACTGGAGATCGGAGGAGAAACCGTCGGCCGGATAGCGGCTGTCGTCATCCTCACCGGCCATCGAGACTATCATACCATTGACCTTGCCGGAGTCGCGCAGACGCTTCACCGTGTCGCCAGTAAACAGCGAGGATGTGATGAGCGGAATGTAAGGGGGGTGGACGCCTGCGAATGGAAGAGGAGAATATGAGCCAGGGAGAGATCTGGGCAGACAAAAAAAGGAGCTCAATCCATCTGGTGTTGCTCAGACTGTTGGCAGGCCAGGTGATACTGGTGGGAAGGAAATGGTACTGTTGGAACTAGGATAACATAGTCAGAGGAAAAAAGTTGTGACAGAGTCAGGGGAGCCAGAAGGAGAGAGAGGGAGAGAGGGAGAGAGGG
>ERZ1740065.1159-NODE-1159-length-15449-cov-10.992400_pt1 | contig 15449 bp, 20 predicted proteins | sample MGYA00581738_ERZ1740065 | MGnify/ENA primary metagenome ERZ1740065 (study PRJEB43018, sample SAMN04849749) | marine metagenome | isolation source: floating plastic debris | place: Pacific Ocean | collected 2008-09-01 | study: EMG produced TPA metagenomics...
CTGCTGACCTATCTGCTGACCTATCTGCTGACCTATCTGCTGACCTATCTGCTGAGTCTGTTGGTTCATAGCAGCATAGCCTCAATTAATATATACGGACTAAGTTCGGCTCTTACCTCGACAAGCTGAACGCTGACAAGTTTCAGTTGTGACAGATGATCCATGGCATTCCCGGCCACCACTGGATGGGGCTGGGCTGTCACACCGTCTAGTTCTAGTAAGAGTTCCTCTACCACAAGTCACCGAACATTCTCCGTCATCAAACTGCGACCAGTTTCCATCAACTGCGAGAGACGAAGAATTGAGGGATGTGAGTCACTTATACAACATGATCAATGAACGCTGAAGTATTTAAGGCTGATGCAGCGTCATCAGTAAATAAACAAATACAACATTCGATGTCTGACAGACAGTGCTTAGAAAAACAATGTTGTACCTTTAGATTGTCCTCCGGGTGGGTGGGAGTGGTGGGTCGAGACGACGCAACTAATTCCAACAATGAATAAGGTTATGGTGAGCTTGAGATCTGAAAATTAGCGTGAGATCGGTAATGGAGCAACGGAACAAGAAAAATTTATTTATTCGTAATAAAACAAGCATATCTACCCATTGCAGCCGCGATTCTTTGTCACCGTGAGACAATGCAGAGACAGAATGAAGGTGAGCTGTAGAGCACAAGCTTTTATACCATGGGATACAGGTGGTTCTCTTGTCGCAAAAAACTGATATTACGTGCTCAATCTCTGCTCCAGTAATTAGACACCTGCTCATTTGACAGCAGGTTTTATGGCCTGCTTGTCAGGCTTACCAATGACGCCGCAAATGGACATAGCTTACTGCAATGAACAGTGTGTGCATCAACCGTTTAGAATAAAATGGAGTTTGAAGAAAATGTCCAAACCCAAACCAGATAACAAAATATCGGTTGCGGGGTTTCTGACAACTAAACTTTATTTTCCATATTATGGAAAGGCCCAAGTAAATGCGCAGTTAAAAGAGGGTCATTTGTGTGTATTCTCGTTGTTTTGATTCCGTAGATACTGAATATCTTCATAAACTAAGGCGCGTTTTGTTATTCTCTCGTCAATGTATGTACATTTAGGGAATTTCAGGATTATGCGGGCGTGTGCGGGGCTCTGCGGGTGTGTACATGCACATTAAAAGGAGAATGTATAAACCAATTATCATTAGCTAAAACATTTTGAAAAAATCAAAAGTTGCACCATGTCTCCTATGACAATGCCTTATATATATGACCCGTACGTATAGAATTAGGGTGATAATTGATTGTAGAATCAGCGTAAGGTCACAGTCATGCATGCGCAGCTGTTTGTCTGCATGCGCACATATATATAGCTTTTTACTCACTGCGAACTAAATAATTATCTTATTTTTTAATTTTTCTGAGAAAGCCATTTAGACAGATAAAACGAAGAAAAATGCGACGGATATGAAATCGAATTATTGACAGATAAAAAATATCTACAGTTTGCAACACATTTTTACGACACATCCAAATTCGTATATTGAGTGTATGAGTGTTTTTCGTGTTAATTTGTGATATCAATACAGCTGACAGTTACACTGGGAGTTCATTACCTGTCGGTGCAGAAATGATTGAGCATAGTGACTGTTTTGTGAATATCCTGTTGTTCGTGCCACCAATTACCCTCACGCTACCTGCGTGCTTTTCCGACTGAGTTGCTACCCGCCTTGTTTCTTTGTGGGTGCCTTTGTCGGACTGACAGCAAATGAAGATAATAAACACATCAGTGCAAATGCCAATTGCAGGGGGGGGGGGGAGGGAGGGAAGAGGGCTGTGAGTGTGAAACAGATAGCAGGCAACTTCTTGAGAGCCCATGCCAGTATTTACGGTCAAAGCGACATGCTATTCCTCCTAGCCTAATAACATGACTCAAGTTACCAGCTGTAGAGGAAATAAGATATTCATTACACATGTCAGATGGGATAAACAACGTGTTAGCCGATTACGGGATATTTAGCCTTCGTATAGCCTTAGTATAGAAAGAACTACAGCTCTCATCCTTATGTCATAGCAAGCCTCTGCTTGAAAGATGAGGTTAGGCGACTCTCAGATTCAAGTCTTAGTTTAAGTGCAATGAAAAACAACTCATCTTGACATCATCTATCCCCGCACTAGCTGAAGCAGTGCTATGTTGTTGGAAACCCGAATAAGGCCAAACAGTGTGAGCATCCCAAAAAATGAAGCATGTAATATCAGACCAGTAGTTCCATGCACTGTCGGCCACAGCATTCTATGTCGCAATCACTCAACTGATAGCTAACGCCTGCAAGCTTACGGAATGGTAAATTAGGCTACATAGTGATCAATGTATCATGAGCAACGAATCTAAATCTAGAGAGCGATAATCATCATATAACAAAGTTTACACATAAGCTGTTATTATTACTAGCATTGTAACAGTACGTGATAGACAGAACGCGCATTACTGGCATCTTTAATTGTATTCAAGCGCTCCATGTTTCTCCCAAACCACCGTGAAGATGAATTTACACTAAGCCAATTCACCGACTGATCAGTACATGCTGACTGAAGCCTAGTGTGAGTGGAATTATCGGCCGAGTGAAACAGTGAACAGTGAAACAGTGAAACAGTGAAACAGTCCGTCGGCTGATTGGCAAAGATTGTTTCTTGAGCGATTCAAAGCTCAATCGGTAACCGGGCAGCAAATCGGAAAGCTTATCTGGCTAGCTGTCCGCTTCGTCTATACTCACCCTCCTCTTAATTGGCCACCAATGTGAAAGGACCTCGTCAGCCAGTACGAATCTTGGCAATCGGCCAGTACCGATCGGCTGCCCTGAATTGTCGTAGTATAAATCCACAATGACCAATTATCTCATTGTCTTTGCTTGCCCATGATATCGGGTTTGCTTTCATCCTGACATTGCTATCCACAACAACCTGCCTCATCCCTATCCTCCCCCTCGAACTCACTCTTTTCTTACCCTCTCCCTTCCTTCCCCCTCTCCCTCCCTCCCTCCCTCCTAACCTTGAGGTGGCCCAGGTGCGTTTGGTTACCTCGAGGTTTAGATGCCATGTTCTATTATGTAACACCTATATTATAAGGTGGCTTCGGCTCAATTGAGGAATTTTTTATTTTCGACACACCTGACTTTAGCTGCTTAGACGCGCGTTTTAACTAAGAGGGAAAACGGTAGAGCCAACGCAGTATGCTCTAAACCGGCTATTAAAGTAGAAGCTCATCGCACATACTTTCAGTGCAAAGAATCTGGTTAAGAACAAAGGGCCCTTGTGAATATCCCGTTGCTGCGCCAGAAACTGCGTGCACACTGACTGGCAAGTGCCCCTTCCCCCTCTAGCCCACCCCCTCCCTCCTCCAGCCCGACCAGGTGTATTTTTTTGAATTCGTATATTACGGATCTTTTTTCTTGGTGGCAGCGTTTGGGAATGAAAGCAATTGCAGTTGATGAACTGAGTGATGTCAGTATGCCAATAAAACCGACGTGAGCATTTCCGGCCACAGAGACTGGCAATTAATAAAAGCAAGTACTGCATTATCTGATTACAGGAGACTGAGCTTTTGCTAACGTGGATTTAACTTGTGCTTTTGTACTCATGCCAAGCCCTGTTTGAAAGATTAAGTATGACTGACGACTTTCAGATGGAGGTGTTAATTTTGCTGTGGCTAATCACCTGTTATACTCCCAATCCTCTCATCCTCTCAATCCTCTTATGCGCCACTTGCCATCACACGATGAAAGCCGTTTATCCAGGGCTGGTTGACACTGATATGCAACATTTTGTAAGGAGAAGATGGTGAGAAGTACTTGTTTACGCATCAGTGGAAGTGTCAACGCTGTCAATCACCGATTGATGTTCTCAGGTCATATGATCCTTAGACTCTAAACACTAAGGTCTCATGATCTAAGAATCTTTAGTCGAAGGAAATACAATCTGGTTCCCACAGCTGATGGATTGAAAGCTAATGCTTTACCACATCCCATACTGCCCCTCAAACCAAGAATTCGTACTGGCCGACCGCTAAGTAGATAATCCCATCATCATCTGCACAAGCTTCCTTTTTTTTGTAAATGTTTTTAGAAGCAACATATTTTCTCAGATGTTTTCATATAAGTTTTGAACGCCTCTTCCTTCGAAATAAGTTCTGAGCAATTACCCCCAGTTTGGCAAAAAATTCAATCTATACATTAGTAAAAGACATAAATGAAGCAAAATATTTCTGAGGATCATGTCAGCAATATGTGCTTTGACAATGCGGTTGATCATGCAAGTTGATTGCTAGTATCAGTTCATGCTTCTCCACTTTGTCTTAAGTGGCGTGTTGTGAAATGTTTAAACGGCTGGAAAGTCTACCAAGATGGTTATGTTTGACACAATGCAGAGAAATACAAGGTTGCAGGATGTGAACTCGCAACAACCTCCTGCTAAGGAAAGGAATGAAAAATAAATTCAACTCAGCCCAAAAATTTACTGAATTTATTCAACTTTATTAAGTGCAATCAAAATTCCATGTGATAGTAGTGTCAGGCCTCTGGAGATTAATAAACTTTATCTGACCAACCAGCTGTTATATCACCACTTTAGGCGCAGGCTCTCAATCTCTACTGATGCAAACGTAGGTATAGATAGCACAGGTGATGTTTACCTCAGCTTTTATTTCACACCATTGCGTTTGATTCCCCATTTCCGTGATCATCTTTACTAATAGATGTCACAGAGCCGACAGCAATGTATGGTCCAGTTTCTGACAGGTTTTATGGTGCCTCCTCCTCTGCTGTCTCAGCTGTGACCATCAGTCAAGCAACTCAGCTTGCCACAGTCTTGCCTGATGCCGTCTTGTCTGATGTGGTTCCCTGCTCAAGTACCTCGCTGACTGCTCATTTACTTTCTCATTTACAGTGAGAAAAGTAAGCTCAGAATTACTAGTAGATGTATTTCAAGCTGAAATTTCCATACAGATGTGTAAGCAATCATGACAATTTTGGCTGTTCCTGCAAAAAAACGGATTGGAATAGGAGAAAGCAGAGGAGAAGAGAGAGAGAATGATAAAGATTGCAAGAATCGGAGGTACAAAAGGAGGGAACAGAGGGGAGGAGGAGAGAATGATAGGTGCAGGGAGGAAGGTGGAGGAAGGAGAGGAGGTAATGGAGGGGAAATGTCAAGAGGGAGGTCGATAGGGAGGAAGGCTGCTATGAGCTGATCTATTAGTTGAGTCAACATTTGAGCTACAGTAGGCGCGTTCGTGCAGCAGGAACGCAAAGGCTTTGTCGTGGGTGGTCCGCAAGCTAGCGCGACCAGGACAAAAAATAATTCGCGGAAAAAGCCTGGCGCTACCCTGTGAGCAACTTCTGACCGGCTAGCGGAACGGCTTTGTGGCAGAATGCAAGTGTGACCGTTCTCAACAACATATTGAGTCACATATATCCAGCATCTCAGTCTATTGCAACCATAGACTACGATCTCTTTAGCTAGCTTATTTCGTTTTCATCTCTTAATAAAGCTGGAACATTTTTTCCCTCAAACAGAATTGTCATACCTACAGATTTGAAGCTCTAGAAACAATTGTATTACTTATTACTATACTAGATTACTAGTTCATATCGGCAAAGAAAAGTAAATCTTTCAAAAATACAAAGTTTTAAGATACCGGATATGGTAACTGAAGAGAGGAGTTAACTAAAACAGCTAAAGCGGTTTATTGTAGATAAGACAACTCCACTACTGAGTTATACTCATACCCGCGAACGGTTACCGCGACTCTATTCACAGGGTACGGCACGTTAAATCAGTTTACATTCAGATATTTAGTTTTCAAATCGGCCCCTTCAAATTGAAATCTTCAACTTGACATTGTTCAATCTCCAATTCAATAATGAAATTGAAGTTTTGTACTGCGAATTGAATTTTCGATGCTTAAAAATGTTATTTACTGCCTTTGGAAATTGGAAATTATGCATAGGCTGTGTTCAGTCTCTCAGTCTTACCGGCAAAATCAGTCAGCTAACAAGAGTCAAACCGTGAATTTCTCTTACAACCTTAAAATTGGTGCTGTGTACATGTTTGCGTATGTCTGAATATTTGCGCTTATCTAATATTCAATTCGTGTCTCTGAATTGAAAATTAAGCTCAGCGAGACTGCATATGCAGGAATAAATGCTTTCCAAACAAGTCATTAGGTGATCATCAGGTAAGGATGGGGACAGTGTGGATAGTTGAGGGTTGTCAAAGAGGGCTGTGGTTACTACAAGGCATTAGAATGGACAGCTTGCTGCCACACACACACACACTTGCTCTGTGATGACAAACAACAGAGTGTCTGTGGCAGCAACCCGTCCGGACCAGATTGCGTCAATGCTAATAGACGAACAACTGAAGCTAACAGAAGTCATCACAGTGGCTAACCAGGTTGAGCTAGATCAGAAGATGGATGGCTCGGCCATATCTCAACCAGAGACAGTTTCTCAGGTGCGGCATGGTGCTAACGCTAAACAATCAAAATGCTACAGATGTAGGAAAATAGGACACAAAGCTTTTGCAAAAATTGTCCAGGGAGGCAAAGTGTCATGCTCGCCAGAAGATCGGTCATTTCACAGGTTCGAGATACTGTCAAGCGAAGACTACAAAGAAGACTAATCATAAACCGTACAACAAAGGAGTATCCAGTATACGCAAGGCATCACTACCTGACCCAGAAAGCAGATTATTCGCCGTTGGCAACACACAGAGGAGGAGACCGCCAACATGTGAGGCTTTGAAAATGGGTGAGACCATTCCATTTCTGCTAGACACTGGAGCATGTAACAACATGGTGTGCAGCTCGGTGTTCAACCAGCTTAGAAGTAGGGTTCAGTTCAAGCCAGTGTCTAGGTATTTGTTTGCTTATGGGGAGAGCAAGAGACTCAATTTGCTAGGTCAGTTTGTAGCTGACATATCCTGCGACAATACCTGCACATCAGACACGTTTTTTGTTCTCGACGGAGATGCGGATTTTTTGATGAGTTCTGAAACTGCCTCTAACTTGGGCTTACTTTCTTTACACAAAAATGTGTTAGCTGGTGTTTTCCGGATGATATCAATGATATTGTCAGCAAGTTCCCTGCTGTTTTTCACAGGGTTGGCAAGTTGAAGGGATACAAGGTAATACTTCATATAGACAGGGATGTGACTCCAGTTGCCCAACCAGTAAATAGACTACCATTTCTGTTTAGAGACAAGGTAAAAGTCAAGTTATATGAACTAGTGGATGCTGACATGGTTGAACCATCCTTGAGTGTGGGCGGCACCTGGGTGAGCCCTCTGGTAGCAGTCCTCAAGGACTCTGGGGAGATCAGACAGTTGATAAGACGCGTGCCAAAAAGGCGATCCTTAGGGAACGACACTGTATTCCCACTGTGCAGGATATGCTAGTGGGCTTGGAGGGGGTGAAGGTGTTCTCGAAACTAGACCTTAGACACCGGCTAGAACTTGATGAAGGCAGTAGAGACGTGACTAATTTCATCACTCGTTTTGGATTGTTTAGATACAAACGCTTCCGCATGGGTTTGAACTGAGCACCTGAACAGTTCCAATACACCATACATCAGGCATTCACAGGTCTAGATGGGGTGCAGAATATGGCAGATGACATCATACTGCATGCGTCAAACAATGAGCAGTATGACAAGGGACTGCATGCTTTACTATTTAGGCTGGAACAGTTAGGTCTAACTCTCAACTTGAAGAAGTGTGCGTTCAGAGTCAGTACTGTCAAGTTCTTGGGATTCATAGTGTCTGACCATGGCATGGCCCCAGCTCCATCCAAGGTCGACCCGATAGTGAATTTCCATCCACCAATTACAGTAGCAGACTGCAGAAGCTTTCTAAGGCTTGTAAACATTTTTGATAGGTTTTTTCCTGATCTCGCAACGATTGCTAAGCCCATAAGGCATGTCAATCATAAGGGCATTGACTTTGAATGGGGTACTAAGCAGGATAGAGCATTTCGGAAAATCAAGGCGATTATGGCACAAGCACAGACACTTGGCCACTTTGACCCTATAGCAGAAATGAAGGTCATATCTGATGCCAGTCCCTACGGTCTAGGGGCAGTCATGGTGCAGGGCCATCCAGGTAGTGAGAGAGTTGTGGCATATGGTCACAGTAGTCTCACTAACATAGAGCAACGATACAGTCAGAATAAGAGAGAAGAGCTGGGGATAGAGTGGGCCTGTGAACATTTCATGATGTATCTATGTGGGTTAACATGACTCTGCTCAAGACGCTCAATACGGCTTATGAAAACAGGCGAAACTTGGGAAGTGAACTTCGGAAATTCCTGTTCACCTACAGACCTACACCCCATAGTAGCACAGGCATAGCGCCGTTCACACTGTTGTTCGGTAGGGAGATGAGCGCAAAACTACCTTCAGTAGATGTACCTGCTGATCGCCCAGTGAGTGAGAGAGCTCGGAAAATGACAGTCTAGGTAAAGAAAGGGCTAGAGTAAACGCTGACAGAAGTAGACCAGCCAGAGAACCAGAAGTGGAATTGGGAGAGGAAGTATTTATGAGACACGAGAAAAGAGGAAAATCAGACACTAATTTGAGAGGGAAAAATACATGGTAACTGAGAAACAGGCTCAGATATAGTGTGTAATGACCAAGAGGTAAGCACAGTGAGGAGGAATGTGACGTTTGCTGTCGTCCCAAAATCAGACTCAGATTCAGAGTACAGCGGTAATCAGACTCAGAGGCTGCAGCGGAGGGTTTTGACAGGGTTAGTCCGTTTCCACCCAGACGGTCTCAACGTAGTTGAAAGCCACAGGATAGGTACCATAACAATGTAGTCAATCGGATTCACAAATAGAGTTACATACCACTTGGGTAGACACAGAGGGTAACAACTTGCCTTACCTTCGCTATGCCTACTTATAATTTTCATTGGTGATGTAATTGATACTGAGTATTGATAACTTTCTAGGAATTTTTTGAGCTTGGTTGTGGTTTGTTGTTTTGCCCTGATTCTTCATTTTAAGATGAAAAGGGATGTTGTAGACCAGCTTGTTCTAAGCTTTGTAAGGTATAGGCTATTTCTACTACACTAATGCTACATGTCAAATGCCTCACGCTGGCTATGTTGATGTGATAAATAAAACAGTCTTGGTCTGCCTCTCAGCAAAGCGTGTTGAGTCTGAGAGAACATAACACCATTGACATGCAGACTTGCAGTCCAGTTCAATCACCATAGCACAGCAGGATTCTCAGACTAGGTTCTGATCCCCGCTGTATTATTGAGTAAGAGAGGACCACTGAGAGTGTTATCCTGCAGGCTTGCTAGTTAAATGAGGGTCATTGTTGACTCAGGGCATGTAGCCAGCATTTCTATGGGGTTCTTTGCTGTCCATTGACTTTAAACTATTGAGTATTTGCTTCAGATATAGATGTTACTTTGCTCTATCGCAACACTATTGCTGCACCCGATCTCATCTGTGTAGTTAACCTATCTGATTGCTCTAGTGTCCAGGACTATGCTTCTGATGAATGTGTTGCTAAAAACATACGATCTAGAGAACGGTTTGTAATCATACGCTCACGTGTAAGTATGTATGCGTAACGCATAATACAAAGAAAAAGATCAATAGCATAATGCCAGATTGCTGCGAGAAGATTTTTTAGGGCCAGCTTTGGACCTCCAGCTGAGGTTTAGGGAAATGTGTAGATCTGACATGGGAGATAACTTCCAAGAACAATATCAGTTATTTACAACTTCATTAATGATGTGGGTTTTTGGGTGGTTTTGGGTTTTGGATATTTTAAAGAAGAGGATGAACATTTTTTCACTGAGAGCAGGTCAATACTACTATTCCATGCTGGGTTGTAACCCTGATAAACTAGTATCACTGTAATTTACAGCTCACTGATAGATGATCTCACAGAAAGCTTATATTAACAAGGGGGACAGTCTGGTAATTCATCTAATATCACATCACTATGGAAAGCTGATTGATGCAGTTGTAATGTACCAACAATGCACAGAGGGGCAAGCGAAGCCAGAAGAGGAAGTGAAAGGGAAGAATGGGAGAGACTGATGGATGGTAAGGGGGGAGAGAGAGAGAGAGAAAAAAAGAGTTTGAGGAATTGAGCCGGACCTCTGTCAACATCCTCCATTCCTTTTCTCTCCCATTCCTCTTTTCCCTCCCTCACTACCTGCTCACTACTCCTTCCCCTCCCCTCAACCCTCCATTCCTCCCTCTCCCTCTCTTTCTCCCTTCTCTTTTGCTCCTTCTCTCTTCCTCCCAATAATTTCCCTTCCCTCTATTCCTCTCCCGCCCCCTCACTCACCCCTCCATCTCTTTCTCCCCTCCTCCTTCTCCATTCATCTCTTCCTGAGTCTGACCACTATATGGGATATCAGTCGCAAAGTTCATACAACCAATATGCGTCATATTAGATGAGCTGCTCTACTTCTAGATGAAGTGAAGTGGAGAGTCAAGTACTGAGGTTAAAGCTGAAGTGTCAAGTCAAGTCAAGTCACGATAACTACGAGCGAGAAGTGACCACAAGTGGTCAATTTTGCAGCTTGAGTGCAACTCAAGTCAAGTTAATTGACTCAAGTTCCTAGCTCTGCTTTTTGGTCTGTCATTGACTGCCAATGCTGTATGTAATTTAACAGTACTTTACCATTAATAATCTCCTCAATGACAAATATTTATACGTTTTTGACATTCTTTACTTTTATGTCGGTATGCATCGTGAATTACGATATCCGCATTTTGTCTGCACTTAAATCAGGCGTGCGTGTTTTTGTCCGAATTTTGTCCGGACTTAAATGCAGACAAAATGCGGACAGAAAATACCAACATGAAAGTAAAAAATGCCACGTTTTTGACCATACTTACAAAATATGTACAACATTTACGTACAATAGGAAGAGAAAGTGTCTTCTTAGATTATCTGGACTCGGCAAGGGCTTGCTTGTGAAATGCAGCTGGTAGTTTGCTTATGCACTTGCCGTACAGAATACAAATACTTGTAATGATACTTTGTATTTCAAACTCTGTGCAGTATGCTTTCTTCTTCTCTGATAGAAACCATGGGAGGACGCCCAAGTGAAGCTTTCTGTGAGCTTTATCTGATTGACATCTTGCTGTTGCTGAGCTTTGAAGAACCATAGTCTCTTGCATTCCTTAATTGGTTTATTTATATATAGAGCTGCCAATTGAGGATTTGCCTACCCATCTTGTCAAGTATGATGAGATGAGAGGCTACATGACTTACCATATTCTGCAACCTCAGGATGGCGACCAGTAAATTCTGAGTACCAGGCTCCAACCAGGAATGAAGACTGATTATAGCTACAGCAAATATATCTATCAATGGGTCCGAGGAGAGGTGGAAGGAGAGGTTGAGATGTAGTTGATCACTGCGATGAAGGAAGGAGGAGACATGAAAGGAAAGCAAAGAGGTGGAAATAGAAACGGAGACAAATATGACAGCTGTAATGAAAGAAGTGGGAATAGAAGAGATTTTGGTCAAAACATAAATGGTGCTATGCATGGTAAGAGGCACCTTTTTTAGAGTATTATCAATCATCAACCAAACCACATTAATTAGCGTTATGTTTTTCCGTGATGTTCAGGCAGCAGTTTTTGAGTGATTTCATGAGCTCAAATTGTTATGTTTCATACCAACTGGACGATTTGAGGCATCATTCAATGCCACGGGGGTGCTCGCGTGTCATTTTCTTGTCCAACAATGGTGTAAAAAGGAAAGGAGTATAACACATCCTCCACATTGAATTCTACTGGTGCCTGCTTCCTGCTGAGCATATATTGTTATAACGAGGGCTGTATCAAGCGGTGCAGTAGGTAATGCTCTGCCGTACTGCTGGATATTAGAAGTCCCAAAACATTAAGAGTTTTCTCCACTTCAATGGTAATAGGCTAGTGGTAATACTGTAGATGTAGGTGTTACTGTTATTGCTGAAAAACAAAGAAATACACAATGCGGGATAGAATGAGGTAAACTCTTCTCACAAGTTATTTTGCTTTTTCATCCATTTCCGGTTCCAATTTTTTGCTGGGTGAAACAATAATGTTTTTGACACAACGATCATTCACATGTTTATTAGGCTGATCACTGGAATATTATAGTTAATGAATCATTTACAGAGAAAGTCATACAAAAATAGGTAAAAGCTATTCAGTGACACTGTGACACAATAATTTCACGCAGAGTAACGATCATACATCATTGATCAGACCAATTTACTTTAGGTCGATTAGTAATTCGGCAACTGATTTCAAAACAATGTGGATCTATCAAATAGCAATAAATAACCTACAAAATGAACATCAGTAAACATCAGTAAACATCAGTAAACATCAGTAAACATCAGTAAATGGTCCTAAAGTCGAGGAAATTTGAACTCCTCGCTCCTAATTTGGTTTCGTTTAACTACCGACAAAGATCTCTGATTATAAATTACGCAAAACAAATTAAGCATTAATAAATATTTAGATTTTGTGACAGCAGCTGCTCACATGTGAGAATCTCTTACCGTGTCAAAAACTGTCACTTATCAATTATCAGCAGGTCAGTACGTTGTCACCTATATTCTAAGGCGAATGGATTCCATAAGTGAAACTCATGGATGAAAATACTTCCAGTTTTTGTAGCCCATTTTGAGAGCATAATTTACATTCCTTCTGTCCAGTAGAGAAAACAAAGCCATCACACGTTGGACTTCTAAAGCACAGGTACATGCAGCCATGCTCTGAATCCGCTTGATCACTCCCAATTTGACTGTAGTATTGCACATCTGAAGATCTCCTCGCTAAAACAAGAAAATAGGTCAAATGCATAAATGGTAAATATTTCCTGACGGATGGGATATTTAGGGTTTGGTACCCATGTCTCAGGGGCCGAACATGCCTTCACTAAAACGTCCATATCTCTGGGAAAAATAAAGTTATAACATTGGGACAAAGCTCATTCTGGAGAAGAGGAACAGCTGCATCTAGCACACAGATAAGCAGGACACCATCAGAGCCGCCTTCTATTTGATTTTGGCAGCGCAGGTCACATTTGGCTTTTGTCATTCTCCCGTTGATGTGCGTGCATCAGCAAGTGTGGGAGTATGCGGGAGTGAACGAGAGTGTGCGGGAGTAAGCGTGGATAGGCGGGGGAGGGAGTGCAAGAATCGACAGGAGAATGAGAAAATTCTAATATTTTTGTGACTTAGTTTCCCACTAATATGTTCCTATGGCATCAGTAGATGAACAAGATTGACAGTTAAAGGTTGCCATGATGCATCACATCTGATGGATGCTCACACTATTTCACGACGCGCATATTATCTAGCTTGAACGTTGACATGCGTTGTAATCTGAGAGCCATGATATGGAATTCAGTGAACTGAAAATAGTTCAGCGTCTTGGAAAACTAGATTAGCACCTCGGGTCATTAAGATATACACCAATAGATCAGGTGCAAGAGAGGAAAACTCCTGGACCAAAGCAGATGCATATGGAGCACTAAACCATGTGCAAGAGAAGGCAATTTCCACCTCCACATTAGCATGTTGACATCTTGCCATGTCAAAAAATTAGTGTTATTATTAAATTCAAATTATTAAATTCATTAAAGGCGTTACTATGGAAATTAATGGTCTTTGTATGTCAAGAGTTATGCTTTGTGTTGGAGATAAGGTGATGAAGCTTGAGAAAACTGGAAACTTCCCTTTTAGTCATAGAAAATTTGTCTGTTGTCAGACTTTGTTTGATATCATTCGAAGCTTATCATTTTTCTATTTGGACGTTAGGAAACTTGTGATCCTATTGGGCGGATTTTAGTCACCACAAGAAATGGTGATGATATGTCTGGACATCCTAAACTGCCTCCTATAGCTGGCAATGAAGGATGGCTATGGCTGAAATCATCCCTACCTTAAGCGTGAGAGCCCTCAAGCTTATTGAGGATGCTGCCATCTTCATTACCAGCTGTACAAACTACATCAGGAATTGTCACTGAAAGTAAAACATGAAATAGTAAGAGCGTCATGTATACACGTATACCAATACATGCTAACATTAATTTTCTCATGGACCTCCTCCCACCCCATAAGAGCGTTCAATGAGATCAAGTCTGTGGTAAGGAGACTGAACCTATCCCTGAGAGTGTCTGAATGCTTCTGGTTAATAACGCAGTCAAACCTGGGGATTGTATAGTGTACGAAGCCTGACTCAGCCAGCCCATCAAGCCGCAGCGACCGGAAAGCCATGCACCCAGCTCCGCAAAAGCACGGCAGAGCCAAGCAGACCCAGTGCAGCCATAATGGTTGTCAGGCCCTCTATGAGAGAACCAAATATCCAGTGGAAGATACTCACTCCATGCTTGCCATTGGCAGAAAGAAATAATCTGATAGTTCAACATGCGGTCACCCTTTCTATGAGATCAGATTAACCGAAGCGACTGCTCTCCAGGTTTAATGTATGACATAAGAAAATCGCTGGAATTTTTGCTCTCCTATCGGTAGGCGCACCAGCTTCATAAGAGCCGGTGTTAAGCTGATGCTTTGCTGGTATTACGTTAGTAGTAAAGCAGTTGGTAGCATGCTAAGAGTAGACTTAACCCTGGTATAATACCTGCGTATCAAACCGGCGTGCCTAGTGATAGGAGAATAAAAGTGAGTCCCTCCCTTCAAGTTGATCGGGCAGGGGTAATCCTGGCAACTATGAATCTTTCGGTAAGGTTTTAGTTGATTATATTATTGTCTGCCCTGCAAGTTCAAGATCAGGCAGGCATCATTGACAGTACCGGGCCATTTGATGTTAGTAATCGCTTTTCATTTCAGCAGGTGTTGTTTAGAACTGACAGAAAGATATGTGACCCTGGATGACATGAACCACAATAGGCTCATTACTTAGTATAGGCTGTATAGGCTAAATTTTCACCCATGTGTCAATTTCTGATTTGTCAGTTTCTTAACCAATGAAATGCGCCCTTTCGAATGTCACCAAAATTGATCCAATCAGAGCATCAGATCCAGCGCTACAGCCAGCTATGTAACCTATACTAAGCGATGAGCTGGTGTGGCCTATTGTGGCTTATGTCATGCAGGGTCACATATTTACTCACAAAGATCATATGATATACCTTTAATTTGGATTATGTTCGTGTCTTTTGAGGATATGAACAAAGTGTTATCCACAAATGCAATAGCCTTGAGGTCATACAACTCCTCAATCTCAATAACATCTTCACCATTGTTTCCACCAGTGGTAGAACTCATGATCTGAACCAGCTTTCTTTGGTTAGCCATGTCAAAGACTATCAAACTGAAACATGTACCAAAATATGCTCGTAATGCTCATGCTCGTGATGCTCATGGTCGTGATGCTCATGGTCGTGATGCTCATGGTCGTGATGCTCATGGTCGTGATGCT
>ERZ1740065.1160-NODE-1160-length-15436-cov-11.890124_pt1 | contig 15436 bp, 11 predicted proteins | sample MGYA00581738_ERZ1740065 | MGnify/ENA primary metagenome ERZ1740065 (study PRJEB43018, sample SAMN04849749) | marine metagenome | isolation source: floating plastic debris | place: Pacific Ocean | collected 2008-09-01 | study: EMG produced TPA metagenomics...
AGGGCAAAGCTAAGCAGCAGCCCCTTGTGTTATGCACTATAACCAGCCCCCCCCCCCATCCTGACATTTCTAATGATTGCCCAAAGTCTAAAGTTCTGCATTCACTTGTATTTGAAAACACCATCAGTAGCAGAGGATGGATGACAGTGTCTTGCAGCATTGATACAAGGAACTGTGTACCCACCACCCGATAGCAGCCAGCAGTGCTGATTCTCTCGATTAGAAGTTTTACTGCTGCGAGTCAGCTGTAATACTCAGGTCTGTCTCCGCCTGTAGGTTTACTAGTGAGCTAGAGAGGCTGACGAAAAATCTGGATGACTCTCGAATGACATTGGACAGTGCTGAGACAGTCGGCGAGGTCATGAGACACTACTATGCTCTACTTCAGAAAGACGGGTCTAGTCTCGACAAGTACCTGGATGAGACCGCACCCGGTGGCAATGCCAGAGGTGAGAGCGCGCTCGACAGTGCTAGAGTACAGCTGACACCAGTGATATTATTTTGAGCCAAGTGGGCTGCTGTCTCTGTCGCTGCCGAGCTGCTGTTCATGTTGTTGGATAATGTCTCTTCCTATGAATCATAACTGCGTTACTGCGGTGCAGAATTTGACCAGATCAATGGCGCAACTGACCTTTCCTGTCTCGCAGTTCCAATAACAGCAACACAGCCAGAGCTGTACATGTTCGGTACTAACGCACTTGGCTGCAAGGCTAGATGCAAAAACTAGACTGCAGTCACTAGACTGTAGGAGGCTCCTCTACGAATACACAGATGCGGATTTATGTGACATGAACGTAAAGGCACCATCTTCATTTCAAAAGAGAAAGTCCATTTAGAACAACTAAACAAAGCTGCGAATTTGAGGCGAGCTCGCTTCCTTAGACACGTCGTGTCGTATAGTGCAGAGGATACAGGCTGTCCTCTCCGTGCAATTTGGAATTTGACTGGAACTGAATAATTTGTGTACCGTAGCCATTCAGCTGCCGGCTCTCCAATCACTACTGTTTGGTTAGACCGTTTCGCGTTGGAATACTCCATATTAGATCCATGCAGCCATGTTTTTATTGGCTGTTCGAACCCTGATTAACAAAGTCATCATTCCGCGGATGCTGCCCCCCACTCTCCTTATCAGCATAGTCTTCGCAGCATCCACACTGCTGGGTCCAAGTACAACACCTCAACCATGCCTTTTTTACCCTTAGAAACCCCTACGGTGTTAACATAACTGATGAACGCGGCCACATATTATTGTTATTGTTGTTGTTATTGTTGTTACTTCTCACAGCGCCCGCTGCCTCGCGTTGAGGTCATGTTGCCAAAGGCATTCTGTCTCAACAATGCGGTCGGCTTCCACCAACGATGTCGGCGGTTTACTGTGACATAACAATCTTCTGCAGATCACAAGCTGACATATGCCGAGCTCGGCTCGCTCTTATCCAGCACCCAATGCTCGGTTCTCAAACTGAAACAGGAATTGAGGGAGAGCCAAGTATTTGCTGAAACTCACAAACAGGTGCCCCCCATCACTGTCTGTTCACTCGTACTTAACAAGCTTTTTATTTATATTTTGGCATGACCTGCCCAGACGGCAAGCGATTTTAGATCGTCGGCTGTCTTCTAGTTTTGTTATTGTTTTGTCAGTTTTAGACGCTGCAGCTTTTGCAGTGGAAAGTCCCCGAATGCACGCGTTGATACTCTCACTCGTAGGATATCCTGTATTTACTCTGTCAATGTTTACTAATTTTCACAACTTAACTGCTATGTCGATTAGTAAAGGTGAGTTAGTCGGCCTCGGCCAGAAATTCGACTGCTCTTGTTTTCTTTCTGCTTTTACTCGGCAGCGATTACACATTGTGTTTTTGAGTTTTATTCGGACACTTTGATCGTCTGTCTATGTAACTAGTAGTAATGGCGTACTGGTGGTACAAGTAATTCATCCAAACGCCCCGGTCCTGTTTAGATCTGATCGTCTGTGTGCAGGTTGCCTTACACAGACCATTGGCTCACTGCAACTGATTTATGTTTTTGTTTGGTTACAGGAAGCTGTCCAGGACCAGCGGGCGGCGCTGGATAGAGAATATGAGGCGAAGCGAGACGCAGAAATGGTTGAGCAAGCGTGCAGATGTGCCACGGTGAAGGACGCGGAGGTAATGAAGGGCTCACTTGTTTTGTAGCAAGGGATGTTTTCGCTTGCTTTTACCTGGTCGTAATTTTGTTGCAGCTGCTGGCAGAGAGTCAGGAGAATGCCAGGATGTTGAAGGAGGAGATGACACGACAGAAGCTTGCCCACGCCAATCATGTCAGGGACATGCTGCGGCTGCAGCACGACCAGCTCGTCGCTGAGTTCGGTAAGGAGCTAACCGATCGGGTCGAATTTGAGAAGTCGGTCTACATTGACTCTCTCGCCAAGGCTATCGTTGAAATGGACAAACTATCTGGAATTCTGCAAGGTCAGTATTGGGCCAGTGTGCTCAAAATAGTTTTATATCCGTGATGTCATAGCTTCTCTATGATTCTGACATCACAGAGAATCTGACAATGACTGATGTGCGGATTATTGATCCTTGATGTTGGTTTGAAAATCTGATTCCTGGAATTCATATTAGCAGGTTTTATGTTGCAGAGAGGAGTGACGTAGACCAATCACTGCATGACAGCTGTCACCTTGTGTCCGTGGCTCAACGCTTACTTGGCATGCTCGATGAAGGTCAGACATGTTGCAGGACAACACTTGGTATCTATGTAACATATTATTTGCACTGTCTAAGACTGGTGTGGTATGTGCTCGTAGGTGATGGTAGAGATGGTGATATGATCAGACTCGACACGGTTCTGTCTCAGTGTGACGGCGTTGGACGAGAGCACGAATTCATCAAGTCGATAATTGATACGATTCCGCAGGCGGCGAGGGCTGTTGGCGTGAGCAGCCAATCATCACTGGAGCAGCGTTTCCAGTCTGTCGTCGGCGAGTGTAAGAAAGTGGCGCTTTACCCGAATAACACCAACCTGGTCGCTCAGACGCTGTCCAGCGTATACAGCAGGCTGCTACGTTACTCTGTGAAGCCTCGGTTCCTATCCGAGGAGGATTTCGTCAGTACGGACGGTATGGACACCAAGGATCTGCTCATACAGGCCCAGTATTTCATGGGCAAGCATTGTCTCACTGCTGCCGTCAAATGCATGAACCAACTAGAAGGGTTACCCAGAACTCTCGCTAGTGATTGGATAGAGGAAGCGCGTCTGCTGCTAGAGGTTAGGCAGGCTGCGTCTGCCGTTCATTCGTACGCCATGTCTAAGGCCTTAGGCTATGTAGTATGATTCCTCTCTGTGCTGATTAGGATATTTTACTCCTCACTGATTTTCTGACTGTCATGCGTGCTCTGTGATGCTGGCAATAAGAATACGATTAGCCAAAACTGCTGTGCTTTCCATCCACCGAATTTCTGACACTCAAACCCACGGAGCAGTCTGGAATGTGAGCAGCCAGTCTCTGTCCATATACATCAATACAAGGATATTCACAGTAAAGCACCATTTCCCTATCGCACCATAAGTGTACGAGCTTATGTACTACTGCCGGTTGCTGATTGGTTGGCGGTCTCAGTGCAGGATGATCGTAGAAATCAAACCCGTTCCCATTTTTACTATGCATCATAACAGATCATGCATGCCATGGTGGAGGTCATGCAGTGCGCTTGCTGCAATGCTGTGATGATATATGGATTAGTTAGGTATACATTCATTGTAAGTGGCCACGTGAGACAAGTTATCTGCCCCTGCTCGCCGCTGTTTTGTCTGTCCAGCTGTTGTGCGATGTCGATAACATGGTAGATATTGTTTGGGTGATTTGTGGTGACCGCTGGCGCTCAAGTCATAATTCTCATGTGATGAAAGCTACAACAAGTTGGTCCTTTCTTGGAACTGATTGATAAGCTTCGAGCTGGAGAGGCAGTGGCCTTGGTGTGAAAGACTAGCTCACTATGACTCTATGTTCGACATCATGACATTGCGCTTTCTGGTCTGCCATTGTTGATCTTTTGCTAGAGGTCGAATATGCAGACACAATATGTTGCCAGCAATATCTTGCAGCCCTATGGTGTCTGCACCTGGTGTCAAATGTTTCTCGTTGGTCACCAACCTTTTCATTTGGATGAACCCCCGCTGCTTGACGTGAATATACATGTAGAGCCATGATAAGCTACTTCTAACACATAAAAGGTCGCTGCTGCATATGGAGGACCCATCAATCATCTATCTCCTATTTCCTGTCTGGCATTCTAGGAGCTTTTGTTTTAAACTGAAGTGCTGCTGGCCCTGAGTGGTAGGAAGGATGTCTGTGTACGTGTCCAGTCTTCCAAACTCCCAGGCTTCATACTATAGCAGCTGCCATAGACCCATGACCTGCGTCCACCCCTGTCTGAAACAATAGCAGTGTGCAGGACTGGGAGCTCAGGCTATGTAATTTGTAATGTAAGTACAGCTTGCTCTCGCCAGCAAGCAGAATTCAACTGGCAGCCCTGCCCGTTCACTATATTTAAAGTGAAGGCCGTAGCTGTGGACATGCTGGAGGCAGCATGAGGGTAAGCTACTATCATCATCTGTTGTGAGAGCGAGTGGCATGAGAGCATGACATGCATGTGCACAGTTTCTGCATGTGTACATCAGGGGATACTAGTACTATTACTCCGCCATTGAACATGACCGGCCAACAACTGCTCTGGCTCTATGCCACTTATATTTATCTCAAGGACAGCATCAACTCACCAATCAGATGACGCTCATTTTGTGCCTAGCCAATCAGGTTGCAGACCACCTGACTTTACCTTGAGCCAAGTGCATGCTTATCTTGTCTCCTCAGTCGGTAGCGTGGCGCTAACACTATCATATATTACGGCAGCTGCAGCATGGCCCGTTCATCATGTTTCAGCAGCTTGGAGGCTGAGCATCGTTCACTTGCATCCACTTCAACTGCTAATGTGACACTTGATGCATGCAGCAGTAGAATAGAATACCTAGTACTCTATTGTGATATGGTATGTAAAGTTATCTTCTGTCCTTTGTATTAACCCAGTATTTTACTATATATTGAAAGAATCTGAACCTAAGCTCTGCTTTTAGATCTAATTCCGCACTTAAGATGATTTGCTCAAGGAATTGCTGCTTGAGTGACAAGCAAGCTGATGTTGAGGGGAAAGATGAGCGTTCTGAAATACCCGTGGACCGAGGTTGGGCTTGGGTCATCGTTCTAGGTACGCTACATCTATGTCTACACTTCGTATAGTAGCTGATGAGTAGCATTGATCTATTCAATCTTACTGACATGCTCACAACTCGTTTCTCCATCTTTTCGATTGAGACTTCCTACACTTGTCAAATTTCACAATGAGATATGTGGATACTGCCTGCTTTGATCCCTAGTATGACTCTATCAGCAGGCTAGATAAATATCTATGGTTACTGTACACTCACTCAAGAGGTTTCGATGCTGTTACCCATGCTCTATTTGCTGTAGAAGTACTCCCTCCGTGTCACGCTGTGCTCTGTGTGTATCTACCGAGAGTTAGGACAAATCTTGCACGTGTATTTCCCGGTCACTGCTGCTGCCCGCTGCAGTTGCGTAAACTCTCTATTAGGCTAGCACCAAGGTCAGGTAGTCCAAAGGGAGGTCGCTGTAGATACCAAGCAAGCCTATGGCACAAGGTCAGGGAATTGATAGGGGAATGAAGCTCAATGAATATACGAAATCGTTGGGATTGAGTTGGGCGAAAACACAGGCTTCTTTTGTGAAGGAAAGATAGTGGTAGTGAAAAGTTTGTTTTGTACTCTAAGAATGTCTCAAAATAGCATTTGAGTCATCTTCGCTCCATCAGACTTGATTACATGTTTTAAAGTTGAGAAGTATGCATTGGCAGACGACGTCTGTTTACGTTGTGTTCTCAATGTGGCTGTGTCAGTGTTGAACGTATCCTTATCTGCTACCCATAAAAACATCACCAGTGATGGAATGCAGGACACGAAATGTGATGGATTGTGATTATTGGGAAGCGATGCATGATGCAATACGTTAACTGCTATGACAGTGAAATAATTAAATCCGGTTAATAGCAGCGCTGATGCTTGATATTCTCTCATATCTTTGTTTTGACGTACTCCTGCACTTTGACGTACTCCTGCACTTTGACGTACTCCTGCACTTTCAGCCCTCATAGGCGATGTTCAGCATGAATGTGTCTGTATTTTTAGTTGAAATTGAAATGATTTTAAAGCCGGTATATGATACAATCAATGTTGATGAAGTGATTTATAAATAATTCTATGAATTAAGAAACCTACCAGAGTAGCTGCAGGTGGTTGCTACATTTGACATGTTTATGACAACCCTGGGGCTTCACCATGATTAACCTCGCCAGCATTGCTAATTTAAAATAGCAAAAAAAGGTAAATTTCTAGTAGAACACTGCCAGCAGGGCAGTTTGAGGAGGACTTGAGTGGAGAGATAAGTGCAAAACAAGGGTTGGGTTAGGAAGAGGTCTTTTGTCATGGGGGCCTCCCCTTGCACCCGCAAGGCTCTCCTATTTGTAAGGCTCTCATACGCTATTGTATGGTTATTTGAGTCCGATGGGAGTGAGGAACTGATAGTTGCATTGCATGATGAGTTTGTTGTAAAGCTCAATATGCTGATGCAACTGGCAATCAGCAATCAGCAATCAGATAGAGTGACTAAACACTTACCTAGTGGCTTTGAGTGTAGCGAGGTGAGAAATAGCCCTTGATCAGCCTGTAATACAGGCTGACATACTTTAGGCCTTACATGGCACCCAATGATCCCTAAAGAAATGCTGTTCAACTTTAGTAATAGCTAGTGAGCTAAAACCAAAAAGCATAGAAATGGGCTTAAATTTAGGAAAGTATGAGCATTGACCGCCAGAGAAGTATAAGCTCATACCCAGCTAATAGTATGAAGTTGGTAAGCAGACAGTCTTACAATAAAACTTGATACGCTTTACGTAATATCCATAACACCTATGTACCTCGTGTTGTACCACAGTGGTCGTTGCTCCCATTCTAAATTACGTTTCTAACTGTAAACATACCTGTTTCACCCGATGGAATGAACTACTTCTCTTTCAGCCTCAGCGGGGATATTCGGTTTCAACGCCGGAACCTACAAGTGTTTCGGTATCATCAAGCTGGAGATATTGGAGGCGTATCCATCATGTTCACAGGACACATCGCTATGGATCCTGACAGCTGCCTCCACGATCAGCCTCATATTCGGTATGACATCACCCGACCCCACAAAGACAAGCTACGACGGAGGAGACCGGAGAGGAAGAGAAGTAGGATCCAGGGTTACTTGTATACTCATCAGTATTTGACTGATGTCTCTGGATGCCAGTACATGAGGCTGTCACTGCCCTGCAGGTGATAGCGCAGGTGATGATAGTGCCATTGATACAGACAGTATCATCTTACCTGCTTGACAGATCTTAACTGATACATACTATCCTGGGGTCAGGCTCGTGATTAGATCAGTTTCACAAACTTTCCACTCACTACTGCAAGATGTCACAGCCTTGTCACTGTGTCACAGCTTTGTCACTGTGTCACAGCTGACACAGTCACAGCCTTGTCACAGTGTCACAGCTGACACATTCACAGCCTTGTCACTGTGTCAGCTGGTTTTACTGTCTGCTATTTCCTTATATACTAAGCAAGATAAGTAACTCGTGATTGGTTCATTAAGTTTGTGACTGTAAATAGGCAGGCAACTACTTCCCCTTTAGTAATTACTGTACTTGCTATACTACTCATACTACTTACATCTACTACTATGATGACATCTACACGGTAGATGTATGATCAATAGGGAAAGAGTGAGAGGTAGATAAAGGGTGCGGTAGATGAAGGAAGGAAGAGAGGGGGAGGAAGAGGTTAGGCATTTACTAATTGCTTGTTGCTTGATGAGAAACTGGAAATCTTTAAGCAGAGCCTTTAAAACTCTTTTACACAGAAATCCCTCTCCTGGCAGTGGAGCTGTAAGTATATATACCATATAGTATATAGTATATATTACCTAGTTCAAGGAATTAAAATATCATCACCACACATATTTTGATCTCCTTGTCTTAAATCTTCTGTGTGTGGAGTATATTAGTCTCACGCTCTTGAACTTTCCGCTTTAAAATGTTTTGTGATATGGCTTGCAATATATACACGTACATGTAGATGTCTGCTATTGGATAGCTGTCATGTACATACAGCTAAAGACACAGCGTTGTTTGCTTCTGCTAGATAAAGCGGTAATGCTATAGCAAATTTCTGTACATTTTCGGGAGACAAAACCATTGAACCAGACACTGCTGAAGGCATTATCTCTCTGTAAAAACGTCCTTCACCTGACCTTGATACACATAGTTTTTAGTTTACAATAAGATTCTCGCAAAGTTAGAGGCGTGTGGTATAAAGACGCTATGCTTCACTGAAATGCACAGGGATCCTATACACCATCGCCACTCTATCTAGCAGAAGCGAACAGCATTGCGTCGCTTGCTCTTTGATCATGGATCTACATCTACACCATTGATGTCTATGTAGTGTTACCATTCACCTTATTTTGAGCATTACGTACTGTTTTATAGAAGTCACTGTAAACGCAATTTTTAAAGTACGTCTCCAAATCTCCCAATTTTCTTACTTCTATGACTCGTGGTGTGTAGAATAGATCAGTGCAGGTTGATTCTGAGCCGTATAGGCTCCCCAATACCGTGAGTCATTCATCCCTGTCACTGTATGTGGTGTTTACATTTCAGGTCCAGTCGTCAGCATACTACTCAGTAAATTCTCACACAGAGTTGTCGGCCTACTCGGCTCGGTGCTTTTCTCCGTCGGTCTTCTACTTACCTCCCTCGCACCCAACTGCCAGTTTTTCTTTTTCAGTTTCTCATGCATCTACGGTACGGGTCGCCTCATCATGAACTTAATTGATTGCCGCTCCTGAATCACATATGTTGATACTTATCTCTACACTCTAGCTATTGGTGGAGGAACGCTCCTCGTGGTATGCTTCACATCGTTTGCACCGTACTTCCAACGTCACCAAGCTTTGGCTGTCGGCATTATGGCGTCAGGCTCTGGACTTGGAGGAGTTGTCTTCCCTCCTGTCATCACATTCCTGTTTGAGCGTTATTCATTCAAGCACGCAATGATCCTATACGGTATGGAATACTATCGTCAGTGATTGGTGTGGGCGTCGACTAGCCTCTGACACTTAGGCTATCAATCTTACAGGTGCCTTGTCCCTTCACAACCTCGTCTTCTCTTGTCTGATGCGACCGATATCATTTTACGAAAAACTTGCAAAGAACAAGCTACAGAAAACATTAAAACAGAATAAAAGCTTATCAACAATGGAGGCTGAAACTGATGAACTGTCCAGCAAGTTTGAAGTACTGCAGGAAAGCGGGGAGAAGGACACGACCCGCATTGACTACTACCAACTGGAAATTGATAATGAGACTAAGCTCTACAGCTCTTTACCAGTTTCACTGAATAGGCTGCCATTGAGCTCTACCACCGACAAGATGGCCGACACCGCAGAAATTATGGGCAGCGCTCTCTCGTTGTCTGCCGTACCAACGGTAGAAAACACCCGGATGGCGTCCCCGACTGCAGACAATGACAGCATCGATTGTCCAACTAAACCGGCGACTCGGTCTGGCATAAGCAACTGGAGGATCTGGTTAAAACCCGAGGTAAGAGAGAGAAACATCTCCTCAGTTTTGGTGAGCAACGAACAGTAGGTTAATTGTGCAACCTATCCAGCATTCTGTGAGAATCTACTACTACTACTTTTGGCTGACAAGACTGGGATTTCCTCAGCTAAATATGACTCGAAACTCAGCGTGAAGTTTATGTTATATAAATCATGTTCTATTAGGATGAACTGTGTCAACTGCGGTCATCTATGTTAGTACAATAGGGTCAGGTTGGATTGATTTTCACCGAGAGATTCGGTCAGAGAGTGTACACAGCCAGTGTGCTCTGTAAACGTACGTGCTGTGTTTTGGAGGGTCAGCTGTTTGATTTGGCTGTTTTTGGAGCTGGCCTGAGATGGATTGTGGCTGCATGCACTCTCACAGTCTCCAGTCCAGTCAGCTGATCCTATAGCTGGATTGTATCTGAATGGTTACTCATTCACACAACACTCCTATTTGTCATGGAACTGGTCCCTGCAGGCTGGCAGCCACTGGTGTTTTTGTTGGTTTTTCTCGATATTTTTACTTTGGCTGTATGACCTTGACCTTGATGACGTTCATGTTGATTGCTTGATGACTGCACACACCATCAGCTGCAGACACAGACGGTGTCAATGATAATCCATCTGTCCTCCAGAATAATCCTACCAGAGTAGTATGGAACTAATACTAGGGTTGTGACTCATGTATACTGCTTTCATTCTTCAATCACCTTCAACCACCTGTTACAGGTTCTGCTCATATGCATCATGCTGTTCTTTGCCATGAGTGCCAACTGCCTGTTCATGGCCACCACACCGTCATTCGCCATTGAACACGGTGTTCCCCTGGAAGTGCTGTCGATTGTGATGGCAGCGACGGGAGCGTGCGAGATTGTCTGCCGAGTGGTAAACGGTTGGGTGGCAGACCGCAAGCTTGTCACTGCACTAGTACAGCTGTCCGCAGTCCTGCTTATGACGTCGGGAGCTATGTTCCTGGCTGCCATCATCCCTGGTATCGTAGGTACGTGTGACCCACCGCTAGTCTATCTAGGGCAACTCTTACCTCAGCGGGTGTGTGAGTAGGTGAGGTAAGACAACTCCCAGATGGAGAATTCCTCAATATAGACATACGTTAGGATAAGTATATTGTAGAACCGGATTAGATATCAACGGCCTAGCGGCCGCAAAAATAGTGACAAAAAATTATAGCTATCGTTAAAATTTGCCATAGAAATCACACTCATTATAACTTACATAGGAGTTGTCTTCCCATTTAAGGGATCACTATAGTTAGATCGTATCATTTTTATTTCTTGATGATTTTGAAGGAAACGCTAACATTTCTGTTGCTATCAAATCCAGCTCCACAGTGGTATATGGGGTTGAAACTTTGCTGAAACTCCACAGAAGATGAACACACACAGTTTTCCTACGCAGTAGTATGCAAGTCTGAAGGAATTAAGCAGCTCATATCAATATGGGTCAACTAAGGACAGCCAATCAAATATCGTTATGGTCAACAGAAGATGAACTGGGCACGTTGTCGTTATTCTGTGTGATTTTCCTCCAAACACAGCTACTTTCAATGCACTTTTGCAGCTTAATTGTTATCTGATATTTCAATGCTATTATATACTGAATTATGAATACTATTCTAACTATCATCTATGGTGTTCAATATCGTTACGATGAAATCGTTTTGTGATACAATCATTTGTTACCCAGGTATCAGCATCTTATACTCGACGATGGCGCTGGTGGGATCGTCGATGTTCTCACTGCTTCCGATTGTGATAATAGAATTAATGGGTAAAACGAACCTCGCTCCAGTGACGGGCATTGTCAATGTCTACCAGGCGCTTGCCTTCTTTGCCAGTGCCCCTGTCGCCAGTAAGTAAATACATTATCGTCTGTAGACGCTCCTGCCATGGGCTCGTCATTCAGGCCGTGCTTTGTAACCATTACAGATCAGCTGGTGGCAGCATTTGGTACCTGGCTGTACGTTATGTATTACGCCGCTACCTGCTTCACTATATCGGCCCTCAGCGGATTTATGTATTCACTCTGTGTAAAATCTGGCAAGAGGAGATGACTCTCTCACTAGTATACCTGTAATGTATTCATGGATTGTACGACTATAGTAAAGTTATATCACTGGAAGTTTCATACTACACGTTTTATATTTTTAATAAAATGCTTATTTTTAGATCCAGTTCTCTTGATTTCAGTATAGCTTCAGTCCCGGTGCTATAACAGCTGCAGAAATTGCTAACACTGGTCCATAATTAGCACCAAAGTGTTCATGACATGGGTTCAAGGTTCAAAGTTCAAAGTTCAAAGCTCAAGGTTCCTGCTGTAGATATTGATGCTCATCCCAACACCAACCCATCTCTGAGTTAGCATGACTTTTGCAGCTCATGTGCAGTGTAGTGGTCTTACTTATAAAGCCTTAAGCCCCTGCCACACGCACGTGAAAATAGCGACGTATGTGTGGACGAATAGCTCATTCGTAGGCATTCCACCTGCCACACGCTGATGAATTTTCAGCATTCGTAGAGATGGGATTCACACAGTAGCCAGTCAAGATGCTGCTAGACCAAACCAGCTGGTTCAGTCTCAAGATCACGCCGCTATGCTTGCTTATTTTGATACTTTGTAATCATAAATAGATAGAGAACACCATTGCATACGATATATCGGCTATATTTCTTCTCTTGTATACACACTGCACATATACAACAATTCATTAATGTAAAAACTACAGCTTCAATTATCAGAAACACCATAGAAACTCATTTGCTGGAACATCCAGGAAAGGAACCAGTTTACCGTACATGTCTGAAAACAAAAAGCAAGTTGCTGCGGCGTAAAGCAAAACCATGCGTACAAAGATTGCTGTAGGATTGAGCACATATTTTCTGCCCATACTTCCCATAGCATTTAACCATTCAGCTTCGATAATTACAAATGAACGCTGTTCACGTTCACTCAGACGGTGAAGCTTTCAACCAAATGTATGAATGGCTCAACGAGCGCAAATTTCATTCGTTTATGCCGTTCATTGGTGCATTCGTCGCTATTTTCACGTACGTGTGGCAGGGGATTTAGCATGACGCTACTATGCCATATTAAGCTACATATGATATAATGGAGTACAGAGATCCACATTCTCGTCGTTCCCATCGTTCCCGTCGTTCCCGTCGTTCCTGTTGTTCCCGCCGTTCCCGTCGTTTATGCTCTTTATCACACCGTTTTGCTACCCATGTCTCTCCTATCTTATACCGATAGCTACTAAAGCTATATCGGTGCAAAATATTCCAGTATTTTAACTCACACAATCAAACTTTATTAACACTCATTATTCTCAGTTCCATACAGACTTCGGCATGTTTTACTCCCCTGTCGGTAGACACACCGGTTTAGTAAACGCTGGTGTTAAGCGTGAGCTAAAGTAGGCGTAAGTGCGGCGAAAACATAATAAGTGCGGCGGACAAAAGCCGGCGTAACACCGGCGCATGATTCCGACACACCTACCGATAAAAGAGTAAAAAATGCCCAAACTTCTATACGGATTTACAATACTTTATGAGCCAAGTAATCAATCACAAAGCCAACCAAGTCTAAAGCCACGATAATCAAACAAGCCGTGAAAGAGACAAGGCGAAGAATAGCCTAAGGCATATATGTATGTGCGTGTGGTGTGGTAACGTCATACTCATATGGGTACTCCCTCGGTAGTATCAAAAGGCTTTGGTACTCAATGTACTGATCAACTGCTAGACAGCTAGTCATTATAGAAACTACAGCACACACAATGCTACACACAATGCTACACATAATGCTACAGATAATGCTACACACAATACTACACACACTAGCAACAAACTAATGAAATAATGATGAAGAGGCTACTGAATCCATCACTGGACACATCTGTCGAGTGAAATGACTGTCAGATCCAGGTACTGCTGACTACAGTAGTTGTGTCCTTACACACTGATTGCATTGGGAACAAACTTAGGCTGGAGGTATGGGTAGGATCTCTTTCTCTTCTTCTCCCTCTCCTCAATGGTTTTACCGATCTTTGTCAGATCAGCCTTGAACCTGTAGAGATAGGGATTAAAACTTTTGCTGCTGGCTAGAGACAGTACCGGAATTTTGGAACATTCCAAATCGATCAAAAGTTATGAAAATTTTCTGAGACTCATGTTGGTGAGAGACGGGAAACGGCTGCAAGGAAATTTACATATAAGAGCGGGATGGCTCTATGAGAGTATAAATTGAAAGTCCTAAAAACACCAATGACTGAAAAACTGGCGACTCAGTCGATGCCGCATACTGCCTCTGTAATAATTCATGGTCAGAGGTTAGATCTGAATTCACATACGAACTGCTTCATCAATTCATATTCAATATGGGCTGAGTTACAGGCAGCCATATTTCACTATTGACCTGGTGGTACGAGAACTGTACTGAACTTTACTCACCGTTTCAACGCATCCAATGTTATCCGGTCGTATGCGTACTGGACCTCATAGTTGGTGAGAGAATTTGTCGCCTTCTCACTGAACAGCTTAGTAATGACCATGGTCAACAGTGTCTCCTTTTTGGTGGGCAAACTCTTGACAATGTAGTCTTCAGTTAGCAGAGTCTAAAACACATGCAAGTACCAAAAGGTTGCTAAAGTTCTTTCGTACACAAAAGGGAGCAAGAAAAGATTCTCATCTTTGATCCAAACCGAAGCTTAGCTATCTCTGCTGATACTCGAGTTGGTTAGATCTGTTGATTTGCTACCATGTAATGCATCAGTTGCATGATGTGTGTCAGCATCTTTAGTAAAGCAGGACCAAGTGGCACAAGCTGTAGAGAGCGGAAGTGTTCACCTTGTCCTTAGGTCTCTCAGTCCTGATCAACATCGGGTAGTTGGGTGGGAAGGCGTACTCATCATACTGATTGAAGTTGACAGATGCATGTCCGACGCTACAGATAAACATGAATGGCACCAAGACGGAGATCAGGTCGTTGTTTGTCTTGAAGCACTCCGGGATACCCTGTATACATAGTAACTCACGTCAGTTGTACACCTGATAGTAGAGTAGAAATGATTCTTGTACTAGTTATTACTGGCAACTTTAATACTTTCATTTTCATGTAGTAGTTGTGAATTGTCTCACATACCATATTCCCTCACTTACCATTATGTGGAATTTCCTTTAACTTTATGGAAATCACATCTTTACAGTACTTTTTGCTCTTATTATTCCTCAGAATCTCAAGGAAAATAAACTTTTTCTACAGATTTCCAGCTATTTCTCTCTTGCCTGCCGTTGATGTAATTGCCTCTGTGATATTTCATTATGTTCTTGGTAGGTATTTTCCATGAATTACAAGAGTAAGTTAGTCACCATACAGGGAAAGGTATGGTTCCACCTAATAAATCAGTTGATTTGTGTTTGAATTAAAGGCACATGAACTTACATGTACATCTTTGCGGCCAGGAGGTATGTATGTGTTTTCTGATTTTTCCATATTCATTTTTCTTTGTTACCTCAGTACCACTATCTCTCCCACTGCCTCTCCCACCGCCTCTCACACCGTCTCTCCCCCCGTCTCACCCACCGTCTCTCCAACCGTCTCTACAACCGTCACACCAAACGACACGACACCAGAAAAACAAACCCTAAAGAAGCAAGGAAA
>ERZ1740065.1162-NODE-1162-length-15434-cov-14.787893_pt1 | contig 15434 bp, 11 predicted proteins | sample MGYA00581738_ERZ1740065 | MGnify/ENA primary metagenome ERZ1740065 (study PRJEB43018, sample SAMN04849749) | marine metagenome | isolation source: floating plastic debris | place: Pacific Ocean | collected 2008-09-01 | study: EMG produced TPA metagenomics...
TAATTACAGTTCTCCCAAATAGGTGCGTGAGTGCGTTTTCGATGTGTTTGCTCACGGTTACGAGCTTGAGGTTGGTGCTTATCATTAGTCATGATATTTCTGTTCATCATATGAGATTGATTATCAGTGAAATTAACCTTCATGGAAATGGATCGTAATTAATCTTTAATTAACGCGATCAAACGACAGTACTACACAGTACTAATCAAATTCTGCCACAGACACCGATCATCACAAACCAAACTGCGCAACCAATTCTTACGCTCAGTTTACTTCCGTATGAGCCTATTTTCCCCATATTGAGGCGCAGCTACATACTCACAAAACACCTAGCACCGGCCAAACGCTGACGTAACACCAGCGCTTATGAATATGAGACACGTTATGAGTAAGTGCAGGTTACATGCAGAGGCGAATTGAATCAAGCAATCAGATGTCATTCCAGTTTGCTATAGCTGATACTCTTACCACGAAGGAGAGCATCAAAGTTCACTCAATATAATAAATTTTTGCCCCAGCTGTCTGAACTGAAATAGATATTACATAGGCGGTTGGACACTGCAGGAGATTAGTGACTGAATGCCATGGCTGTCACTCTGCACAAACTCATTGTGGTACTTTGCTATGCCTGCTAGTCTTATCAAGTAGCAAACCAAGAAGGTTCGCCTTCTGAGATTTTCCACGAGGTGTGAATTGATGGAGAATGTTTAAGACTTCGACAAGCAGAAGTGACCAACAGCTGACATCTTAGAGTGAAGGGCATTGAAGGCTGAATGCTCGCGTATTCAACGTTGACGTAAAACAGTCTGCTGCACTTGTCATACACTCCGATGTGTGATAGATTGAGCTTTGAGGCTTCCTATTGGCTGTACTAGTGATGGATCGAGCTTTGAGGCTTCCCATTCGCTGTACTAGTGATGGATCGAGCTTTGAGGCTTCCCATTGGCTATACTAGTGATGGATTGAGCTTTGAGGCTTCCCATTGGCTGTACTGATGATAGTTAGCCGTTGCCTTTGAGTCGTACTCGTTCATTGTGAGGGTGGCTTACATTATACTTACGTAGTTAGGCACTCAGGCTAAGCTTGCTTATATGAAAGGCCATGCAGGCAAGCATCGCCATCACACAAACTGTGTACCTCGCTGAAAGTCATCATGAAAGCTATTGCCGCTGTTCTCGCTCTTTGCTGCCTCCTCGCTGGCACTGCTGGTAGGTTTAATGCTAACTACTTCGTTCTGCCTTCTATTGCATGAAATATTTCTCCCGCGTATCTACTTTCACGACCTGTGATCATTAGATAAGTATCAGGACCTTCCAAAATCAGAACCACAAATCTCTGTCAACTGCTTGTTTATTACTTTCAGCCCAGGGATGTCAGAGTGATTTGGACTGCCCCCCTGGAATTCGTTGCATTCACGGTGCCTGCTGGTTTGACTGAGATATATACAAAGGCAGCTTTAAGACTCTATATCTAAAAGCTTTCGCCTGATTCAGAATACAATATGTCCTCATTGAACTTTACTCAAGGTCATTCATTAGATGTTTAGCTCTTGATCTCATGAAAGCAGGCAGGCTGAAAACAGTACATAAACCAAGTATATGGAGACAGTATTTCCACACGAAAGTGCCAAGCTGTCACAACACCGCTGCTTGGAAAAGAGAGGCACGAGTGGGAACATTAAACAGTATAAGCGGCCGAATTTTGAAATAGTAACACGCAGCAGTAACCCTATCTATAGGGGATGTATGGTGACCTGGGGAAGTTTCAATGCGTATGGAACAAGTGTTCTCAAATGAGCCTATTTTCAGTAACAACTATTCATCAAGCAATATAAAACGCTCGGCTAGAAATCTACATGCATATTATGACGCATCGAGTCCTCCTTGCTCCACACTGACCAATCAGAGCAAAGCAAAACAAGGTACTCAACACTGACGAGTAATCCAGATTTTTGGGATCCACTGTAGAAAATCATCCAATGGGGAAAGATGCTAGTAAACTTTGACCTGCACTTCCATGTCAATTGAGCTCCAAGCTCAAGGAGTGTTTATAGGCTAGCTATACTGTTGGGCTCTTTGACAGTGGCTGCATGGACACACATGCTCTACCTGCTAGTAGTAATGATGAGCCAAGTTGTGATTTATCAGGAATTTAGGCTGACACAGTATGCTGCTGAGGCTTCCCTTGCTTCAAGGGGTCAGCTGTGAGCAGAGCGTCTCAGCTTGCCAGTGGAAGACAGCATCATTTCAAGTCAGCTAGCTCATGAACGCATAGGCCGAACGACTTAATTTCTTCCCAGATTGTGCGTGACTACTTCAGGTATCAGTCTGTGGGTACATTTTGTCACCAGACCAATAGATGCTTATACCCTTTAAGCAGTCAAATGAATCAATTAAGATGCTATGCAAATATTTTAACCAAAAATGAACGTAGATAAACAATCTCCATAACAGCAAGAATACGTTGAAAAATTGATGACAGATCACCTCTCAGAAGTTCAGTTCCCTTGGATAGACTATTTACAGCTATATATGGAAGGCTGTACGACACTATTTTGTTACGTAGCTAGAAAAGCCAATGCAGTAACAGTCACCAACCAGCACAGAGCCAACACAAACGATTCTAGAGAGAGCCCATGGTTTATAGAAGATATGGGTAGCATAACTATGTAATCATACTTTTCACAGAGTTGCCTCTCCTATATTTCTCATCCAATAATAACTATCCACTAACGGGTTGAAATGGGTAAGGGCACTAGGAGTTGCCCTATCTTAGAGAGAATATTCTCCAGTTTTCCAGTATGTTCTGGATTGCAAGGTTTTCTTTTACTGGCTCTTTCCTTTCCTGCCCATGCCCTCGTTCAGTAGGCAATCACCACCAACTGCATTTGAACTGCATAACGTACTACGAGCAAGCAAGTTGGTCCTTTTTGGTGTGTTTTCTTAAATTGACTGATTATTTTTACCACCGCTTGGTAGTCAAATTTTTCCCGTATTGCGCTGCTGTTCGAACAGTACAACTGTTCTTACATAGCAGATTGTAATCTTGGGAATGGTTCATACAAGTGATGTGACTACGGAATTAGAAATTCACATGCTCTGGAGTCTTTGTTGACACCAAGTGCTGCTCTATATCTAAAAGGAAGCTTACTCCACAAAATTTTTTTTACTAATAAAACCAAAGTTGTCTAGAATACATGTATAGAGAATAGCCATATACCAGTGTAGCGAATAGGGCTCAGTCTACTGCCTGACGGAAAAAAGTAATTTCTCCTAAAACGATGTTGTGCTTCTGATAACTCTGAACTAGTTTCATGGTCTTATGAAACACACTTTCGACATATGCATAGTGAAAAATATCTCATATCAATTTTTTAGTTCACTCGGCTTGAAAACAAGCCACTCAAGCAGACTAAGAAATTGAATTGTGATCCTTGAGTTAACAATTGCATGGCACTAGGATTGATGGTGAAAATTATGTCAGAAAAACGTTCCGAGCATATGCTCAAAGAAATTGTGTTAGACTGTAAGAAAGAATATAAGTTTTGCCCAACTGCTAAGTACACTTAAAGCTGCTGAAGTTGTTAGGTAATGGACCCTACAGTAGACTCCATTCAAACAATAGAAGCTCTGGCTAATTAGGAAAAACTACAATTATTAATTAAGCGATACTGTTGATCTGAGCTCAAGTTATGATAGATTCTTCATTGATATATCTGTGGAGGAAATATTGCATTCAGAATCAGAATGGAATGCCAATTGATGCTAAAATGATTTGATTGTCTTATTAAACCAGCGATTCGTGGTGAACCTTGGTCTTTTATTATTGATTGTAGCAAAAAATGAGCTTCGGCAAGATTTAGTGATGATACTATTAGGCTTCGTTTCATTTAATTTACAGACCGCTTGGCAATGTCATGAATATACGCATGTTGATCTATAAAATATAAATTGACCTAATTGTAATGACAGTCAACTAGTTCTCTCTCACATATGATAAAAAGGAGGGAACACAACTCCCATCATATTTGAATAGAGCGGCTGAATCTCATTCCAATGTATTCATGATTTAAGATTTCAAATATAGACATATGATTAGCTCGAGAGACCTGCTATTATTTCCCCTTTCTTGAGTCTAATAACCTACTAGGGAGTTTTCTGCTCTATTTATCTTACACTACAATGCATGAAGGTGGCCAAATTCAAAGCTTACCACAGGATAGGACGCTTTTTGCAAATAGACAGCTCACGATTATCAATGATGGCTTACTCACTATCAGAAAACGCCCTAAATCTAACTTTACATTCTGATAAAAGTTTCTATTTTGCGTAACTACAGGAAGACAAAGGAAAAGGGGATCTGTTGAAGAGTGAGGATATTGGCTTATAGAATGACTGAACTACCTGAAATGCTACTTCAATACTCTGCGCAAGCTCAGCATCTGACATGTTCTTAGTGGTCACAGCGCAACTCATGCAGATAAACCGCATACCTCTCTGACAAGACTTTCAAACGTTTGCTGTTGCTGTTGTGGTTGGTAGACCAGTTCCAATTTGATGGCTTTTATGCAAAGCATAAAGTCACGTCAATAAATTTCCACTGAATCCCTTCTACTTCTTGTATTCTTTCTTTTCCCAAATGTTTACACCGTCATTTTAACACAGCAAATCTTTCGCACATATATATATCAGCCTTTGACCACAGCTGCCAATCAGTCAATCAGCCAATCAGTCAATCAGTCAATCAGTCAATCAGTCAATCAGTCAATCAGCCAATCAGTCAATCAGTCAATCAATACCATCCGTCTTTTAAGCAGTAATCTTGTGTCGCCACCTGGTGGCTGGATTGTTATAGGAGCCATAGTGGCTTTCAGTTCAGTCCTGTAAACTATTTTACAATTCCCAGCCTTTGGGTCCCTTGAAGTAGGCCAGCCAATCACAATCAGTGTTGCTTCATGGTCTGCTTAGCTCTTGCTGGCTATCTGGGTGCTGACTACATTCTTGAATGGCTGTGTGGCTTGGTGCGCTTAGACTTGGTGCACTATGAATGCACCATGTTTGGATGTTTTATCAGTAGCTATTTGGCGTTCTAAAGCACTAGTGATTGGTAACTGAGGGGGATCATACATGTAGATCTCTATTTTTGTTGCCTCCTTTTCTCTGTCTCTTCATTCCTTCTCAATTTCTGTCATACTCTCTCTCTCTCTCTCTCTCTCTCTCTCTCTTATTCCGAGCTCTCACTCGTTGCCCCATCCATCCATCTCTCGGCTCACGCATCCATTCAAATTCTCACTTGCTTTGACTAACTCCAATTAATTTCACTCTCTGATCCTCGGCTCACTCTCTGATCCTCGGCTCACACAAGGAGGTGACGAAAACAGCGCATGCTTTATATGCTGCTTGGTTACGATGGAAGGTGATCAATCTGTGATATCCATGTCACAAATAAATACTAGCTATCATACAGGTAACATAAAAGTTTGATAAACTGTTTTTAAATATCTATTTGGATCACAGCAATGTTGGAAGTGATAACAAACTTTTTGCCTGTCAATTCACAACCATGTATGTGGCGCAAGAAATCTATTCACCCAGCATCAAGTGTTCAACCTAGCTACCAGTGAATTAATTAGTTGGGGCAATGTAGAAAAGTATTTAAAGCAAATGTACCGGAATGTTCTCATACATATCGTTCTATTAATACGGCTGCCACAACGATAAGTAATAATGGTAGTTATCTGAGCAGGAAATATGACACTCAGGAGAATATAGAATCAAAAATGAATGGCTATGGAGATGATGTTTGAGAGTACCAAATGTAAGTGAATGAACTTACAATTACACCTACACTAACACTCACACGTAAGCATGAAATAAATGCAAATTGATCTCAGGTACTGCAGTTATCCTTGCCTAAGCTTCTCCAGGCACCTTCTCAATTCCCGAACCAAACTTCAGTTGATCAAAGGGGACCTTGAATCGCATTGAGACCTCCATCATGTTACAACCTAAAATAGTGTCCTCCAATGGTTGAAAGTGTTCTAGTGAGCGTTCTCATCACTGTCCTTTCATACACTCAGATTATCCTAACACTTTGATTAAACAATCTCTTGTTTTGGGCAGTTGTTCATAGATCTTAGAACTGATGTTGCACTGCGAATACATCTAATGTCGATGCAACCAGACTCCCAACACTTCACTGCTTCACACCTTAACTTAAACAGTATAAGCGGCAAAATTTTGAAATAGTAAAGTAAAATGCAGTGCTAACCATATCTATAAGTGATATATGGTGATCTGGTGAAGTTTTAATGCATATGGAACAAGCGTTCTCAAATGAGCCTGTTTTTAGCAACCACTGTTCACCAGGCAATATGAAACGCTCGGCTAGAGAGCCACGTGCATAGTATGACGTATCGAGTCCTCCTTGCTCTACACTGACCAATCAGAGCAAAGCAAAACAAGGTACTCAACACTGACAAGTAATCCAGATTTTTGGGATCCACTGTTGAAAAATCATCCAATGGGGAAAGATGCTAGTAAACTTTGACCTGCACTTTCATGTCGAGTGGGCTCCAAGTTCAAGGAGTGTTTATAGGCTTGCTATACTGTTGGGTTGTTTGACAGTGGATGCAGTAGTAATGATGAGCCAAGTTATGGTCAGCCAGGAATTCAGGCTGACACAGCATGATGAAGCTACGCTTGCTTCAAGAGTCCTCGTACCGTCACTAATTAGGGGTCAGCTGTGAGTCGAAGTTTCAGCTCCTCAGCTGTTCCTCCATGATCTGCTATTGCCTGACTGGCTGGTGCGCTTTAGTGGCTTTTGGCTTTCTGCCACTGCATTGAATGGGCTGGGAGGCTGTGACAGAGCTGGAGTTGTTAACCTTTTTGTTTACAGGCTTTTCTTAGATTCCAGAAACTTGACTCTGCTTTTTGGTCATTCTGATTTTCGGAGTCAAAGAGATTTCCAGAGTAGAAGATCTATTTATTAGTTATTTACTATTTAATCATCGGCCAACAACTTAAATAGAGAGGTTTACTTAGCGAGGTTTACTTAGCGAGGTGTACTTAGGGAGGTTTACTTAGCGAGGTGTACTTAGCGAGGTTTACTTAGCGAGGTGTACTTAGCGAGGTTTACTTAGCGAGGTGTACTTAGCGAGGTGTACTTAGCGAGGTTTACTTAGAGAGGTTGACCCCAGAGTGGCCATAGTTTGTGGTATTTGTTTTTGTACTGTACTACTTGTCCTTTTGAATTATGTTCATGTGTTTTGACTGATGATATTGTCGGCTCCAATGTTTAATAAAGGTTCTTTTACAATAGGGATAAACTAGTGACTTCGATCGCTCAGCATCAGCCTCAAGTTAGCAGTCAGTGGATCTCAAAGTGAGACCACTACTCCATTCTGTTGATAGTTTTAAGCAGAACGCAGAGTTACCGCCGATGACTACTTCCTTCCGTAATAGCTAGCTTCCTCACTCAGAAAGCTGACAGTGCTGAAAATGCTTATTGCATTGATATTCATAATCCCATACCTTTTCCCCTGGGCAGTCATCGATCATAACCTCTTCACCAACAAACTTGTGCCATTTCATCTCTACACCATCCTTCACAGATTCCTCATCGATTGGCTTAATCTTAGATGTAAAAGAAATTTTTCTCTTTACGCCGCTTTGCAAACTGATCAAACTGTATGTAGATGAGCGGCAAATCTCGATTGCACAAAACGGTCTAAAGTTTTATATGCCCATTCAGCATACATGAAGCTTACCAAGGCGTAGCGGCCAATAGACGAATTCATGTCAGCCATTGCTCTCTCATCTTTGCAAGCTGAAAAAATATAGCATAATGAGTACACACAGAACCTGCGCCATCATGAACAAGTATAGCCTTCGTGAAATATGGTATCATCCCTGGTAGTGTGACAAGTTATTGTACCAGTAATACTGGAGACTTTCATCAATTTTTAGAAGACATATCTCATGGACCCTACATTGAAGGGCTAGAATGAAACATCATAATGCTTTCAGAAAGAACTGCTTTAGAGCTAAAGCCAAGTCTTAGTTAACCAGATAGGGACTAGTCTTGGTTATTTTACTTTGACACTCAATGTTTATTCATTTTTTTATACAAGTATTTTGCCACTCGCGACTCGGACCTGGACATTGTGGGTCACGGGGCAGAGCCAATGACCAGTAAGCCATACTGGTAATTAGTGCTAACTGGTGATTTTAATGAAATATATTTGATCTACCAGGCGGCGTATACGGCTTAAAAGTCGCTTGACTGTATTCAACCGATAATGGTTGTAAAATCTTAATCTGCCAGCATCTGCCTTGCACTTAGGTTATTAGATCTATAAATTTAGAGAATGCACCCTCCCTTAGCCAATAGGGAAGAGATCATAGGTTTTGTTGTTGTAAACACCCTGAGAGAAAAAACCTTATGTTGACAAAGTCTTCTGCACAGAAAAATGGGTTCGCTAGGGCTTTGTGAGGGTACTGTAAAGCCTGGTTGGCTTTTGTCATTCTCCCGTAGATATTCCTGCATCAGAACGTGTGAGAGTGACTGGGAGTGAATGGGAGTGAGCACAGATAGGCGCGAGAGTGAGCGCGAAAATCAACAGGAGAATGACAAAAACCGCATTGTTTTGGGTAATAGCAATTTCATAAAACTGCTATCTGTGAGCAAAGGTAATCTGGGCAGTCAGGCTCCATCTATGGATACTGAGATTAAACAAACATTAGTAGTAAGGTACACAAAACTCATCTCTTCATACGTACTCGGCTTGTCAACAATCAGCGGCTCGCTATCTGAAGATTCTGCCAAAATGTTCTTCTACAACAAATCACCGAAATTGAAAGATGCGTATCTACGGATACTTTCAGTTGCTGAGCGTGTTCAATAGTGGCATGTACCGGCGCAAGAGAAGACTACTCCAGATGGAATCTTAGTATGCCAATAGCCCTAAGGTGACATCATGATGGGTACCTTTGTTAAACAAATTCTATGCAAGCAGCTATTTATAAGTTTTATCATTGCTTGTGTACTCTGGGAATTTCTATTATGTTTAAAAAGAGACGTGTCACAGAGATGATTTGATGTAGACCATAGCCTAATTGATCCAAGAACGCAATTGCTGCTTCATTGTAAACTTGTCAATCAATTTCCAAAGCCTATGGATTTCAGGAAGCTGCTCTTCATAGCAAAAAATGAGTTGACATGTTTATACCTACCAGAGATGATGGCATGGGGGAGGCATTGTTGATCAATTCGCTCTGACCTACATAAATAGAAAGTTCCCTTTAAGGCTACAAACAGCCCCTCACTACTCTCAGGCTGGTTCATTCTGTCTTACTCACCAGCTGCGATATCCTCTCCACGGGAATATAGCTGCAAGAATTACTATGGGAGCTATGGTTGAAGGGTAAGTAGAGGGAGAGATAATTTGGTAATTGATGTATCTCACCTGGAGTCCCAGCGGCGTCGCCAGCTGCTCATGTATATGGCTTTTCTCTGGTGCTTCCACTTTGATTGGGTAGCCCTATATTCAACAGTGATTAAAAAATCAACTCCAGATGATTGTAATCACAAATATAACGCTACATATCTGCATGGCTTTGAAATATGAGGATTCATTGATGATTTGAATCTAGCTTATCATGTATTATTATTGTTATGAGTATTTCTATGACATGTTACGCACATCAGGGCTCTCAACAACTTGCTTAGTATCAGAGATCATCGATGATTTCTTCTAGCCTCATTGTCATCAGCTGATGATTTACCGACCTTGAACAGATGTTTATGGCGGAGGTGATACTTTAGAGAAGAGGTCTAGTGATGGTATTTCAATTAGTTCCACAAATTCAGCATGTTATCTCATTACTGATGACTATGAAAAAGCTGTTGAGTGCAGCACGATGGCTTGTGCCATCAGCAGCAGTCGTCTCGCTTGCCATTACCGGCTGTTCTGCTGCTGTGAACTACGACCGATATATTACCACAATAGACATTTTCAGAGTGCGATTAATGTAGAGGGAAATGTTTGATTGCAGTTAATCATTTGAGAAACTGATCGTAATTAATCTTCAGTTAACACGATCGAAATGCAGCCCTAATTTTTTTATCTGATTGGTTTGAGAGCCCTGATGCAGATATACAACACACAATTTTGAATCTATTTTTAGCTCAATGTTTTCGAATACTCGTGTTTATAGCACTGCACTGAGGTCAGTATTATGATAGAACATAATTTAAATACTCGCTTGGTTGCAAAAGTGGCAGCGGAAGTTGGCTCCTTTGACATTGATAGGTTTCTTCATACAATTCTCACACGCATACTTCTGGCAGCTCAGGCACAACCACATGACCTTCAGCTCCGTGCATATACTGCATTGGTAGAGCTCTCTTCTCAGCTCCATCTGATAATGGAAATTGGCAGCAACCCGCTATGAATCTGATTTCATGGTACTTGTCTATTGCCCTGTCCTGAGAGTATTGAACAATTTTTCAATATTTCTTAAGAAATTCTTAAGCAGGACTTTAGGAAACCTTAAAGAAATCTTAAGACTATCCAAAGCTTCATATCTTGTGCAGCTTTAGCACAGGAAAATAGACAGCTGCCATTTATGTCACTACACAAGACCAATAGCGCCATATGGGCACTTATCCGCGGCTTAACTATCAATTCTAAGGAATTCTTCAAGACTTGTTGAGGAAGGGTATTTAAGAACAGGAAAAGTCGACTATTACCTCATTTGCAAACTATCACCTAGGAGCGGCATCGGAGTTCTTGCTTTCAAACAAAGGATTTAAAACAATACATCACTTCATTTAGAGAACTTGGTCCGAGTGTTTTGACACAAGTGTCTATGTCTTTGAGCTTAGTATTCCATTTTTCCAGCCTAGGATTGCCAACAAACTCAGTAGAGTGCATGTGGAATTGAGTGTTAGAACATCTAATAATGCTTCTAGATCCATAGGCCTACATGAACATTCTCAGGAATTACGCCATGTGGTCTGTAAACGAGCCATAGGAGCACTAAGAAATTCTCGAGCATAGTGGAAAAAAGGAAAATCCTGTCTGCTTAGTTCTCTACTAGTGAGCAAAGGGGATTCATCCACTCATTTCGATTTTTAGTTCATTTTAAGTTGAGGAACTTAATATGAGGATTGTTGCAATTTCAATAATGATGATACTTACAGCTAAGTCTGTAGCCAGTTCCGTCTCAGTGGCACCTCCCTCAGCTTTCTGTTCCTGGTCTCCCTCTGGTTCTTCTCTTAGTCTTTGTTCCTGTTCCTCTTTCAGTTCCTGCTCTTGTTCCTCTCTCAATTCTCGTTGTATTTCCTGACCTTGTTCTTCTCGCTCCTTTTCTTTTCCTTGTTTTTCATCTTCTGTCGGCTTTTGTTCGGCTTTCTGCTTTTGCTCGTCTCCTTGTTCTTTCTGTAGTTGCTGTTATTTTTCTTGTCCGTGTTCATTTTCTTCTCTCTGCACTTGTTCTCCTTCTGATTCATTTTCGTCTCTATGCTCATGTTCCTTTTCTCGTTCCTGTTCTTCTTGTTCATTTTCTCCTACTTGTTCTTTTCCTCTCTCCTTCTGTTCTTCTCTTTGTGCTTGCTCTTCTCCTCGATCTTGGTCTTGTTCCTGCTTTTGTTCTTCTCTTTGCTGTTGCTCTAGTTTTTGTTCTTGTTCTTCTCCTCGTTCTTTTCCTGGTTCCTGCTCTGGCTCTTCTTGTTCTTGCCCTAGTTCCTGTTCCTGTTCTTCTCTTTGTTCTTGCTCTGGTTCTTGTTCTTGTCCTTGTTCTTGTCCCGGTTCCTGTTCTTGTTCTGCGCCTCGCTTTTGTTCTTCTCCTTTTTCCTGCTCTGGTTCTTGTTCTTGTTCTTCTCTTAGTTCTTGTTCCTGTCTTTGTTGTATTTGTTCTGCTAATTACTGTTCTTGCTCGCGTTCTTTTGTTCCATCTGAAATATTAGCAAACACCTCAAAATATGCATTGTCTCTATAGGCTTAGACCTGGCGGCTGTGGAAACCTCACCCACTATGAACTGTCGAAACAGTTCTTCAAATGCTCTGTATCTGCTAAGCTGACGTAGGAAGATGTCGGCATTCTCCCTAGTACGCTGAACCTTTTCTTCATCCCGTTGCTGCTTTGGCATGACCTGTATGAATACCCTCACATGGCCAGTGCCACTACGATATCGGTTGGCAACATCCTGAAGAGAACAGACCAGCTCCATCGCGAATTGATCTAAGGCTTTCTCTACCACGGAAATGATGGCTTCTCCCGGAACTCCATCGATCGAGCACATCGACAAACGGATATCAGTGAGAACTTTATCAAGTATCAGTTGGTTGATGTGGAGCTGGAGCTTTCCACTGACCAGCAGATAAACAAAATTGTCGAGCTGAAAATTGTTGTCGAATCCCAGTTCCAACATGAGGCAGCGCCTAACCTCATGTATTATGTTACAAACCATGATGAGCCCGGCATGGATTTGGTCGTAATAATTGTGTAGATAAGACTCGATTGTTTGTCTCAGCAACTCGACGAATCGTGCAAAAGTCGAGTTAGATGGGAGAATGTTGTTTTCTAGCGGGCTCTCTCCCTCCTCCATGCTGATCTGGGAAAGATATTGGACACAGATGCTGAGTACTTGTTCTTGTTGAAATATGTCACTCAAAGGCATTGGATGCGTTAACTAACTATAATCAAACGACCGGTGCATTTAGCTTGCGGACCCATTTAAACTGTATAATAAAGGTCATTTCCAAAGGCATGAATAACTGCGCACACTAGGAAAGCATTGTCTCGGTTGACCACATCTTGGAAATTAAAAGCATAAATACTGAAAATGTGTTTGCACTCCAAATGTGCGCAGCAGCGTGTGTAACAACTATTAAGCTCTCGCGGGTCAGTTTCAGTCTTGAAAAGCAATTTCATAACAAAAACAGTGCGCTTCTCATGGTGAAAGCTGTGAATATGACGACGTCTTCACTGATGCGAAAGCGTTATAAAGCGAGAAGCTTGAAACACATGGTACGTTTTTACTACCAATGCTGAAACGCGGAGGGGAAGCAGTAGTTGAACTAATGTAATGAGAGTCAACTACAACAAACATCCATCATCGCTAGTTATGTACAGTCATATTCAGCTATCAATGTATCTGCTACGTGAATCAGCATCATCAGTCTTCCGTTTTTTGTATTTTTGCTAGCATATAGTCGAGCATTTATCCGGTCAGGATTCCAGGAAGGTTTTTGCATTTTGCATTTTGCAATAGCTCAGTTGATTCTTACTTGTCCAAAGAAATACCATAAATGTGCATATGAGTCAGCTAGGAAGCTCATAGTTACATGATGCTATGTTTTGTGTGAGCTGTCAATGACCACAGCAAAGCGTTATGGGAAATCAACCTAACTGACTAACAGAAACACCTCTTCATCGATCTGTTAATGGCCACCAGCTCATACGTACATTCGAACTTTCAAGATTTGCGTAGTAGCCTTGAACATCGACATCAATGACACCACCGATGAAATCAGCAAATTCAAGCAGGGATGACTCATTGCTACACCGCTCTCGTATAAGCTGAGCTGCGCGCGAGTTCAGGTCCTTCATCCAACTTTCCTCTCCGAAATTCATCTTGATTGTCTGCAATATGAATAGTTTCCACCAATAATTAGTGATGAATTTAGGACTTTAAGCCCGCAATTAATATCACCAGTGCAACATGGGCGTACTGCACGTATTTGATGGGATGAAATGAGCTTTCATAAACTTTTGGCCTCAATTGGATCTTTTTCATAATAATTGATTATCCAGATAACCATCTGAAGGCTGTAATAACTTGATAAATTGAACCGATTGATGCGTTGTTCCGGCTCTAGGAAAATTTATTCTTATCTACGAACAATGAGTTCGTATGTTGGAGATTTAGCTATGTTTGATAGTCGTTGAATCGTAATCGTTGAATGTTGATGTAATCCATTCTGTAATTCTATGTAACAGTTATCCAGCAAGTTGTCCAGCAAAGACAGGGGATGGAGCTTACTACCTCCATACCAGCTTCTCCATACCAGCTTCTCCATACCAGCTTTGCACTGGCGTGAAAGCCTTCATAGTTTGCCACAGACTTTATTACATCAAACAATGATATGAGAAAAATGAGTGAAAGCACTTCAGCTATCATTCCAATAATTCTCTTGAGAGATTATTGTCCTTCACAACACCCCCATCATTACGTAACCGCCTACTGTACGGTGAGCGGCTGAAACTTCAGCTGGTAACTACAACTTGCACACAGGGCATTTGGTGCGTATGCATTTATTAATAAGAAACTGCATTGAAAAGACAACTTTGACCGTCATTTCTGTGCAGAGATCGGCATTTTTTACTCTTCTATCGGTAGGCGCGCCGCAATCATGCGCCGGTGCTACGCCGATGCTACGCCGATGCTACGCCGATGCTACGCCGATGCTACGCCGATGCTACGCCGGCTTTTGTCCGCACTTATGATGCTTTCGCCGCACTTAAGCCGGCTTTAGTCTAAGCTTAACATTGACGTTTACAAAACCAGCGTGCCTACCGATAGAAGAGTAAAAAATGCCCAGAGATCACCTTAAAGAAGATCGAAATTGAGAAGTTTGTATTACACCAAGATGCTATCTGCCTACATATGCGATGTAAGTTGCCCTTCAAACAGCTACTATTTGATGACTTGAGTGCCAGTCCAAAAAATTCCTGGATCCGCCCCTGCCCTGTAGTGGTTGATAATGATCATGCTTGCATTCTGTCACGACACCGTTCCACTAGCTGATCAGAAGTCCCGCAAAAAATAGCGCCAAGCTTTTAATGTGAAGGGTTAGTTGAATTTATTGTTCTCCTTACACTCGCAGGCCACCCACAGCCAAAGTGTTGCCTTCCCACCGCACAAGTGGATCGATTGGGTTACTTCAGTCATTTATATAGCTTGGAAACCAAGTATGTTGTATTGGACAGAAAATGGCATGAAATTTGGAGTTGTCAGGATCCTCTTTCCATATCGCTCTCCACCCTGGTGTGTACTAGAATTGGCAGCAGGGTTATCATATGATCAAAAGCAACTGGTATCTAGTAAAAGTTTAGTCTCACCTTGAGTCTTGGCTTCCGTACGTATGGAAGTACTAGTCGATACATGTTGTTCACCGCTAGCATCTAAAAAGTATACAATGTATAGATTTGTTTATCTATGAACTCTTGAGTCTCTCAGCGAGAGTGTGGTGAGAGAGAGAGAGAGTGTGGTGAGAGAGAGAGAGAGTGTGGTGAGAGAGAGAGAGAGAGTGTGGTGAGAGAGAGAGAGAGAGAGTGGAGAGAGAGAGAGAAAAAAAAAGAGAGGGGAGAGAGAGAAAAAAAGAGGGGGGGGGGGGAGGAGGAGTGGGGGGGGGGGGGGGGGGGGGG
>ERZ1740065.1163-NODE-1163-length-15427-cov-12.553474_pt1 | contig 15427 bp, 13 predicted proteins | sample MGYA00581738_ERZ1740065 | MGnify/ENA primary metagenome ERZ1740065 (study PRJEB43018, sample SAMN04849749) | marine metagenome | isolation source: floating plastic debris | place: Pacific Ocean | collected 2008-09-01 | study: EMG produced TPA metagenomics...
ATTTTCTTTCTTGTTTTGTTTTGTTGTTTTGTGTGGTCGGCTGCGGGCGCGGGTGGGTGTACCTTCTAGTAGCTTGTGGTAGCAGATAGAGCAGACTCTCTTGGCTCGGTAGTCATCATATTTGAGCGGAGCGCGGTACTCTGAACATTGGGCACACACCACCTGGCCGCGACACAGACGCCATTGTATAAACCGTAAAGCAAGTACGTGTGTTACAGCGCGCTAACACCTCCTTACCTTGCCGCACGCTCGGCAGTGATGGCGCCGGAAGAATGTGGTGAACGGCTCACTACACGTGATACACATGGTGACCCTGTCGTCGGGGATCCAGACGGGAGCGACATCACCGAGTACGTACTCTCGACTGCCCATATCGTGAGCCGTCCGGTATGTACCTGTAAGTACACATGCTTGTGACTTAAATTGCCAGCTGTGACGGACGAGTATGACAGTATGACTAGACAGTATGACGTGATACTAACTTCTCTTCCTCTCCAGCTCTCCGATCGTGCTCTCGAGTATGTTCACCCACTCGTCCCTGTCTCGTGGCGAGCTGACAGACAAACAGACAGACATGATTTAGCAAATGTAACTATCATCTGTATATCAAGCCTAGTAGCAAACCAGGGTCATTGCAAGGTCACATGATCGGAATGAATCAAAATGGGGCAATTGGTAATTTCATTTCGGTCGAGACCCCGAGAAATACCCTAACAATTTCATAAGGGGTTCTTCACCTCCTGAACCCTGAGACATTCATAGGTCTCGGATATAATTTTCTTTCATGAACTAGTAAACCTAAGCTCGAGTGCATGCGGGACACTGCGACTGAGATCATTGAACCAGACGTGGAGTATCTCCAGAGGCTGAATATTTAGGAGTTGTCTACTCTCTGTAATCAAATCAATGATTTTTCAAAGTATAGTTCGGAAAATTCTGAAAATTACATGTAATGATAAATATCCACTTTTTAGTCGCATTGTTCTGCATCAAGCTCAGGCTTCCTCGCCTAAATACCGTAAACTGCCCACCAAAATACAGGATGCAGAAGTATGTCGATAGTTTTTTCCCATATCAAACACCAGCTTTTAACAAACAATGACAATTTTTACTTCATTTTTCTGCAACAATCCGATTTTATCACATGTGATACACGGATTGCAACATGTAAAAATGATCGCAGCCCAGCTCCGCCATGCAGCCCATTGAGTGATAAATTTCACCACATGATCTCATATTGTAGCGTTTATCACCATAAAAATGGGGTCAGCTTGGATTTCTATGTAGCGATTTTACAACAGCATCTCCACATCGCGGGTTAACTACGCACAGTGACACACGTGAGCCTAGGAGCCTTAGCCTCAGGATGCTATATGAAAACTAGGCTTTATCTACATTCAAATACTCACAAGGCCACAGCAGCAAATGACTTCTTCTTGGTGACTACAGTGAACTCCTTCTGAAAGTCCTCCCTCACCGGTTTGTTAATCTACAAAGTCACATAAATATGACAGCCACCGTGGCACACCAAGTACATAGCAGCCGGAGAGACGGAGACGTACCTGCATGCCAGTAAGTGGAAGTACGTACTTGATCTTGTATGTACCGCCAGGCTGTGGCTGCGTGATGACCAGGTGATCGTTGAACTGCAGAAGACAAGAGCAGACGTCACCACGGCGGCACGGCTAGCGCAGTGAATAGATCTACGAGCTGAATACTTACCAGGAATAGGGTTCTCGGCTGCAATTCTTTACGTGATTGTTTGTTGAGATCTCCTTTCTTGATCAGCACCTGACAAAGACAGCAATGGATGAACTGGATGGAGAACCTTCGGAGGCTGGTACATTATAAGAGTGGAGGACTACCTACCCGAGAGGGAGCAATCACTTTAAAATCACCGACCAGCATGCTTTGTAGCTCTAGCAGACTCTCCAGTGAATCCTGGCGGATATGAGAGAGAGGTAGTAAACAGCAAACAAGTCAGACTACTTCTAGCAGTATACAAGAGGGGTAAGAGCTAGATGGCGCTAGGGGGGATTTGTGTGCGCACAATCTGATTGGTTGCTTTAAATGTACTAAAGCTTTGGTACAACATAGATGTAGAGACGAGGGAACGGCAACTAAGCATTCTACTTAGTAAGAATGATGACAGAGGAGCCTCACGTTCTCTTTCATTGCTTCGTTGGAATGTTCCGCTACCCGACTCACTATCTCCAGAGCCTCTAACACACAGAAATACAGATACCGCTGTCACAACAGTATGACGTAACGCATGGCGTAACGACAGCGGTTAGTAAAATACTGTTGGTTACCTGTAGCAGCGGCTCTATCGGCTGAATCCTCTGGCAAGTATTTGAGATATTCTGAAATATGGATACAGCAGCCGAGTAAATATACTGAACTAAACATAGCTGGCCAATCAAATACGTGTACATCGCGGGAAGACAAATAGAGATGGACCTCAGAGCAAAAAACATTTATCCACATCGTAGGTACATACATACTGTAAAACCAGGAATCGTAGCAGGTATCTAAACATCTACTATGTAATCACAAAATCTAGATTTGCTATGATTGTGCAATGAAAGATTCTGTAAAAAGTTTAAAACTGCTAAAATTAAAATCATAAAATTTTCGGCACTATTTTGAAGAAGAAGTGCTACGACTCCGTGTTTCACAGCATCAGTGCAGTGTGTCATGGATGACTGCGGGCGGTGTAGACAACGTATATGATACCGAGTATGAAAGTTTAGGTTATTAGCATGTGTCTAATAATACTGTCGTATGGAATGTATGTAAGGTAAATATGTATATTATGATTGCTGTACCATGAAGTAAAACAATAATTATATAGAGTAGATAACTCCCTATGAGAGCAGTCAGCGATAGTGCAAGTCTAGACTAGATCAAACACCACTACTTATATCATATGGTCTCGTTTTAAGTTCATACAGTAGAGAATGGTAGTGAAGGTGAAGGTTACTAACGTGAGAGCAGCAAACGGTACTGGGGGATGCGCTGTATTGGTTTCAGCATGTAATGACTCAGCTTCAGGTTTTTGCACCGGTCAGACATCTGTATGTACACGCAATAAATGTTGTCAGAGCGACATATTTACTTTATCGTGCGAGGTATATAATATTGTCAATGAGACGTACTTCAAACTCTCGTAACTTCTCGGCGAACGCCGGGTACTCTCTTATCGCTTGATCTAGCGACTGCGTCATACTCTTGAAGTCTTTGATATACAGCGTGTACATCTTGAGAAAGGCGCCCTTCTTGACAAAGATGTCGGCAATACGAGGATCTTTGTCCCTGAAATTATAACCAACTTTTGTGACAAACTCAAAGGATCGCACTCCTGTCATATGACATAAACACCATATACTATTGACACAAACAGGATATACTGCATACTATATATGGCACTATATATAGTACTAGTTCAGTTTGATAGAGCAGCTGCATTTGGAGACTCTAAATTTTGGAAGCTCCATTTGTAGTATCTCATAGCATTGTTGTAAAGTTTTGACAGAGGTAATCCATAGTAAATTTAGACAACAGCATGCTCTATGCATCAAGTAGTAAATACCAAAGCAACTACATACAAAGATACGATAACTCCTCAGCGCGTGGCTTGGTTGAACTTTGGAACTGGCTGGTCATATTCTAACAGTTCATTATACACATCTCCAGACCAAAGTACACAGCAGCAGAAATCTTGGATCCAGGATCACTGATAGCAGTCAGGGCACTCAAGTTTCTAACTATTATCATCGTTAGTACAGCTGGAGGATAATCATAACAGATCATGTGTACTGTTCAGCTAATGACGGCAGGTAAAAAGAGCTTGGCAGAACTGCAGTAACCCAACTAGCCCGCTGATACTACCAGCTTCCCACACCTAACAAGCACTGCCCAGCATGTGTCACTGTTACAGTCGTAGTTACCAGTTATCCAGGCGCTGACTCATGTCTTTCAGCAGCTCCTCGTTGATGTTGACAAGTTGAGGCAGGTGCCTCAGTATGCTGTTCATACAGTGGGTAGGGATAATGGAGAAGCCCGCCTCCCCAGACGCATCACTGATATGCTTCCTAAAATCCTAAACACAAGAAACTTCTCAGAGTCTTACAACATCGCCGGCGCCGGGTGACCTAGAAATGCAACAGCCACTCACAATGTTCAGCAGCACCAGCTTGTCTATAAACGACTCCTCACTCGTCACGATCTCCTTGGCGGCGTTGTAGACTTTCTTCAGCCTGTTCTCAAGTTTTGCCTCGTCCACGTCGATAGACTCGTCGGGCTCGCTGTCGGATGAGCTGCCTGCCAATCAGAGATGACAATCCGCGCTAGGCGCTGCTCTCAATGAGCGAAATAGGACAAACAGCGCATACAATTGAGATTTATCCTCTCCTGTTTGATAAGAATTGTTTGTCTGCATTTTTGACTGCTGACTGGTGATAAATAAGGCTACTATTCTAGGTGATAACAGCTGGATGATATGTATAGCAGCTGGCCATCAGTACAATCTACTGACTATATGACAAGCCCAGGCACAACAGCAGGCAGCGGTGAGGACAGTTCCGTCATTCCACAGTTAGCAGTGATCTCCACTCAGCCATATATGCAATGGTCTGACTGGAGGAAGCGAAATTTTTAAGTTGGAGTTAAGCAATGCGTATCAAAAGGGAAAATGAAACGGAAAGCAGCGAGGAAAGTCAAGCTGGGTGATGGAGGGTGGTGGAGGGGGACAGAGGGTGCGCGGTATCAAAGCATAAAGGGAGCCAGGCGTGGGCGGCCACCCAATCACGCAGTGTGGGTTAGTACCTCGTTCATCATTATCATCTACTTCATTCTCGAGGGTCTGGTCTAAACAGTCTGAGTAGAAGTCATGCAGACTAGAACCTCCATCGCTGCTTATATCATCCACGTCCTCGTACACGTTACTATCCTGGCTCTTCAGTGTCAACGACTTCATTTCCTGTCCGTGTGACTGAAGTAACGTAAAATCTTCACCGGGCGCCAAAGGAGCTTCATCCTCAGGCCAGTCTTCTTGCGACGCAGACGGCATCATGTACGTCTCGTCAGATATACCCGTCTCTAAACAAACACAACGCGATGTACATCAGAATTGACGAAACTCGCCTCTCACACACGAGAGCCGAGAGATCCTACCAGGCGTTGGAGGCAGCACTTGAATATCAGGTACGACGACATCACTGGCTTCGGGTGACTCTGTTTGATGTGGCGGCGTCAAGGTAATAGTGTCAGGAGCAGACGATTCCACTTCCTCATTATCGGAGTCTTGTATCGCCGTGTATATTCCATCGTCTTCAGACTCACCATCTTTGCTGTTGTTAGGATTAGCCGGAGCAGTGACTGGCTCAGGTTGAGGAATGGGAGGCAGAGCAGTGACGAGTTTACTCCGCGGAACGGGAGGAGGAGGCCGACTAGGAGTCAATGTCCGGCGCCTTATGGATTGTGGATAGTTTGGGGGAAGTGGCGGAGGTTCACTAGGCCTCCGCAACTTATACCTGGAATATCTGGAACTTGGGCCAACGCTAGTCTGCCTTGGCAAGACGAACGCAGCAGACAGCGTGGAAGAGGAGTCCAATGAAGTGGAAATAGAATGCTCGGCAGTGGTGTCATTCGTAGTCGGCTGCTCTGAGTCAGGATCATCATTGAATAGAGTTAGGCTGACACTGGATGTTAGTACTGACTTCCTGGGGGCTGGAACAGGAGTGGATGGAGGGGAGGGAGACTCGTCCTTCTCACGGCTGCTGCCCTCTGTGGGGGAAGATGACTCGTAACTCTTTAGTACTACAGATGCAGGCACTGAACTCGACCGCAGACGCGTCCTTGGCTTCGGAGGGCACACGGGCTTGGATTTGATGAATCTATGCTTGGCTGACGGGGATGTAGAAAGAGGAGAGTCTTCTACCAGACATGATTTCGTTTTCGATTGAGGGACGCTAGGATTCGCCAGTGGCGGCGGCTGTATTTCTGTTGAATTACTCTGCGTCATCTCATACTGATTGACAGAGGTTAGAGGTTGGATGGAGTTGAGGTCGTCGGTGCACTGAGATTGATCCGTAGCAGGAGGGGCTGTGAAATGATTGTATTCAGCCTAATGATCATGCAGGGACCAACACATGTCTACAGATCTGAGAGTGAAGCAATTTGAAGGAGAGAAGATATTAAGAAGGGATGCTATGGGATGTTGGCACAATTTCGGTACCAGAATCTGAGTCTCAAATTGTTTGGTAAAATATCGACTGGTGATGGGGCAGCATTATACAGAATTCTGAACAAGACGATAGATAGAGGATGAACTAAAGAAAATCTGACGCAACTATTTTGGCATCAAGTCAGATAGTGATCTAAACACAGGAGTGACAGGACCGATCCGGTCAGCACGAGTGCCTCAGGGGCGGATTTAGAGCCGGTGCGGCGGTGCCAACGCACCGGCTGATATTAGGTTGCTCAATTTTTTTTAGCCTTGTGAAGGTTTCCCTAACGAAAATGGATTGCTGTATCACTAGTTATTAGTCCTATCATAATTGGCCTATTTCCAATTGGCTGTCCAATCACGTAAGTGCTCTTAAATTGCAGGTTTCAGTCAATTTCTACTATCTCTATCGAAGAATGCAGGCCTGGTAGCAATGGTAGCTCCAACTATTGGATGAACCTCATAGGAAGGAAAATATATCAGAACACAAAAGTTTAGAGCCTCTTCACAAGGCAAACAAGTCACAATAATTCATGTAGGATGACACTATTGCACCTTGGAAAATGGCGATATAGCTGAGAGAAAGATCAGTGATTAGGAATGCCCAAGTCTACAAAGCTTCTGTGCAGTGTCTTGACAGCTATATGTTGTTATATCTGCCAGTGCTAGTCACTGGGACATGTCTCAGTCTAGTCACCGTGAGATGGATGGCTGTTTGTTGCTTGCAGATCATCAGGTTATGATGTTTGACTATGGTGATATTACTAGTATATGATTCTAATGCCGTACCCAACATAGCTCATTATAGCTAGATAGATATGTGCCAGGCAATATAACAATGATTCAATTCTTCCTGGGAGTATTTTCAGGTGGGCCATCTGAATTCTGTTATATGTACCATATCTGCTCTCTTCCTCCATTCCCTTCCTCCCTCTCCCTCCTCTTCCTTCTCTGTCTTCCCTCACCTGCCTCCCTACCTCCCTCTCTCAGACACAAGGTCAAACACAGCAATTTTAGGGAGATTTAGTGAGTTAGGTATTTTGTTTGTTTGGTGCATTGATTGAGATTGTCACTTTAAACTTGCTACTCTTGAAGTATTCACAGATCAGAGTATGTATTTTTCAACACTTTTTCCCCTCCAATCCTAAAACATTTTCCGGGGACATTGCCCCTACACCCCACCAGGGGACCCGGCATTGAAAGGTACCGCCTGATTGATAAGTCTGGATCCGCCCCTGTGCCCTATAGATTTGGGCGTAACACAGAGTGGGGGATAATCACGGGGACAAACAGGACAGACAGGAGAGATTGTCAGTGCAATGTACAAAGCAGGAATAAAAGTGAAAAAAGTGGGAAGAGGAGAATCTGGGCATTAATTGAGGGAGTTGTATTTGACAGCCTCAGCCATCTACTCACTGATACACGACACTGTAGATGAGTCGCTCAGTCCAGTGGGGTGCTGCGTCTTAGACTTCACTTCTGCGTCAGTGACACGGTCATTAACCGTGTGTCCAGGGGGCGGTACATTATTCTTCCTACAATGGACAAGCCATACAAATACAATGCGTGTACAATGACTGTTTGATGTCATAGTCATGGCATGTTTGTATGGCAATCACAGTACGGTTAAAATTACATCCTTCGAAACTTTCATCTAAATATGCTACCTAGCATATACCGTAAGAAGTTGACTCCAATGCATGGACCCAACTGTCACAATCATATCTCACATAGACTCAAAATATAACAAGAGCAGCTATATATATGGAATTGAATCATAGGGAAATGAGAGATAGGTGGAAAACTACAAATTCATGCTACAGTACTCACTTGAGAAGATGAGGAGATGGTTTTGGTTTTATGGGAGGCTTCGGTTTAGCAGGTACAGGAGGTTTGGAAGTCTGAATCTGGGCCTCCAAATCAGCTAAATGATAAAAAGGGAAAGCTAAATAGCAGCAATGAAAGCATGGAGGAAATAATGAAATTTTAACTCCACTAATTCTATACCTACACGGCACATGCACAGAATTATGAAAACTTACACATTTTGCATCCCTGCTGCTAAAGAGCAGAGTATTTATCTCGTCTGTATTGGCACTACTCTACGTTACTACCTCAGAAATCCTTCAAATGTTTCACTGCATTGCTGGGATGAAGTATATGATATCACAGCATAAATGAAAGCAGTGCAATACAACTAAAAATTGTCGACAGAGAGTCAAACAACATATAGATTGTGTTTTGGAGGAGTGGAGAAAGCTTCCTCAACCCGAATTATCCCTGACTTTCGACGCATGATTACACATCATAGTTCATAACATTGATACTCTTATCGACGTCTATGAACCCAACTTCCTACTCGTACTGCTTCCGCTATGCTTCCGCTTTTGTTCCATTCACACAAAAATAACTGAGAGCATAGCACTTTTTGATAGCGATATTGAGCAGTATTTTGAGTTCAATAACTTTAGAGAGTGAAATAATGTTTTCACTTATTATAAAAATTCAGTTTACATGTTCTGAGTAGTAAACTAAGCGAATGGTTCACTTGATTACTCGAATGGCTCAAGTTACACGACATAATCAGCAAAACGAAAGCGATGAAAATTAGCGCTTCCGCTTTCGTTTTAATCGCCCGCAAGAAGAGCTCAACTGGTCAGAGGGAAAAACTTGATAGACTCTTGCTTTATACCAGTTATTCGAGAGATTATTGTATAAGACTAAATTCAGTGCTAATCAATACATATCGTCTGCTAATTTTTGTCTACGTAGAGCTGTGAGATAGAGTTATTATGGCAACTGAATCGAGCAGGAGTGATAGGTCGTCTTATCTGGAGCACCTTCACCTTATAAAGAGTGGGCAATGCGATGTAGAGGGTTGCACCGACTTCAATAACGGTCTGGTATACTACTAATCAGCTTATACCACTATATGATTGCTGCAATATAACTGGTGAAGTTCATTTTTAAGGTCTTTCATGGATCAACACCACAGAACCGCTAAGTTTCAATTCTAATCTACGAGGGAAGTTAGTAGTCCTTGACTTCTGGACCTACTGCTGTATCAACTGCATCCACATTCTACCTGATCTACATGAAACAGAAGAGAAGTATCATGTGGAGGATGGTGTTGTTATCATTGGCGTTCACTCTGCTAAATTTCCCAATGAGAAGGTCTTGTTAAACATTGAGAATGCTGTCAAGAGATATGGGATCAACCATGCTGTGGTGAATGATGGAGAAGCTGTTTTATGGAATAAGATGAATATTCAGTGTTGGCCGTCACTAGTTGTTGTTGGTCCACATGGTGAAATCTTGACCACATTTATTGGTGCGTACATCACAGCCTATATTATCGTGCGCCCTGATTAAAATGAATTGTCTAACATGACACTTGATCCTTAGGTGAAGGCCACAAAGAAGAACTGTGGAACTTTCTAGACTGTGCTCTTGATGTCTTCAAAGACTCAATTAGCGGTCACAGTCTCCCAATAAGTGTGGGCACATCTACTGGAAGTCATGTTCTCCGATTTCCTGGCAAGGTTTTAGTTCAACATGACAGCGTGTACATCGCCGATACCGGAAACCATAGAATTATCATCTGCTCCCCAGATGGAGTGGTTAAGGTACCATGTTGTCATCATCCTTCTATCCAGCCTGTCCCATCAATATCTCATGTTTTCACTGCGGTGGGAAGGAGCTGCTTATGAATTGCCTTGTTTTGTAGGCAGTAGTGGGCAGCGGGCAGGCTGGACACTGTGACGGACCAAGTCATTCAGCTAGTTTCATCGCTCCTCAAGGCATGTGTGTAGTAAACTCTGAACTCTATGTGGTGGATAGTGACTCACACCATCTGAGAAAGGTACAGTTTCTTCTTCCGCCTGGAATCACATCAATAGCTGCTGTGTAGGCATTGCTAGACTGATTTTCTACTACAAATGTACTGCTGATGAAAATCAGTGTTTTTTGCATTTCTATGAAATCAAGGCCAGAGCTGAATCATCTACCGGTGACTCCATTTTCTTGCAGATAAACTTGAGTGACTTTTCAGTAACCACCGTCGCTGGCATGGGGAAATTGGGCTCTGACAAACTGGGTGGAGGTCAAGGACTGGATCAGATAATATCGTCGCCCTGGGACGTCAAACCCTTAGCTTCACAGCATGGTAAGTTTGGTGCTGGTGGCTTGTATTAAATGGACACTGGCGTCATGTGATTGAATCATGTGATTGTGATTTCCAGGTGAAGTTGACATGTTGCTAATAGCAATGGCTGGTACACATCAAATCTGGGCCTACTTCCTGCAAGACACTGTCTGGTGGAAATCTCAGTGAGTGTCCTCTGTTTGTCTATCTATCCCTACAGTTGGGTTGTATCCACATGTTATGCCGTCGTCGGTGTAGGAAATACGCGACAGGCTGTTGCGCCGCTATAGTCGGCAGCGGCAATGAGGAGAATAGAAACAATTCGTATCCGATGAAGAGTGGCCTGGCACAACCCTCTGGCCTTAGTATTGATGGTGCAAACAAGCTCTGCTATGTCGCTGACAGCGAGAGCTCCACTGTGCGACAGCTGAATCTCTCCACTGGGCAGGTCAAAGGTCTTGTAGGCGGGGCTAGAGACCCGATGGTGAGTCCAATGATGAGGGAGCAAGGGTTTGGGTGATAGCCACTCGGCAGTGTTTATTTTCACTCATTTTAGGACCTGTTTGCATATGGAGATGCTGATGGGAAAGGCATAGATGTCAAGTTACAACACCCTCTTGATGTCTGTGTTATTCCCGGCTCTAACTTTGTCCTAGTGTGCGACTCGTATAACCATAAGGTGAGTACAGAGAACTGGTCTCGCTTCAGAGAGTGCACATATACCTGTGTAATATAATCCCCCATTGCCATGGTAACGTAGTGCAATCATCCTGTGTTGGAGGCTAGCAAGGAATAGTTTCACATGCATGCATTCTGGTAGGTTATTATCTGCTGCTTCTCTTGGCCGCCACTCATCTAAGCATGCTAATGGCTCATCCATTATTCCCCGTCAGTGACGACCAAAGTTGTGGACATCCTTGCTGATATCACTATACATAAATCAGCATCGCGACCAATCCAGCGGCATTGAGAGTTTTTTCCTGCAGAACCTCATACCCAAACTGTGAAGTACCTTCAATACTGTCTTATCCTAACCATTCAGGTGAAGCAGATAAATACGAAGACCAAAGAGTGTGTGACGCTGTCAGTGAGCAGTCTGGATGAGCCCTCTGGTCTCTCGTACAGTGAGGAGGAACGAGCGATCTACATCGCCGACACCAACAACCACAGGATAGTCAAGTGTGGCATGACTGAGTCTGAGAGTCGTCTGACCCTGACAGCACTTGAGGTATTACAGCTGTCGGTACTACTGGCTATAGCCTGCCATCCACATACTGCAAAACAGAATTTCTTGCTTGGACGATCAAGCATGTAGTAACATATTTGTGACCATATATTTTTGCGCTGGTATTTCAACCAATGTCTGATCTGATATAACGACATAATGATTGAATGCGCTTGATATTACTTGCGAATCAACGACGAATCGCTCGATTACTAAAATTCACAATTTGCAGAAAAATTCTGTTTTGCGGTACGCATTTACACGGTAACCATGTTGCTGTTGTAGTGGGAAGTGAGGCTGTCCGACAATGTTGACTCCCCAGTGAAACCGCTATTCAATCACGGCGGCCGGTCAGTGGTGAAGGTCACCCGTGACCCGATATGCATCGGTACAGCTCACACAACTATCACTGTCAAGGTCGACCAGCTTCCTGACGATTGTCACATGACGGAGGACGTGGCGAGCTCCTGGAGAGCTATACTATCAGGTGATGCAACGCTCTCCTTCACTTGTACTCACTGCATATCAGTTCATCCATTTTGTACAGGCGTCATATATCACTATGGTTATCGTTATCATCATCACTCTGTCATCATCATTCTCATCATCGTTATCCCCATCATCATCCCTCTCACTATCACTATGGACTATGGTTATCATTACGTTGAATTGATTGATGACGCGATATCAGCAGGCACGGACAGTAAGCCAGCAGTCTCTGGTGACCTAGTCTCTGCAGCTGGAGACAAGAATACGGTGATTGCCAGAATTCCGGTCAGCAATCTCTCCTCAGGCCAGGAACTGAAGCTAACAGTGGAGGCCTTAGTCTACTTCTGTCACGACTCTGACGGGGTGTGCAAGAGGAAGTGTGTACTTATCGAACAGCTAGTAAAAATCCAATAGCTTACGTTACGGCAATAAACGGTAAACCATCTGTACCAAACAAATGAAAAAGACTTCATTACAAAATGTTGGCATGGAGGTGTTTGAATCATTTGGCTGATTGGCTGTCGGGGTAGAGTCGAGTAAAGCGTCCGAGAGTCCAGATAGGGAATATATTTCGGTACGACGTGTAGCTGATTGCACACGACTTGTTAAACACTCCACTGATCATCTCCTGCGGGAAGTCGCCATTGGCGAGCTGTCGTGACATGATCAATTTCACTCCTCTCTCCAGAACGCTAACGTCGGGGTACCTGCACAGGTGACCGGAAACAATATATTGAATACGGAAACTGTATCTGTACAGTGGATAAATGAAAGAACATGAATGTGTGAGAGGGAGTAACACAGTAGGTACATCCGCAGCACGCTATCAGCCTAGGTCAAGGTCACCATTGCTTGATACAAGGTTGCAGAGACAAGGACTTCACTGACGTCACATCGATGGGGAAATCTTTCTGACCCAATTTTGTGGCTAATTTTGTGACTAATATGAATCAATGCAACCTCTTGGCTACATCCACATGTCTCTGCATAGACATAGACTAAGGCAGTGAACATATAAATGCTATTCCCTGGATTGGTAGACGTCACAAGCGTACATATCGAGAGATCAGAGGGTACCAGGCAGGAGGAAAGAGTTTGAACTGACCTGACGGCCATGAGTCCGAGTAGTGCCCAGCATGTGTTGTGTATCTGAGATCGGTCTGCCTGTACGTAACGTCTCTCCTCACAAGATTCAAAGTTCTCACCCCAGCCGCCATCTTCCATCTGCTTTGACACCAGAAACTCGCATGCGGCTTTCACGTGCGCCGGTATAGGACTGCAGAAGATAGCGACAAGATGTTGGCAAAAGTAAGGTCAAGATCAAGCAAGTTCAAGGTATACCTCGCGATGTATGATTCGCCCATGCAGTTGTATGCCTCCAGAGCAAACCAAGCGGCATATGTGAAGCAGACACCCCAACTGCCCTCAAACGAGCCATCAGGTCTCTGCTTCCTCTTGATGTACCTGTGTCCGTCAGCCAGTGCTTTCCTACCGAGCAGTAAAATAGATGATAGTAGCAGTCAGCCAGCCCGAACGCAGCAGCGTCCCAACACCGACTTACTTGATATGATTGGCTCTGTACTGGGGAAACTTAGCTGTGAAATAATTTAGAGCCTGCATCACAGCAGACGTACACTCGACGTAAGTATAGTCGATCATGATGTCACCTATAAATACACCACTCTGCCTTAGGGAGACCGTGAAATACGTACACTATGGTTTGAGCTGATGAGTACAGTTATACGGCTCAGCGTTTACACCAAATCCTACTCAGGTATTATTCACTGCTGTTTACTTCAGTGTTATCTGTATGGAACCTCTTGGTTGCCTGTAGCAACAGGCACTGCAAGTCATCTGGTAGCTTACCAAACACTTCTGACGGATTCAGAAGTTCTAACATCGTCCCGCCTCTCTTCGTCTCGTAAGTCGCGAATCCACCGTCGCCATTCTTCATACTCAATAACTTTGAATGGAAAACAGTGAAACACTCAGCTGATTATCACCAGCGTCACAGGAATGCGAGATTGGAGTTTCTACCCACCACGTCCACCGCCTGCTGCAGACGCTCACTAGGAACTGACTGATCGATCAGTGCACCTGCCTTCTCTTGTAAACCCATCACTGCCTTCAACCCCTCCGCCGTGCAGTCACTCACTATCCAACCACAATCTCTGGTGCTGAAAGGGAATCCACCCTAAGAAAATACAAGTTTGGAGTTATCCTCTCGCTATTATTACAGTTTTGGAAATCGACTTATACCTACTTTGCTCATTTGTCGATAGTACTCGTCATAATTGGGAGGATTTTCTGGTATTTGCGTTATCCTCAAAAATTCATGAACTTTCTTCAAACATCCCTCAAATTCTGGAAGGTTCCAGACCTCAGTTTCCAGGATGGCGTTTGCAGCAAATGACGTGTCCCAGAGCTGTGATCCATTGGTACCCTAGTCAACGTTAGGAAGGAAGAATATATTGGACAACAGTTTCAGAGTTGCGAGTTAAAAAACACAAGTGTTCATAACACAATATGAAACAGTCCATTGCTTTAGAATTCAAACAAGCTTACCGTCATCTTCATGCCATCTAGTCCAATCCTAAAAGCAAATAAGACAACTCATCAACATCTGCATTTCCTATCAAACTAGTGATCAGTCAAGTATGTATCCCTACCAAAGGTAGTCTTGAACTCTCTCCTGGTGCATCCTAAAGTATTTGTTCTCAGGCCCATCTACCTTCCACCTGATGAGCATGTTGATGGTCTTGGATATCTGCAGAAGAGAGTCAGCAGTTCAGAACCATTACGAGGATCACAGGATTTAGGAAAGAGAGTGCAACTCCCAAATTGATACGGCTCAAATTGTATTTACTAGTTCCTTTCTCCTACACATCATTAAGCAAGGATTACATTTTATGAAGCAGTTAATTGTATAAAGATAAATAGATATTTTTTTACTAACCGGGCCGATGCTAATGCACTTGGTGAACTCATCGTCAGCACAGATGTGATCATAGCACTTCTGTAGAGCCGTCTCCCTCCATTGCTTCACATGCAGCCTCTCATACAAATCCAGTACAACTACAGACAAAATTATTAACACATCAATTGTTATGCATGAGAACTCGACTCCTACTATGTTACAACGAGAAAAGCGCCTTTGTCTGCAGTAAAACTGGATAAAAATGAATGGAGTTCAATGCTTATACCGTTGATTGTGAAAAAATTGGGTCGAATACAAACCCAATCATCTTCCTTTAAGCCTGGTTTCCATATCGCTCCGCAGCAGACGCCGCCGATAAAGCCGCAATATGCTGCGGTGATATGGAAACCGAAAGACTGCAAG
>ERZ1740065.1164-NODE-1164-length-15407-cov-12.153400_pt1 | contig 15407 bp, 10 predicted proteins | sample MGYA00581738_ERZ1740065 | MGnify/ENA primary metagenome ERZ1740065 (study PRJEB43018, sample SAMN04849749) | marine metagenome | isolation source: floating plastic debris | place: Pacific Ocean | collected 2008-09-01 | study: EMG produced TPA metagenomics...
GAGATGGTTATCAGAAAATCCCTGGTCGAATCTCTGGCAGCTATGAATACTCGCAGCACCGACACATCCATACTTGTATACACATTCGATACCACTAACACCGCGGCTCGCTCCAACACCAGCAGTACTACTAATACTACTACAGAATACTACTACAGAATACCACTAATACCACTGCTGCTAATAGCTATACTAGTAGTACCATCAATACTGTTAATACCTCTGATGCCAATAATGACAAAAATGGACATGGCACTTGTAAGTCAGTAATGAAATCAGTTAAATGTGTGTGAAGTGCTGCTACGAATATCTAGGTCTGTGCAGTGCTGCTTTCAACCTCTAGGTCTGTGGAGTGCTGCTACTGATGTCTAGGTCTGTGCAGTGCTGCTTTCAATCTCTAGGTCCGTGGAGTGTTGCGAGTGGCTGGAGGAACAGTACCCCGACTTGCCACGCGTCTTCGAAATCGACGGTAGTCGCAGGGGTTTTATCTTACGAAACTCACTCACCGAGGTAGCCAACTGTTTCTGTCCAACTTCAGAATCATCTACTGTATGCTCTATGAGCAAGGAGTTGTGTGGTAGTCTAGATTGCCTCACCCTTCTCTCTCTTTCTCTGGAGGTAGGAAAGCTGATCTCTACGTACTACTCCCAGGCCGAATCAATTAGTTTAGTTCCACAGATAGACTCAGAGCTCGCCAAGTTAGAGGATCACTTTGATGAGGACTTGCCGTATACCACTGGTATGCTCACCTCCAAAATACGTCTGAGTGCTGAGGCTCCTGACTGATGCCTTTACTTGTCACTTTTCATAGGCCCACAGCCAACCATGACAGACTTCCTGATGTGGCCCCTTTACGAGAGGCTGTTAGCCAGAGGCTATAGTGTCGATCGCAGCCGCCTACCCAAGCAGCTGGCATGGATAGAAAACATGTCCGCCCTCACTGCAGTCCAGGAAGTCAGAAACACATCAGATGGCTATCTCAAATACTGGGAATCGCAGCGGGCAGGAGAGACGCTGTATGACTTATAACTGCGGCACGTCACAAATTATGTCATGTCACAAATTATGTCATGAAATGAGTAAAAAATCGGTCGTTGAACTTTATTTTATGATGTGAAATTGTACAAAATAAATGGAATGACATTGGAATTGATGAGCTCATATTCATTTCGGCCAGTGCCTTCGTATGGAATGTTGCGCAATCTGGAAGAGATGCAAGTTATCAGGAGAGAGAGGAAGAATCCATCAATGGCATAATTCAACTATGATGTCTATACAGAAAATACATCTCAGAAAAAGTATATAAACGTATAAATCGGACTAGAAGTAAGTAGCAAAATGGAATGTGACAGAAGAGATGTTTACTACATATCTGGTGAGCAGCAAAGTGGTAAATTCTCGTTTCCTCGTCGTGTCTGTTTGCGCTTTGTATCGAGGCACTTATATTTTGATTTGTATCGTTGTCTCGCGTTGTCAGACAATCGGTGGTGAAAGATCGCACTCATTTTTCTCTGCGTCCCTCGTTCCGGTATTTTGCGTTTGCGTCATAAATATGTTCTTTTCCTAAGGCAGCGGTCAACACTGCTCAGATTTGAAATCTCGTGCCGCCTGTACAGGAGTGTAGTAATAGGGTGATGCTGGAAAGGAAAGCAGACGTTAGAGTTACGCATTTGGATGAAATTATTTCTGCTGCTGGGTAGCTTGAGTTCCTTACCGTATCTGTTCCATTGGTTGGGGTCAGCAGTGTAGACGCTGCCATATTGATAGCCTGAATAGAGATCGACAGTTGGATCGGTGTAGGTGGCGTGATGCTGTGAGACCGGAGTGATTAGCGGCGCCACCATGGTGGCCAGTGATTGGGTTCCGGTTGGATATTCGCTCTGGCCTAAGAAATCACAGAGACATGCTGTATTACTAGTTCTACTACTACTACTATTGGTCTCTGGCTACAGGCCGAGAGCGACTCTTAGTCAAAGGACGGAAAACTTAGAGATAGGAATGTTGATATGACGAGATGCCATTCTGCTGATGGCTGGCGACAGTAATGGGTGTTTCCATATTTCTATGGGGAGTTCAAGTGATCAGTTCTTACCTGAGACTGGGTACTGCGATGAGTAGACCAAACTGTTGACTGGTTTCAGTTCCGTCAGCTCGCTGTTCTGCGGGCTCCGCTGTGACTCATGGGGTGTGCCAGTCCTCTCCTTGTTGTTATTGTTGTTGCAAACTGGAGAGTGTTCAGCAGCTGAAACGTGACCAGAAAGTTTGAACTACCTGCTCGGCCTCTCTATGTATCGTTCACGACCTGCTCTGTTTAGACTCACTCAGGGGACTGTATGAATGCATTGAGTTGTGTGGCGAGTGGTCGGTTGTGCCATTGGTGTTTCCACCCACGGATTTGCTCAAGTCTTGGACACTGGGTAGCGGTGTCTTGCGTTCCACCGGCGCCGGCGGGTAGTATATCATACCATACTCGGATGAGATCACTTCGGGCTCGCCTTCGTTAGCTTTCTTCTTCACTGGCCATGGGTTCTGGAAACACCAAATTCATTTGTGCCAGAACGTCACAATTCTAAATCAGGATGAACGCCTCTGCGTCAACTATTCCCCATGACTCATCACTGTTTTTGTCCACCGGTGTGCGAGAGCAAAGGGAGACTGGTGTTTACATCTGCCTCCGTTCTGGATCATTAGCAATCTATGGCTGCCATATTTTCAACACCCGCGATGATTATTATCGCCGTGACCATTACCAGATCAGTGCTGAGTACTTTCCTGTGACCCAACGTTAGTTAGTCATATGTATGAATATTTCTTGTCATATTTAATGTCCAAATATGGAAAATTCATAAACGCCTGCATCATCACGCCATAGACAAACAATCATTTACTTACCATCACTTCACCAGATTTCTCTTCGCCTTCCTCATCTGAAACGGAACAAATAGGAAATCATGAGACGTGTATCAGCATCCATCTTTGTTATACGAGGTTGCCTCCTCTACTCACATGGTCGTTTCCTGCCTGGAATACTCAGATCTGCCACCTGGTCTGTCGGCATGCTCGCCTGGGGCGTTATGTCTATCGCTGACGTCTGCAGGTCGTCATTTTGAGCAGGTGCCCCTGGTATGCTCAGGATGGTCCCGATACTGTACATGGGTTGGCTCTGAGGCATTGAGCTGACATTCACCATGGTGGAGGGAAGGCTCATGGCGCCGTCGACGCCTGTCGGTACTACTGAGCCGGCATCCGCTATGTCACCGTTAGACTGTGTCTCATGTGGCGACGCTCTGTTCACTTTGTCTGCTGCTTTGTTCCTCACGATTCTGTGAACGGACAGAATTTCACATTGAAAAAACTATCCCGAGATTTGTGACGGATGCACACATCAAAACCAGGGAAACTTGTTTGATAGTTGAGACACACAAGACGATAGTTGACTCGACTTTAGAATTCAAGGAGTCAAACCTTCCATGTTCAAAGTGTCGGCGGAAACAACTGTAAACACCGATCATTGAAGGCATCGAATGTCGATTCCTACATGTGGCCACGATTTGAGCCGATGGCTCGCTGCCCAGCTGACTGTATACCTGTTGATGGACGACACACTGGGGACATTCTCCTGATCACAGACTCCGTCTGACAGCAGTTTGTCCCTGATCTCCCACGCGAACAAAGTCATGTTCTCGCGTTTGTAGCGGCAAATGGCGTTCACCACTTTGGGTGTCGCCACTTTCGGTTTAGAACCACCAATAATCTTAGGCCTAATCGAGCCTGTCTCGTGAAATCTGAAATAGATTCGTGGCGTGTTACCTGTTTATCGAGCTGACGCTCGGTATGTTTTCGGGCGTACAAATGCTTTCGGCCAGAAGTCGGTCGCGGATTTCCCACGCAAACATTGTCGGATTCTCCTGTTTGTATTTGATTATCGAGTCGACGACTGACGGTGTCGCCACCTTCGGCTTTGAGCCGCCTATCACACCGGGCTTGATCGAGCCGGTCTCGAAATATCTGCAATCACATAACGCCCGTGACGGCTCTCTCTCTCTCTTGTATGGCGGCCATCTTTCTTCTGTTAGTCCTGCCGGTTAGTGAGGGGAACCTTCAGCCAGCCAGGTTTTGGTGTCTTAAACGAGCGCAGTGTTTTTTTCTGCCCGACCCTGACCAAAAGCATTTGTAGCGCCTTGCACCGTACAGTTGGGTTGCCTTAGCAGTAATGTTTGCCGATGTGGGATGCTTTGAGTAGGGGATTATATTTACAGTGGTGGCAGCAGTTACATATTTATGGAGGATGCAGCAGCGGGTACAGTGGTGGGCTTGCAGACAAGCTGCATTACACACATATATAGGGAACATCCATCGGTTACCAGACATCAGACACAGTCATAACTAAGACATAAACAGTCACATCTAAGTCATGACACAGTCAGAATATGAGCATTGTCAGTCATGATGTAGACAAAGCTGAGTACTTAGACATATGCCATGGTGAGGGAGAGTCTCTATACAGATATTGCACATTATTATTATGGCCAGTCATGACACAGTCACAACCCGTCATAGCACAGTCACAACCCGTCATAGCACAGTCATTACTGGTCAGTCTGCCACCACGATGTAGTGCTGGATGTTAGGAGCAACGCACCAACAAGGACAATATAGTCAGACAGTTATGAGGTAGTTATTATCGAGGGGTTTGGCTGAAGCAGATGATAAGCGGGTAGAGGCCGGATCTGTACTCATTGCGTCGTGACGTGACTTACCTCCCGAGTATTTTACTGACACATCCGTGTGACACACGCAGCTGTCGACTGATATCGCACGGTCTCACTCCCTGATGCGCCAGCTCTACAATTCGCTGCCTCACCGCATCAGGCAGCGGTCTTCCATTGACGAACATGCCACCCAATTGGTTCACTCCTCCATGACCTATAAACAGGTCAAGGACAAACATGATGACTGATGGAGGAACAGGCAGCAAAGTTTGACAGGGAAAATTCTATTAGTTTGATCAAAGCGAAGGCAACAAAGTGCAATAAATCAACCAAAATACATAAATCAGAACAAAGTACAAAGAGCTAGAACCGCAGCTGCAGCCCTGTAGCTCCCACTAAAACTAAAACTGAGGTTTTTGAATGAATTTGCAATCCTGTGTGACCAGCCGGCATGGTTATTGGAATGCGGTCCGTTCTCGTTGAATATTTACATTGGAGTTAAGTCATGTGTTAAAATAATTGAGGGAGGCATATTATGAGCGCATGAGTGACTATCTTCATATGGACAAGTAGTCGGCAGGTGAGAAGAGGGTGTCGATTCTTGCGCTATTATCCAGAATTCACTGTTTCCACTTGATACTGTTGGCAATGTCTGACGGATGAGGCGAAGCCAATATGTCTCATAGATGTGGTGATGTCATCAAACGATCTTTGTAGTGAAGTGATTCAGTAGCAACGGTATTAAATCAACGCGTATTCCTCACCGAAAGTTATCGGAACGATATCACAGGATTTCTAGGTTTCAGCCAATACGAGGATATAAAATCCTTCTCTGGCGTATTTCTCGCATCGATCAGCTGTTTTTGTTTCCCTCAAATTTTCCTGAGTTTTAATATCTTGCCCTCTATTCATAGAAACCATTGTGACTCGGTTCCCAAGTGCCTGACAACTCGATGGTGATGAAAATAGGACTGAGTAGGCTGGCAGTCGGTTTGATATGGCGAAGCCTCAAACTTCGCAGTAAAACTGCTGGCTGCGCCTCGACTGCCTCAAGTTAAAGTTGATTTATTTGGCCACTCGTTGGAATAGCTGCGGAATTGTATCAAGGCTTAGGGATTGGAGAGCAGTCAGGAATAATCTATTACTAGTATTACTGTCACCAAGCTGGTGATTGATGCCCTCAGCTGAAATAATCGTGCTGAGAAAAACATTCACCCCGATGACGATGCTGAGCGGCTGTGATGGTGGCGGATGACATGCGTCTAACTTACACGAGCCCGCTCGCTGCAGGTGACCAGGAGAATGTCTCTGTAGATGTCCTGCCATGTGATGAGGTGATACTGATCCATTGAGCTGGTGGTGGTGATGGTGGTGGTGGTGGTGCATGTTGCCGTGTAAGCTAGCTGACATGCCGCCATGATACTGATGATGCGCTGACTGTAGGCCGGGTGCCGCGTGATGTGCGTGCGCTCCGTAGGTGTGTAGGTCCATCATTGTCAACTCGCTGAATGAGCAGCCTCGTCGACTGCCTACCTATTTTATTTCAGTATCTCAAGTAATCAGTGATGTCGTCACGGCGCGTACGGCTCTTCCCTCATCCCTCTCGTGTTTTACTCGTTCACACATCATTAGTCAAGTAACATTAGACCGTCGATTGTAGAGCGATGATATCTGTCCTCCCTTACCAATGGTCTCCCGAATCTGGCTTCTCATTCGCTGTCCATGATACCAGTCCTGCCATGTCATTCGTCTCTCCAAATGTTGAACAAGCCATCCACCCAGTCAAATCAAATTTATCTTCTTCAGACTCCAGCTCCTTACTTTGTTTTACGCTTACATTCAATTTTTTCCTCCATATTTCGACTTCGGCCGAGCTGATCTGGTGTTGTGAAACGAGGAGGATGTTTGTTGGGTTCCCGGTTGGGATATGATGAAACGTAATTACCACTCTTCCCACATCTGCAGGTGTTCAGGGGTAACCTGTCTCCTGCCTGAATCCCTAGCAATAATCGTCTGACGCTCAGCCCCAGGATTAGGCGGCAGGTCAACAAATCGGCAAAATTAGGGAAACAAGTGGGCATCTCAGAGAAATATACAGCGTTAAGGATGACTTTGTCGATTGCGATAGCCATTACATTCAGAGAGCTCAATGTGATTTTGGTTTCCCAGATGATACCTGTATCCCGATACCTGATACCGCGCTTTCTTACAAGCATTTTCGTTATTGTATTTCCATCATATCTCCGCACAGGTTCATCTTTCCGTCTAGCAATTACACCGTTTGACTAATAATCACATGGTTTTCAAGAAATCTTGCTGTGAGAGAGCGAGGATTGGAGCCACTAGTTGTGCGAGCCGAAGCCTGTTGCAAGGCGACATATTTAATGGATTGCCATAAGCTTCCCACTGATGGTAGAGAGGTGACAACAGAGCCTAGTAGTAGCTTGGTAACCAACTGCTGCTAGTAGATGGGCCTGCTCAATTCAAAATGAGTGACATGCAAATCAGTCGTCCTCTCTGGGCTGCATTATCATACGTACAACCGCTCCCGCGTATTGCACGTATCATCCCCCCCCCCCCAATAGTCCTCATTGTGTGGACACGCGGAATCACCTCAGAAGTTGGTGCTTTTACCAATGGCTGATCTGTATGTTACTAAGGATGAGACTCAAAAACTGAGTTACACCAGCCTAGGGTGGGGAGGTAGAGGATGCAGTTGGTGGGGAGCAGCTTATACAGTGGGATGGTAGTGCTAGTTATGTCTGCCTTACCAGACTTGTCTGATGGAGAAGGCGAGTCTGAAGTTTTGGTTTTCTTGGAGGATTCCATGTCCGTCTGCTGCGGCTGCGTGTAGTTTTCCGGCAGCAATTGCGACGCCTCTGCAATTACCTGGTATTGGCCGTCCTCTCCTGTATAAATGATCATAGCGGCTGAATGAGTCCGCAATCTCCTCCGAAATCTCGGCTCTGTCCAGATATCTATAATGTAGGTCACGTCAAAACCTCTCGTTCCGACATCAATATCTACGCTTAAAAACACACGGAATCTCTAAAAAAGTCAAGACGTGGAGGGAAATCCTCCGATATGCAACTGATATAGTCGAATGACTGTCAACAAAAGCTTCGTCACGTCTGCCTGCCTCCACTGGCTTAATTAGTCACAAGCCACTGAGCTTGCCATCCAAGCATGTAAAATCAAGAAAACCCCTCTCTCTCACAGGGTGATCCCACGTACAGTTAGGGAACAGCAACGAGTTGTACTACGAGCATTATGCCTTACCTGAGAGAAAACTGGAAAGCTAGTTGAGCGATCAAGTTGGCTGAATCAGACGGATAAAAATCGTGAGAGTAGATGATGATTATGGTGTAGCTGGCTGAAGAGGAGTAATGCCTGCACGTCTAGCTGTGATTGGTCAACTGGAACGGTTAAAATGTTCTTACTTGTGATGTAGTTGGTCAAGTCTTGCTGGAGCAGCGTGATAGGTTGATGAAGGGTTATGTAAAATACCTGAGGAGAGGCTCATGTATCTGCGCCGTAGCACTGGATCTGTCACCGTTAGTTCCAGAGAAAGAGAGAGTCCTGAGCTGCTGCAATGACAGTCGACATCAGAGAGGGAGGAGAGAGAGAGAGAGAGCACAAATAGCACAGCCGTGATAGCAATCTCCCGTTGTTGTAAATAGTGGGCAGTGTGGCTCAAGCTAGCTAGGATCCTTTGGATGTGTAGTGAGTAAAATAAAGCAATGCATTAAATACAAAGCCCCCATTGTGCGCCCTCTATAACTAGTATCTGGAAGCTTTTCACTGGACACATTCTGACTGGCGGATATCCTATTCATGCTTTCAAATTTTGTGGAATAACAGATTCATAGCCTAACCTGAGAGACCGCAGGCAATTCTGTTTACTTCTGATGCAGATCAATCCTCACCGCTGGGGCATAATATGAAGGAACAAAGTCTCCCTAAATAAAGCAGTGCATATAGATACTGAACACAATGAGACAGTAGATGCCAGCAGATATGCTTATTCATGGTAGAATGGATTACATAACAAAAGTGCTACCTACTGACTGTGGGCCTGATGGCGCCTGATTGAAGTGCCCTGTCACATCTTGCCTTCTCACTGCTCCTTAGTACTCTCTACAGCATGCCTCTCTCTCTCTAGCCTTCTCTTTCTCTCGCTCATCACCCTTCTCCATCATATCACTCCTATCTCTCTCTCTCACTTCATCGATGTACAGGTTTCTGTGAAAGAGCTGTTTTTGCTATAGCATTCTGTGAACTGATGATGTTTGTGATGCTGAAGGTAAAGCTGCTTACCAGTGACTCACAGCAGTCATCTAGACTCTTGTTTTTCAATACGACATCGACCACCTCAACTCAGCCTTAAAGCAGCCTATCCCATAGCCCTCGAAATCCTGCTGACAGCCTCTCCACTTGTCCCCCATAAACCTGATAGATGGCCCAGTTTAAATATTGATTATTAGCCATACCATTGGTGGAGATGTGGAAGACGACGACGGCGAGATGAGATAGACCGAGCCGAGTGATATGTGACATAAATCTAAACCCTGTATCGTCATGTCATCAAGTACAAGCCGCAGCGGTTTCGCGTGTCTCGCATGGCTATCTCGTATATCTGCACTCACCTCCTCAGGCAGCCCCTCCCCATCAAAGGCCTTAAATGGCTCCAAAGTATTTCTGTTTCATAATGCACCAGTATTTATGAAACTTACAACTGACAACCAGCATTGATAACATCGATAACTTAGGAGCCGTCTCGTAATATAGTGCTTGAACGAACAGTACGTACACTGCGGGAAAACACCAACAACACCAGCTAGGTAGAGGCCACTTTCACTATGTGTGATATGATATGGATACAGCGCGCAAGGCTATGCAGCACAGATGGCGTCTGAGAGATATGGGTCGTATAGCAACTAGCCAATTAAATCATTCACCTGTTTTTGACTCGATTTACAGAGAAACAGTACATTAGTTTCAACTCCTTCATCAGGATTTGCGTCTCACTTGTCAAATCTCCCGTATTTCCCCAGTGACCCTCCAGTATTTCAGTGGTTGAAATTTAGGGTAAAAATTGTTATTATTGGTCTCTTTAATGTTCTTCTGTCGGGTATTATCTAGATCTTGCTGAACTGAGCTAAATTATGGCAGAATCTTAGCTGTGAGGATGCCTTAAAGGTGAACAAAATCGAATCTCAAGTAATTTTGTCGACAACTTGACGAGCATGATTTGTATCACCTGAGGATTTCAGTCTTGTTTTTTTGGACCAATTTGAGGGGAACACCTAAAATTATGGCTACTGCAAAAGAAATAAATAGAAATGAGGCGCTTTGTAAAATAGACTAGAGGGTATTCTTGCTGCCAGTAGACAGGTTGTAATTGGTGATCTGCATATCTGAGTCAACAGCTGGTGGATTGACCCAGTGCATATGTATGGGTGCTGATGTCTACATATGCATATTTCAGGTGTCGAAAACTGACTATCAAGAATTATTCACCGCAAAAACTGTAGTAGTCTATTGCCAGTGGCGACGCCCACCTTGCAAACCATAAATGCTAATATATAAGAAATCGGCTGTTTTTCGACGGAGGTGGAAACATGTCACAGCTGAGGGAGCAACAGGCCGTCCACCACTATGACCTCAGGAGGAATCTGATTAAGAAACCCACTCTCACTGACATCCTATAAAAATATGTTGTTGGTAGAATTAATTTGTCAAGGCTGTATAAATGAATACTGAAATAAACGACTGTAATTCGCCTAGAAAACAATCAGTGTCAACTCCATTAGCTGCAGTCAAACATTACCCATTCCTCTCATTTGACTATATTGAAGTCCCTAAAAGGTAAGCATAACTCTGTGTGCTTTTTTGCGGGCAGCGACTGGTTGTGCGTTTAGTGAATGTCAGAGAATTCCGTTCAATAAAGCGAGCTGTGTAGAGACTGGGATCGCGCTGCCGTGTCACAGCTCCTCTGGAGGTGGAGGTCGTGTAGAGACTGGGATCGCGCTGTCGTGTCACAGCACCTCTATAGAGGTAGAGATCAGGTAGAGACTGGGATCGCGCTGCCATGTGACGGAGATTGGCAGTGATTGGATGTGGCAGCCAGTTGATTGATAGTTTGCTACATTAGCAGGACGAGGGACAGATTCTATCGCTGACTATCGGCCCTGGATACATTACGTGTGTCACTCACTATTTGACTATTTGTCATGTCATGAATTCCAATTGGGTCAGACGATGACAATGATGCGCGTGTGAATTCTGCTACTGGTCAAGCCAGGAAGTCCATGATATGCGAATGCAAGATGCCAGACTAAGAAAAGTGAATGTTTGCTCCTGGACATAACTTTCCTGCAGGTTGCACTGTTTTCTCTCAGTACTCATGGTCTGGTTACATGAGTAGGGAGAGCAACTTGTCAACGTCAGCCACAGGTGTTATGCACTTCGGTGTAAATGAGAAAAAGATGGAGTAGTTAGTGCAGAGACTATTTATCATGACAGACAATTTCTAGACTATATTAAAAAATTTCGACCCGGTGGCACGAAGTTGGCAAAGCAGCACCGCCTTCGTTTGGCCACATACTTCAAACTAGCATTCATACTCCAGTGCCACAGGTCTTCTTAAAAACTTATTGTTGTTCATACATTTTCAACGTGCCAAAACCTGTTTCACAACACAGTGCTATCTGGTGGTTTCTGTCATGTTATGTTCTCAGGAGTAACACTTTCTCAGCCGTGGGCAGGTGACGAAACATTGACTCAGATGTGAGCAATGTGTCAAAAGGTGACTTGATTTGGAAGTTGTGAACAGTGGACTCATTATAGTCTCAGGTAGCCGAACACACCAGAGGGAGACACCCGTCTCAGGTGGCCATCCGGTGGCAGGTCCTCTGTCGATGCGTCATAACGGTAGAAGAACATGCGCCTCGATCGCTCACACAACTGTAAATCACGCTCAGCTCCTTGGTGCACCTGACTCGACACATTAACAAGCTAGAATTCACAGAAGCACTTCACCATAAGCTCCGCCATAAAGAATGAACATGACATAGTTACATTCAACGTAGAAATAAAATCAAAATACTTAAGTTTTGATTTATAAGACGAGAAGGCTGCCCTCGCTGTGGCAAAAACTCCTGCAGCTCTAAGAATATCTGAGCAGCATAGGAGGCATGCCGAACTGATTGTCTTCTCAACTAGCAGGAAGGCAGCAGACAAGCGAACAGTACCGTACATAGTGGTCACATGGAGAGGAACATGATGCATCGCTATGCGTAGTCACCCGGGGAGTTATCCCAAATCGAGTATCTTTGCTCACAAAGTAACATTTTTACAATATCTGTGTAGTGGATGTTGATTAGAGTACTCCGAGTAATGGCATTTAGTTACTCTGATGGTTAGTGGCAGTGCTGAAGTGAACGCTTGGCAAGCAGCGACAACAAACACTCGAAGCCAAAAATTGTCAACACAAGTCCTCCTTGATGTGAAGCGTCAGATGTAGATGGAGCTCCAGCATTCAGCAATCTGTACATCAACAGCAGTGGCTACGGTCTCGAGTCAAGAAACCATATTTATTTCTTAAGATAAATGGCGTAATGAGAAGTATGCTTGTTGACTGATAGATAACTAAAATCATCAGTGATCAACTGTGACGGAGATGACCATGGAATAATAAACAATGAACAGCGGTAGGACGTGAGTTCTAGAGAAGGCCGAGAGGGAGAGAGTCAATCTTTATTTGCGGGTGATGAGTTGCCGTTTTCGGGTCTCTCCCTCGATCTGCTCCTCTGGTCTCGTGACTTTCTATCTCTTGACCTGGCAAAACAATGAGCATGCTTGACTGACAGTGACTTTTACTGAGAAGGTGCTAAATCCCTGACTTCTCATCGCCGCTTATTGCCTGCTACGGGATCGGGTGAATGGGAAACAACAGCCTGTGTATGAACAGAGGCAATAATATGAAATGATGCGCTGCTGACAGTCGTGTGACACAGCGGAGAGCCGCGTTGTTTCCTACGGGAATCTGTTACAAGTGGCTGCATTCTCACACTGGTGTTATCCCCTAACATAAAGATAACTGGTACATTCAATCAGTTACGAGTCATTAAGGCCCGTCCTCTTGCAGCAGCACCTACGGCTTGAGACGCGGTGACAGGATGCGTGACAGCACCTCCTTACGCAGGCCTCCCGTCTCTCACCAAACGGGAAGACATAAGATGACAGTCGCTGATAATTGCCAGGCAGTAGGTGATAACGCTGCATTAAATATAAATATTACGAATCCAAGCGCCAGGAGTGAGGTGATGGGGCGCTGGCTTAATCATATGTATTGCGCGTCATGACTATCATACAGAATATGAGGTCGTATTGGAAATGGGTCAGATCGTCACGGACACAGCAGAATGTACACGGTCCAAGAAATGAGAGCTGGGTCGTATGCTTCATGAGCTGAAGAAGGTCCAGTTATAAATAGTGCTTGTCATAACATGCCTCAGCCATGCATGAAAACCGCACTGTAATAGAGCTCTTGCTGGAACACGCCTCCATAGAACAAACAGTCACCTGCGCCCACCTGCCACCATTCCAGCATATCCAAGGTTTGGAACTGGTTGATTGCACAAATTTACTACGAGCGCGTGCGGACAGCATTTGATTTTCGATGAATATTTTGCGTATTACAGCAGTTGATTTAACACAAAAGGAGATGCGGGCTCACTCGAGCACGCTGCAGCCACTGAATGGGGGCACATTTTCCAGTCATTTCACAGGCGAGTGAGGAAAGCCACCCACGCCAGATATGGCCAAACAATGTGTTCAATGGCTGATTCCCTGGCAACTTTCACCAGGGCTGACAGGAAAGATCATGTCATAGTAGAAGAGACAAAAGGAGAGCATGGGCTAATCATACGTAGTGAAATACCCGTGGCTTAAGACTGACGATACAACAAGCTCATGTTATTACCTAGAACGACGTCGCGATTTCTTGTTTGACCTTGACCGGGACCGCCTCCTATCTCTAGATCTGTGGAAAAATGTAAGCACAATCATCAACACGCTGATGTATATTGATAGATGCATAATTAGAATTGACAGTGAAGCTATAAACAGACCTGCGCCTCTCACGAGATCTCTTGCGCCTCGAATCGCGAGGCCGACTTGATCGTCTCTCCCTGCTTCCTCTTCTGTGTCTTCAAAACACAAAGAATTCAAAAGTTGTCAACGGTTTATGCGCTACCTGTTTTTGTTTAAGCTCCCAAATTCCCACAAAACCTCATTCACCCATAGATCTGCTAAGATATGCGAATTTGATGGATGATCACATTAGGAGGACTGATCTTGGCATGAGAGAGAGAGAGAGAGAGAGAAAACAATAAGAATCACTGTTTGTGTTAAGTTTTGATGACCCAGTGAACTTTGGTAGCGACTTAAATTGTTGTCATGATTACGGAATATTTTGCACTTTTGATTGTAGGACCATATCAGATGACTGGAATAGGGAGGAAGATGTCCGCTGCGCTTGCGGAGACATTAGACTGAGTAGATGGAGGGTTGGTGCGACGAAGAAAGCTCTTTGTAGCCCTGGATAAAGTAACTTACGACCGGCTTAACGATTTATTGCCAAGTATTAATGGTGAGTAAATGTGAGAAAAAGCGACAGATCAACTTTCGGCGGAGACATACAGGAGCGGCCGAGGAGGGGTTTTAATTGATGCTCCGTTGTTTGATCTCTTCTCACAGTTTAGCCGCCGCCATTAATTGCTCATTAGCGTCTCAGCTGCAGTGATAATATTCTCTTAAGCTCATACCGAACTGGTTGACAATGCCAATATTAATAACACATTAAAACTGATTCAATTCCTGCCTTAACACTGTCACGGCCTAGACGGAAATGTGAATCATTCATCATAACCTCCGGTGTGTCAATATCTCGCACGCGACAGAGATAATATTTACAAGTACATACATCCCCATGTGTAATAACATATTGTAAATGCAAAAAACAAGTTACCACAAAACCAAAAACTGCACTCGGTCTTCCAATCCATTTTTTAAACCTATGAAACTCACAGAAAAACACGGAATATCAATGGCTGCCAGGACAGAAGGGTGATCCAAAAGATGAGCCATGCAGCTTGATGTGGCTGACATAGGAGAGGCACAGAAGCACTTGAGACAAGGGGTAGTCATCTCAGAATTGACACGACGTAATCTGACCGTGTGGAAGCGCTAATTACCCCATACCACACTGACTTTCATTCCTTCACTTGTCAACAACACCGCTGGCAGCTGATCAGAACACGATGCTACTGACACCTATTACTTTGGTGAACGGATCGACTGCTGCCAAATTGTAACAATGGAGATGACGCTACGCCGTCGTCCGCCATGCTGTGTCACCAGCCTCCGCTGCCTCAGCGTATGGCGAGGACAGAGAGATGGTTATCTAGAAACAGGCAGGCTGCCAACAGCTCTGTTTGAGGCTGGATACTGCTGCTACCATCTCGCTTTAGGCCTTATCTCACATCTTCACATCCCAGACGCAGCTCGCATAAAATTGGGATTAAGTCATTAGTGACCATTGATCATAGCAATAAACGCCAAAGATATGGCGAGTATTTCACATGTGGACGGAGACAGGCTGGCTGGGAGAGCAGGAGGGAGGGAGGGAGG
>ERZ1740065.1165-NODE-1165-length-15402-cov-4.751482_pt1 | contig 15402 bp, 34 predicted proteins | sample MGYA00581738_ERZ1740065 | MGnify/ENA primary metagenome ERZ1740065 (study PRJEB43018, sample SAMN04849749) | marine metagenome | isolation source: floating plastic debris | place: Pacific Ocean | collected 2008-09-01 | study: EMG produced TPA metagenomics...
GCATAAGGAGTACCCCAGCCACCTTCTCTAGCTAAGAATTCTTGATGGTGGTCAAATCTAAGTCTATCAGGGTCATACTCTCCACCTATGTCTCCTACAATGTGGTAATCCTTCACTAAGTTTTCAGAAAAAGGAACTCTAATTCGTTCTACATCTTCTACAATTCTCCCCACATACAGCATAGCATAAGCTGTTACATCATCACAGTGAAATCTACCTCCGTGTGTTAAAAAAATTTTTCTCATATTAGTTTAGACAAATAGAATCTATAACAATGTTTATTTCTGACTCATCAACTCCTTGGTCTAACTGCCACTCTTCTTGGTCCCATACAGAGCTAAAATCTCTATCCTCCACATCATAAGAACCTACACTAGGATTATGGTATACATACCTGAACGAGTTACCAGAATCATCTGTACTGTAAACTACAGGAAGGTCAAGATATTCTGGATAGTCTTTTATCAATTTATGTAGCTTATCTAAATACTCTCTTAATGTCATTAAGTTATTCGAATGATTCTAGCTGCTTTTCTTCTGCTGCTAAACATTTTACTATCGAATCTCTGTTCTCTATCACGGGTTATATAATTACCAGTAAGAACAGTATCTCCCCCAATTTTAGACCACATTGTAGCTTTGGCATTGTCTTTGAGTTCTGCATTTCCTGAAATCTCAGTCCAGCTAGAAGCTACTGCTTTATCTCTAAGTAAAGCTCTTCCAGAAATCCTTGCCCAATCTATAATCTTCACATCATTACCCGCCTCTGCATTGCCTTCTATGACTGCACAATGAGTCATCCATACATTACCATGTACGTTAGCATTACCTCTAGCAATAGAACTACCCTCCATCCTTACATCATCACCTACCCATGCATTCTCTAAAACTTTAGCATTTTGTAAAATTAAGGCATTATCTGTTACCATAGCTTCATCCCCTACCCAGCAATCCCCTTCTTGAGCTAAGTTGTGATATCCAGATATAAACCCGCCTAGCTGACCTTTTCTTACTATCCAAATAGGTTCGTTATTGTCGTTAGTTCCTTGAATATCTATCAAGGCCTTGATTCTGTAAAGACTTTGACCGTCAAAGTCAATAGTCTCATCTGTTAAAACATACTTTTTCTTATCCATTTTTTACCGAGTCTTTAAATTGTAAATTCATTATAGTCTGATTAGCTCTATCGCATTCTTGAGAAGAGCTTATATGAGTCAAATTAACACTACAAGCAGCATGTCGTGTTTCTTTGTGAATACCTTTTCCGTAAAGAATTATTTCTTTTTCAAGTTCTGAAGCTACTAAAGGTGTTTGAGTAGCTAATACTTCTAGTAAAGCTTTAAGATTAGGTGCTAGTAATGTGTTTTCCATATCAATCTGATTGCCAAATTTTTTGAGTAGTATATTCCATCAATATCTAAAAATACTATTTTTCTTATGGAACTCATATCTGTTACTTGAATATTTAGCCAAAAATCAAAGGTAGTTATTTCTTTCTTAAGTTCCTAATCTTCTTAGACTTCTTTTTTGGTCTTTTTTTCCTTCTTGGGCCTGAAATGTCTTTGATAGCAGAGCCAATAAGATGAAATATAAAACCTACCATCAAAATTAACCCTAGTCCTGTCAAAATTATTGAGAGTATAGGGTAATGATATTGGTTACTCAGGTCATTATAAATGTCTGAGAACAAGTTGGAAATAAAATTCAATTAAATTAACATTAAATCTCTCTGGGTTTGGGTAGCCTCCTTGAAAAACTTAACCCCTAAATTCCTAAGAACAAAAAAATCAGCGTTTAATAAGTTAACTTCAGGGATTACAGTTGAAGGATATCCCAACTCATACACTCTCAAGTTTAAATACAGTACTGAATAGCTCTCATTAAATTCTATTCTTAGAATTTTTCTACCATCAGTTAATTCTAAGTCAAATTCGGAAACATCAAACTCCATCTTTCTTCTCCTCATAGAATACTTCTCAAGAAAAGCACTTTTAAACCTTTCTATGAGCTTCTTCATACCCTTACTTCGATGCTCTCTTTGAAACACAGGATAGTCTTCTGCTATTTCTACTTTTAGTTTCTGTCTGTTCAAAGACCTAAAACTTCTGTATTTTCTCACAATTTTATTGTTAGGAATTTAATATATGAGCTATACCTAAAGCTAAAGCACTTTTACTAGATAAGCCCGATTTAGCTACAGGCTTTTTTACTACTTTAGTTCCTTTACGTTTTCCTTTTTTTCTTTTGCTATTTGATTTTGGCATATCTAAAGTTGAAGATTTATTCTGACATTTCCAAATCTAATATAAAAAAAGAGGAGCGAAGCCCCTCTTTATGTAGAATGGATGATATACAGATTTATCCTACATTAAGTTGTGAAATGAGTTCGCATATCTCATAAGAAGCCTCATTTAAAGTTACTTCATAGCCTTTACGTGCACCTTTATCTTTTACTAGGATGGCATAGGATATTTTGTGAGTGTTCGATTTAAATGGTATAGGCATTTTCAAGAATTTAGTTCCCCTACGTTTGTGCTTTATATACCTCTTAAAACCATAAATTCTTTTCCCAGAATCTGTCTTCATCTCATCGAACTCAATGTGTCCAGTATTCCAAGCTGATTCTTGGACATCTTGACCGTCTGCCGAAGAAGCAGAAAAAAGATGCCTCAAAACTTTCTTAGCCCCATTCCTAAACTCTTTCTTGTTTGTAAATCTTTGGTACGCTGCTAAATGAACATTCATCATATCAGAATTATCTACCCAAGGAGCTACTGTCCATGTTTTAGCTCCTTCTTGAGAATAGTAGTCCTGTCTTCTTACGTTCTCAGAAGAGTCATCTAAGCTGGGAGCTATTTCACCTTCCTTAACGTACAATGAAGATTTGGTCCTACGTTCTTTTAAGAAGCAGTTAGTCTCTCTGTTGGTTCTTGGGTCTGGTAGCTTTCTATAGACCTCTGACATTACTGCTCTTTCAGTGCCATCCTCATATAAGTAGGTATCTTTTTTTCTACCGTCAGGATAATGAATACGAGTTTTAAAGCCTTTGTCTAATTGAATTGTTTCTACTGTAGAACCGTCTTCAAGTTTAATTAAGTTTTCTGTCATGATGCAAATATAAGATTTTTATTCGAATATCCAAAAGAAGTTTACTTTATCTCGTAAAGATTTCTGTATCTGTTCAATATCTTCCAACTACTCATCCAATTGTTAGCGTGAGCTAGTTTTGGAGTACTGTTAGACATAAAAAACTGATAACCCTCTAAAGCTCGTTTGTAATCATCGAAGTTAGATACTGGAATTCTAAGTTTATGTTCGCTTAAAGTATTCAGGTCGTAAAACTTAACATAAACATAGGCATGAGTAGTGTCTGCCTTTTGACTTTCATCTAGCCTTAAACTATTCATAAGGTAAGATATAGCTTCTTCTACTTGGTCTTTAGGAAGCTGCACACCATTTTCTGGGTTCCCGTCAGGAGAATAAGTATAGAATTGTTGGCTAATCTGAATTAAATCAGCTAATCCAAAAGAATCAGTAGCCTCATCTCCTGAAAAGACTACTGTGTTTTTGCGTTTTTCCGTTAATTTCAAACTATTTCCTGTTTGACTTAGCTCTTTTCTTTTTTACAGCTCTGCTGCCTGTATTGTTGCTAAGTTTTCTCTTTGGTCTAACTAACCTCATGCCTCCACATGAGTTACACTTCTTTGTTGCCATACAATTATGTACGGAAAATGGAAATACTGGTTAATCGTCTCCACCTATCATCTTTCCTAAAATAAAAGCAGCTACACTTATACCTAAGTAGAAAAGACTACCTAACATAGTTCGTTTGCTTTTGTAGGACACGAACTTAAGTATCAAAAAGAAACCTAGGATAGGAAGTACTAGTACTAAAAAAATCAATAAAATGGTAAATCCATGCTCAACTAGAAAATTTTGAATTGTATCCATCTTATATTGATTTTATTGTGTGCCACCAGAATTGAAACATCCTACCTTCACTATGAATATCATATAGAGTTCTGATAATCCAATCTAACTGTTCATCGGAAAGCTGCCAATCGATTTGCTTTTCAGCTAATTTAATCAATTCAGCTACTTTAACAGATTTAGGGTTTTTTACACCATCCATGTAGCCTATAATGAAATTCAAAGCTTCAGTAGCTTTTACATCAGTTGCTAGATTGTTAATCTTTTCTAGCTTTTCAGGTTTAAGAATCATGACAATCAGATTGATTAGTTAAAATACCAGCAAATAGCATAGTAGATGCCCATATACCAAAACATATAATCTCTACCATTTTACGCCTCTTTCTTCTTTTTTAGGTTTGAAAATCATTATGATGAACACAATAACTGCAACCCATGACATAAGAGAAGTATCTTTGATATTCTCTTTCCTATCTCTAGCTGTCCAAGTAACTTCTTCTCCTGACAACTCTTTTATAGACATCATCCAATCTTTACCTAACTTGTAAGAAATAACTACTCCAAGTAGATAAAAGAGAATGACCCCAATTGCAATATATACCCAAACTACCATCCGTTTTTAAGAAAGTTTTTGCGCTTCTTCATTACTCTCCGTATGAACAGTATCTTAAAAGGTAGAGATACAAGTTGAATAATTCCTCTGAATATCCATACACCTACAATTACTGCAAGCACTCCAAGTATAATCTGGATACCTGTAGACTGAGAATTGAAAAAATCGATTGCTTGTTGAATGTATTCCATTGAATTATGTTAAAGATGTTGATTGTAAATTAAGAACTACTCGTAGTTGATATTCTTTCCTACCAAATTTCTTATTGATTATAGTAGAAACCCTAGAGACATTAGATACATAACCAAACGCTACTATTGTCCAAGGCCTTACGTTGATAGTTTCAGCGAAATTGAAATGCTCCCCTTTTTTAGGAAGGTGAGAAACAGGATATTTAGATGAAGCTACTTGCTCTCCGTCAGGAGTATAGATTAAGAGTTCGCAATATTTCATAACACAAATCTAGCTAACAAAATCCAGAAATACAAATTCAATTAAAAAAACTTCTGCGTATTTGTTCAGCGATAGCCAACAAAGATACGCAGCATATAAGAGCAAATATTCTCCAATCCATACACCAGTAGTTAATGCACTGTATATGATAAAATATCCAAGACATGGTAAAAGATGATATCGTTACACTAAGTAAAAACATCACATTAACTACTAGTTGTTGCACAAAATTGTAATCAGTTTTTAGATTTTGTAATGAGATACTCCAATTTCTTATGACAATTCGAACAAATAATTATAGTCTTATTCAACTCCTTTTTTATGTCCTCTATGTCATAACCTCTGGCTACTGCCTGAGAAATAGTAAACTTCTTTTGACTAGGCGTAACATGATGAAACTCAAGGGCTTCAGCATGAGACTCAGAACAAAAATAACAACTCTTACCATTAAGAACTTGTGCTATATAATCTCTAGCAGACTTCCTTTTAGATGACAAAAATTACTATCTTACGTACTTTAACACCTCTAAAGTATCAGGGTCAACTAAAAAAAGGTACTCTAATCCCTTTATAAGGAATGTTGTAACGAGTTTACCTTCTCTTGTAACGGCTTTTTTAAACTTTAACTCACAAGATGCACACTGAATGTTTAGTTTTGCAGTTGCATTTTGTTTGATTTGTATAACTTCATTTGGAGTTAGTCTGACTCTTTGAGTTTCCATTACAATATCCTATGACCTATGATTTGATGAGTAGTTCTATTGTAATCGATTTGAACTACTCCCATACTTTTCTTAGCTCCATTCATACCCCCGTTTCTCAATACTTTGATATCAGCATGAGTGTATTGATAGAAACCTTGCTCGTTATTTACATCAGTTTTCTTGCTAAGTATAAGTTGACATCCACATCCAATTCTTCCAAACCTCTTAGTTAAGTCTGCATTATGATTGATGTAGTTCTTTGCTATGCCAGCTACATTGTGCTGAGTTATAGGCCTAGGTTGTTTAGTTCCTGACATGAGACTTCAGCTTATTGACCTCTTTGATGTATTGCTCGTTGATATCTTTGATATCCTCAAAAGAATAGTTCTTGAGAAACTTTAGTTTCTTTCTGATGCTATACGTCTCAAAAGTGTCGTCGTAGGCACTAAATCTGAGTTCAGGTATAAACTCACCATCAATCATTGTTTCGAACTCTACTATTTTTATAGCTGGGTAGATGTTCTGAACAAAAGAAATAGTAGACTTCTTGGTCTTATCATATTTAAGAACTGCCTCAGTAACAATAAATCCCCTAATGTCTTTAGGATGAACTCTAGTGTTTTTTGAACGAGGCCTTGAGTCGCTAGACTCTTCATCTCCCTCTTGCTTACTCTTCTTCAGCATTGGAGAAAGTTTGCATTCATACACTGCCTCCGTCCTTATGAACTTTTCATTTTCTAATTCATAAGATGGAAAGACAATGATAGAACGCTTTCCGAACTTTATCGATGAAATTAAACAACCTTCCTTCTTTTTAGAAGGCTGGAATTCCAATAGATGAAGTCCATCACAAAATTTCTGTACGTTTATCATTAAAAAAAATATTCACGGAATGGAATATTTTAATCAACGATAATCCGAACTATTTGTTACGTAATCAATTTACAATGTTCACATGTACTGCAAAAATCTTCACTTATCTTTATCCTACCTCCGTTTTGATGGTCAGTAAGTGTCCAGCAGCCCCATTTTCCTCTTAATGCTTCTGGATAAGTACACCATTCAGGTTGAGAGTAATTTTCTACAATGTAAGTCCAAGTAACATTTCTAGCTTTTAGCTTTTCTATCTCTTCTGTAGAGATTTCATGGAAGTATGGTTTATCCTTCATATATAGTTACATCTTCTGTGTCAGGAAAATAGTAGCACCATGAATTAGTCATCATATAAATACCTCTATCAGTTCTCTTATATGCATAAACTCCTGAGATTTCCAATTTCACATTATCATGATTTAATGGAACAATATCAGAAATTTTTTCAACCACATCAGAATTTAAGGTAAATTCTAGCTCCACTTTAAATTTACCCCCATATTTACCCCTTATCACATCCCAACCAAGAATTCCCCCTTCTATATAGCCTAGATTAGAATAGTTCTGCCACCTAGCAAAAATCCATTGATCATCGGCCTCATAACGTTCGTTATCAGCACATAACACCCAGTGGAAATCCTGTTCATTACTATCTAAAACAAGAATACCTCTTACATTTTCATAAGTATCAAAATATGAGTAATTAAGATACTGTCTGTTAGATTCGTTTACTTCAATAAATTTTGCCATAATTTTTTATTCTTGTGGAACTGCAATAATTTGTGAAAATTTAGCTGATTCTATATAATTCCTTAAGTAGCTTTGGTCTGTTGTTTCTTCTATTTCATTTCCTTCGTCGTCGTAGTAATCTAGTTCTGGGTCCATAATCATGTGAAAATCCCACTCCTCTTCTGGTATCTCTCTTACTGGTACTCTCAAATCTAAATCCACAAACTTATGGTCGGTATATTCAAATAAAATATCTAAAGCTTGTAGCTGAGAATAGGCCAAAACAACATAAGCATCATCTACATATTCAAAATGCACCTCATAAGGTTTTAATGAAATCTGCTTTCCAGTTTTCCTATCACAAAATCCAGAAACTTCTAATCTTTTTAATGTATTTAGTACTAGAGATTCTATCCCTATAGGTAACTCTGTACTTCTATTGTGAAAACTAGATAAGCTAGCTTCTTTTAATCCTGCTGCATAAAAGACTTGACAGGTTGTAAATCCTGCATTTAAAATCTTATCTAAAATCTCTTTATTTGTCATATTAGTATTTTCTTGTTAGTTTAACATTAACTTCTACATGATATTCAGCTCGCTTTCCAGATTCATCATATACATGGAGTACAGTGTCGTCTACAGCTCCATCGTTATCACAATATAAACGAGCTGCATCATAAGGATTCATTGCCATAAATGTGGCTGAATGAGAACCCTGAACTACTAAATATTTGAATAACTTAGGCATAATTTAAACTATTCTTCTCTTACATCCCATTCAGAAATTTCATAAACAGGGTCTATAGTATATGAAACTTCCTCTTCATCTTCACTTTTAACTGTAACAGTAATTTCGTCATCTATGTACTCTTCTTCAGCCCAATTTCGAATAGCTTCGATAGCAGTTTCTCCTTCAATTTCAATTGGTCTACCATAGTAGTTCGTAATGTAAAATGTTTCTGTTTTCATTTTTATCTGGATTTTAATGACTGTTCATGTTTTTTCAAATACTCCAACTTATATTGTAGTTGGGGTATTGTCATGTTGTCATTTCTTAACATACTTGCTTTTTCTTTGTTAATTCTTAACTTTTCATCATCTATTCTCATGAAATAGTTCCCTACTGCCTTGTTAGAAGACGAATGGAGGACTTTATAGAGACTGTTGTTGTTTCCTGATAGTCTAACACATCTGGCAACTGCCTTCTTTATATCGTTTCTGAGATAGAATCTACGAGACTTCTTTTTCTCTACAGTCTTACCTATAATCTTAGGAGAAACTGGAATAGGTTTGAAAAACTCTGATATATCTTCAAATAGTTCTATATCCACTAAGTCAAACCAAGAATCTGACTCTTCTCTCTCTATAGGGTCTCTATCCAATACTTCAGAAGTAGTGATACTGGGACTAGCATCATTTTGAAACATATCAGCATAATCCCTGTTAATCCATGTATCAGGTAAAATAGTTACTACCTCCTGACAAAATCCATCCACACTCCTAATGTCTCTCCCGTTGATTTGTACAAAAGCTGTAAAAGTTCCATCATTTGTAAGGTAGACAATCACTGTCAATCTAGGAATATCAGTTCCCTCACTAACCATCTTTACAGAAGACATCACTAAATCATCAGAATCTTTAAAAGCTTTGATAGCTTCAGCAGAACCTTTCTTCTTACTGTGAACTTCTACTGGATTTACCCCAAAACATTCACGAATAAGAGGCCTATACTTTTCCATATGATTTACATCCTTACATACAACTAAACACGCAGGTCTCTTAGTATCATTAGGGTATTCGTCTCTATGCTCCTGTAGTGTAGTTGCTGCTTCTTGTAAACATAGCCTCACATAATCTTCACTCTCATAAGCTCCTCTGAGTAGCTTAGATAGCTTAGTGTTTCTAGTCTCTGTAGAAAGCATTCCTTTACCTCCTCCATTTTGGTCATTATAAGCAATAGAAGAGTCTACAAACTTGAACTTAGTAGGGCAATTTACACCATCAGCTACAGATTGAGTATAAGTGTAGTTGAAGTCAGCTATAGGCTTATAAGTTCTAGTAGCTTTAGTATCATTGTAGAGAAGCTTTTTACGTTTAACTACTACATCCTCTTCATATTCATTTATAAGCTCATATGGAAGGAAAGGAACGAGTCTTCCGTCTCCTCTAAAGGGTGTACCCGATAAAGCTAAAACAAGCCCACAGCGTTGCTCTATGAGGTTCATACACTTAGACCAAGCACCTGTTTTATCATCATATTCTTTCCCTTCAAAGTCTTTTCTAGTTCTAGGCTCAGAAAGATGATGAACTTCATCTAAAATCACGAGAGTAGTTTCATCTACTAGATGTCTGAGGTTATCTATGTTAGCAACCATACCAGCATAGGTAGTAGAGATTCCTATATACCCAAAAGCAAAGGGGTTGTAAGTAGAGGAAGCTGTGAAATCTCTATCTAGAGCTAAATCTAGAACATCTACGCAAGCATCTGCCCACCCATCTTTTGTAGATTCTAATGGGGATACTACTAAGACCTTTCTGATAGGAAATGAATTAAGACAAGCAAAATAGGAAAAACATCCAAAAAAAGTCTTTCCAGCCCCTGGACATGCATTGACAAGTGCAACTTTTTGACCAGAAAGCCACTTTTTCATGATAACAGGTACAGCATCCTCTTGCCAACCTCTTGGAGTAAAATTAGGACTAATCTCAGGCATTATATCAACTCGTGTGCTCTTATCTTTACAACTTGTTTTACTGAAACAACATCCTCTTGTATTCTAGGTTTTAGTGTATTTTCAACTAGAACTCTACTTATAGTACAATTATACCATCTATCTTCAACATAGAAATTATGATAGGTATCTTTAGCATAAATACTTAGTGTAGCTGGTAAGATTTTGATAGTCTTCTCAATTGTGGCTTCTTCTTGAGTTATAATGATTAAATTAACTGTAAGCATATCCTGTACTCTAAACAATTTTCATGAAAGTGGTAATGAAGTCTATCTCTACTTTTAAAATAGAGTTTAGAGCTTCTATCTCTTTTATATCTGTCTTGTATTTCTTATCCAATACTTGATACTTCCCTTTTATCCATAAAAGTCTCTCGTTCTTCTCAAGCTCTCTTTCAATTGACTTGATAATACGAAGATTATTTTCATACGCCTCTGACCTAGATACATATTCAGAATACAGATTAAGCATGAAGAAAGCATCATGTGTTTCTGCCCTTACTTCCACCTTTGTAACTTCTTCGAATTTTTCATCTCCGACAAAAGTAAGACTAGGTAGATTCTTAACAAAAGTTTCGAATTCCATTGCATCCACATTAGGGACAACATAGAACTTGGTTAAGTAGTTGTTCATGGAAAACTGCTTATAATTTTTGAGTCAGGTTTATCGATAAGTGCTGAGACCCGTAAGCTCTACCACCACTTCTATCAGTAAATTCTTCAAATTCGTTGGTAACAGCTATTGCATCTATTTTAAGTAAGTACTCTACCCCTTTTATCCTGAAGTATTGTAAAGAACCCTCTTTTAATTGGTAAAATTGTCCTGCTGGATATTCTACCTCCCACACTTCTTGAGTGTCGTCAGCAAAATCAATTACAAATGTTACTTTCATATAACAAAAGTACAAATCCCCTCACTAAAAAGCAAGGGGATTATAAAAATAAAGCCATCTACGTGCATTAGCCTTCAAGTATCTTCTTTTCTAATGCAGCTATCCTTTTGTTTTCTTCATCGATTCTCCTCTGTTTCTCCGATTCTGTTACATTAGCTTCTTCATAGAAAGATTGATACATCGTATCGAACTCTTTTTCAGAAATAGCTGAACTGAATTTTCTACCTGAGAACTTGAATAAAACCTCTCTCAGATAATTATACCTACCTTCAGAAATCCAGAAAAACTCGGTAAAACCGTTTAAAATTGTAAATAAAGCTATTGGTGAGCTATTCAAATGGAGAACAAAAAAGCCATAATCATAGCTACTATCTCCATATTTCTCCGTCCAAGAAGCTAAAGCCTTTACTTCAAAAGAATATTTACGTTTAAACTCTTTATGTCGAAACATAGAAGAATCTATCCCAAACTCATCATAAAGTAGCTCTTCTAATTTGTTAAATTCAGTCCAAGCTACATTTTCTATGAGTTTCAACAATTTAACTAAGTTTTCATTTCTCATGTCTAGTTCTCTTTTAAGTTATTAAAATACTGACTCATTTCTGAATCTGACATAGCATTCTTTACTAAAGCTACAAAGGTAGCATCTGTCAAAAGCCTGTTTCCCTCCAAAAACCTACGATTGTTAAGCTTTGTTCTGATGTAGTTTTGACACGTATTATAAGCGTTTGAGGAGTCCCAATAGTACTTAACATCATCTTTCCTATAGTGCTGCTTAAATAAGGCTACAGGAGTATCAAAGAGGGTTAACATAAATAATCCATAATCTCCTTGATATCCTTGCCATTTGATTAAGGGAATCTCATAAAAATCATGCTCATCAGAGTCATGCCAATTTATCGTCCATTGAGCAGAATACAGCTTTAAATTAAACTCTTCCATCAATGAACCTACCTCCCAAAAGCTACTTTTGGAGGTATCCTTTAGGTTAGCATAAATTTCTTGTAGTTTTTCCATAAAGCAAACTTAGCAAAAGATAAGCTTTAATCAAAATTCTGAGGGTATTTTCTTTTAGTAGTTCTCTTCTCCATATATCTTTTGTAAGACTTATCTCTCCAAATAACATGCCATTTACCATTTGTATAATAATCGACAATATTTCCCATATCCTTATACCTTTTACGAACTCTCTTTTTACTCATTACTCTGAGAATATTTACTCATCTTCCTGAGTAGTTTCGTTAGAAAGCCTTCTTTTTCTTTGAAGCTCTTCTAGTACTTTCTTTTGTTCTTCTTGAAAAGCTGTAATGTCTATCTCCTCTACTTCTTGAATTACTTCAAACTTATGAGTAACCTGAACTTCTTTCTTAGAAAGACCTGTCATATCCAGAACCATTTTAGCTGCTGCTAAATCAGGAAGAACTTCTTCTCTTGTTACAGTAGTGTTGTTTACCTTATGCTTCTGATTCCCTACTACTACATCTCCTTCTTTCTTGGTAATCTTAGTCTTTACCCTCTTTTCAAGTGAATTCTCTAAAGCAGCTAAAGACTTCTCTACAAGCCTTCTTCGTTGCTCTGCTAGGTGTTCTACTTTGTTTTGCCTATTTAGCTGCTTAGAACTCTCCCACATAGGCTTAAGAGCTGGATACTTTCTAACGATATCAGACATCTTACTCCTAGCTCTAGGCCCGTAGTTGGTATCCCAGATACTCAGACTTATTTCTTCTAAAGTTAAGTCTCCTACAGAATAAGCTCTACACACTGTAATGAACTTATTCATTACTTCAGGCTTAGGAAACTTTACAGAGGCAAACCATGACACTAAGGTATCATCTGACCTAAACATAGCTACTTGCTCTCTAGTGGTCTTAAAGTTCTCCTCTAGGCCTTGAGAAACAAGTAAGGCTTGCATTCTAACTTCATCAGTACCTAACTGTTCTAAAATTGTAGGAACTGATGTATCAAAGTCAGTAGCCAGTCTATACAGAAATCTATTTGCTAGCTCTCTTTGGTCGTCTAGCTTTAACAATTCCATTCCCATACTAAAATGTACGCATATACGTATATTTTAGTTGTTGAGATACTTACTCGTATTTCTGACTAAAACTACCCTCCTGAGTAACAGTTTCTGAATTAAATTGTAAGAAAAGAGTTATTCCGTCCTCGAAATATCTGATATCTATGGGCTGTACTATATACTCCTGTCCGTCAAATTCTAAAAGGTCTTTAATCCAGTCGTCTACTTCATCTGAGTTCATAATTTCATGAACATATGGAGCCATCAATTCTTCTGCTTTCTTAGTAAGAATAAGGAAAGTCTCGTAGTTTACTTTGTAATCTGATTTCATCTAAATAGTAAATTTTTTTGATTTTCAGCACCATATTTCATTATGCTTATCAAACATTCAATTTCATCATAGTATCTTTCTCCTTTTTTCACCCCGTCTAAGATAAACTTTAGTTCAATATACATATCAGTAAGGAATAGCCATTCTATCTCTCCATCACAATCTGAATGATATAGAAATCTATGTAAGGAGTTGTACTTTATACTATTCCATTTTATAGGTAAAAAAGATAAAGCATTTTGTATTGTGTAACTAGAATCTAGACCGACGTTCTTCAACTCCCAAAAAGGATTACTTAAAGGTGAGCTATCAGGGTCATAGAAGCACTCCATAAAAGGCAACGGTATATCAAGTTTTTTAGCTAAAAACTCTCTAAATCGATGAAAACCTGCATAGCCCATATAAAAGTTAGAATCTAAGCCTTCACAATAAATATCTAATCCCATGTTACTTTTTGAAAAGGAAATTTAAGAAATTTCTACCATTAGCTGCTGCTGTAGAAGCTATAGCTAGGTAAGAAAATACAAACATAATCCATATAGATACGATTCCTAATGAAATTGCAAATGTTTGCTGACTTTTACCTAGAAATGCGATAGGTACAAATTGAAGTAAAAGACTTGCTGTAAGGAAAAGCAGAGAAATAAAAACAGGGAAAGTCTTTATGTTTTGATGATTATACGATGCTCTTAGAAGTGCCATAGTATTGAAAAAAGTCTGAGTATCATCAATTGGAATGATGATATCTCCTACTCCATGTTCAAGCTTAACACTTAGAGTATCTAAATACACGAAAACCGCAGAATCACTCAGAAAGTGTTCTGGCGGCTTAGGTGTTGAATATCTTAAAAGGCCTAAAGAGTTTTGAAGCTCTTCATAAGAGCCTTGACTACGAATCGGAATTCTGTACGCTGTTCTGGTTTTCGTTTTGCTTAGCATGTTGCATCTGAGTGTAAGCCTCTGTCATTGCCTTGTGAATATGAACAAAGACTGATACTACTATCACTCCAAGAAGAGCCATTGAGAAGGTAATGAAGAAAACCCACATCCAGCCAAATACTAGGCCTAAAATTGAGGACTTAATTAAGAATGTATTTAAACACATTGCTATAATCATTCCTACCATAGTAATGTAGTAGGGTTTCCATACATTCTCTAGCTCCTCTAGAGAGAATAGTTTAGATAGAAAGATTTGTATTCGGTTTTTCATATGTACAAATGTCGCTAATTATATGTAAAAATCCAAGTATTCTCTAAAAAACTTTTAGTTCATGAAATCGTAATATCAATATGGCAAAGAAAAAGAAAAAGAAGAGTGGAGTTACCATTCCAGCCAATATAAAAGCCGAAGTAAGACGTAAAATGGGGTCTAAATGGTCAGCTCGTCATTCTCAGATGGGAGTAAGAATCATGAAGAGAAGAGGCCTACTTAAAGGTAAGAAAAAACCTAAGAATTCCCGATTGTCTAAATGGCAAAAAGAAAGATGGGTAACTCTTTCTCCTTCTTCTAAAGATGGATTCTCTAGGGACAAAAATGGAAAAGTAAGACCTTGTGGAGACTCTAAGCTTCGCTCTGGCAGAACTTCTCGTTGTTTACCTTGGAAAGCAGCTCAAAGACTTTCTGCGTCAGATAGAAAAGCTACTGCCCGTAAAAAAATAAAGGCAGGAGAAAACAAAACAGTTTCTAACACAAGAAAAGCTAAAAAAGCTGGTTCTCGCGCTAGAAGAAGATAACTAGCATTTCTTTTAAAAACAAAAAATACTCTCTCAAAAAGATTGAGAGAGCATCCGTCAGGACAACTAACTATAACGGTCCTAGTACTCTTAAAATGACTCTATGTAAAGACAAACGGTAACTACTTGTTTATAGTTTGACCCATCTATCTTATATTTCACATCAACTACTTGACCTTCAAAACTAAGAACATATCCTTGAGTAGGCATTCCTGTATATTGAAAATACTCTCCCTTCACAGGTAAGGGAAAACATAATTCTACAGGTCTTATAAACTTAGTTTCACCATCAACTATAACCTCTAAGTTCTTTGCACTTACCCTTGTAGACCAAGATATAATCCCAGATAACTTTCTCTTGATGAGTATCTCAGATTTATCAAAGTCAGATTCA
>ERZ1740065.1166-NODE-1166-length-15401-cov-12.603089_pt1 | contig 15401 bp, 12 predicted proteins | sample MGYA00581738_ERZ1740065 | MGnify/ENA primary metagenome ERZ1740065 (study PRJEB43018, sample SAMN04849749) | marine metagenome | isolation source: floating plastic debris | place: Pacific Ocean | collected 2008-09-01 | study: EMG produced TPA metagenomics...
CCCCCCCCCCTCTCACCCTCTCTCTCCTCCATCCCTCTCTCTCCTCTCTCTCCTCCTCCCCCTCCCTCTCCCCCCTCTCTCCCCCTCTCCTTCTCTCCTAGCCATAGATCAATAAGCTATGGTTATTTTCCATGAAAATAAAACTCAAAATTATGCTTTCAGGTAGGAGCCTAAAGGATAAGGCGTTCTATTTAACAAACGGTCAGGTATACTGTGAAGAAGACTACATGGTACGTGTCAGTCGGTGGTACGTGTGTCAGTCGGTAGAGGTGCCGAGTGTTGGTAATGCTGAGTCAGTAGTATTTTACGGTAGGCTATTGTGCCCTGAGAGTAGATTACCCTCACGTATAAGCCCGTGCATGTACTCCAGATATCTTCATCGAGTATCTAATTATAGTTCAGGCTGGCTATTAATGAGGCCTGATGTTTATCAGTCTAGTCATCAGTCTGCTAGTATAATTGTTCTCCACATCCCTATTTACCTGCAGTTTACCTGCTGTTTGCAGTATTCGGGATTCCAGCAAATGATTGAGAAGTGTCACAGCTGCGGTCACCTGATCATGGACACGGTGAGTCAGCTTGACCTATATAAATAGCAGCCTATCATATAATTTGTCAGAAATTACAGCAAAAATGATCATGCTCATTAGAGTAGACGTAGATCACGAATCGATGGAATGATCCGCGCCACAGACATATAATTTGATCTCGTAGAGATAGCATGCAATCTCAGCAATGGGTTCTACGAGTATGATATGATTCCACTAGATGCAATCATGACGACATGCGTAGAGTTCACTGGTACCAGTTCATGTTTTATGTTACTACTAGTGGTGGTATACTCACAATGCCGGATGGCCAACCTTCATCTGCTCTTCCGACACTTGAGACTGATTTATAATTTCATATTCAGTTATTGTTTCTTCTCTTGATAGACTTAGGCAATCAGTAAGATACCAACGAAGGCTAAGTTTCAGTCAGTCGTAGATCTCTGAATTGACCTTTGACCTTTCATCGGTAGTGGATTGTAAACTAGAGACTAAGATTTTGACATCATGATTAGTGCTAGAACCGAGGTTCGATGCTGGCAAAGTTTTCTTTGACGGCTGTGAATTCAATCACGAATATCTCGGCAACGACTCGATGCAGAGAGAGATGAAACTTGGATATTTAATCAAAAAATATAATATATTTTTTGAATAAATATCCAATATTAAATATTAAATATCCTACAGCGTCTCTTTTCACAATATTGTTGTGAAAAGAGACGCTGTAGGCTGACCAGCTGCTTGAATGTGATTGGCTGGATTTGAATCATAGACAAGGTTACTGTCACAGACATTTATATACTTGACTATGATAGCGCCTTCGTGATTTCTTGGTCTATAATAGCGAACTAGACACGATTACCTTCCCATGGGCCTCTGGTAGTTTGACACAATCAGATAATCCTGCAGTCTGCTGGTAACCGTTGCCATGGATACTAATTACTCTCGATTTTCTAAGATTAGTAATGTTAATTATAATCCCTATAATACTATAATAACTATAATCCCTATAATAATGTAATGGTTGACATTTTTACTATTGTTTATCCTGAGGGTAAAATATGTTTTAATGCTCTAAAATTGTTCAGCTTATGGGTCATTAGTGGATGTTTATGAGGTTTCCTATCCACTGAGTTATGCTGTGTGTGAGGTAGCTTGGTGCAGTTTTACAGGTGACGCTACCTGTCCCACCTGTCCTGGTATCACACTCTGAGTCTCGCTCTACTGAGTGCTGTTATATTTGTCAGCCTTTATTGAGACGCTGGCTATTGTTGCTGTTGTTTCTGATTACTGCAGGACAATGGGATCACGGAGGTAAATCGCTATACCTAATCATAGTATACAGTGTATACCAGAGGTGTGATTGCCCAGTTCTAAGCTTCACCTGTTTATTAAATGCTATGATGCTGGTAGATCTACGCTTCTGTGTATAACTCTGACCCCCTAACAGCCTCGGGTCAGCAGCAGGCGACCCGCTACTAGCTCGGTTTATTACTAGTACTAGGCTAGTCTCCCCCCTGCTTCCAGCCTTACCAAACTCATAGTGGAGGAGACAACTCCTAGATGTTTTCCTGCCAGTAAAGATGGTGAATGCTGTTTTAGATACTTCAGGCCGTGGGGCGATCGTATCACCCGGGCTGCTTCCGATGTACAGCCTGCAATAAATGCCTGGATGGGGACCTGTTCACAGTCGACGTCAATAGAAACGTCTATTGCGTCACGGACTTTCACGCGTAAGGTGTTTGTACCTGGTACCTGGTATTCAGTGATTGACTTGACTTTGATGATATCCTGTTTATTGCAGTCTGTTTGCACCCAAATGTGCCGGCTGTGGACATTCAATCATACCAATCGAGGTACGAGATCATCTACAATCTCCAGCCCGAGTTGGTAAAGCGGTTAGCGCTAGTCGCTTATGACCAACTCAACTTGTGGCACTTTTATGGATTCTGCATACAATTCTAATCACTGGTCCAGTACTCACCCGCGTACAACACGCGTACAACCCGCGTACAACCCGCGTACAACCCGCGTACAACCCGCGTACAGCACGTTGGCTCAAAATTTTATTGTATCGGAGCTGTATGTACATGGGATGATAACTCCCAAGTTGTTATCTAAATAAGGTGACATTGGTACTTTGATTGAGCACCGGGCTGTCGTTATGGGATATTGGTATTTATTTCTGCTGCTAGGTCAGCCTCATTGTGAACTAGGTCAGCCTCATTGTGAACTAAGACCTTGATTAACTAATTCACTTGTCAAACTTGATAAGTCAGCCACTTAGCTCCAGCCTATCGCGCCTCGACTAAATCAGACTTGTCAGGCTTATATGGAATCTTTAGGAACACGAGCCGCTGAATTCATTGTTTCCGTCTGTGTTTAGGGGTCAACCGAGACTGTGAGAATTGTCGCCCTTGACAAGGACTATCATATTGACTGCTACCACTGTGAGGTAGGTCTCTCTTTGATATGATAGAATCTCTGTGAACTGATGTTGTAAGATGTAAGAAAATTAAAAAAATTTTGCTATTATTTCAGAACTGTAAAACTCAGCTAACGGACGAGATGGGTAAAAGGTGCTATCCGATGGGGAATCGTCTTCTCTGTTACAATTGTCGCGTGGCAGCCTTCATTGCCACCCTATCGAGTTCCGGAGCATTGTCCACTTTGAGTCAATCGTCCAATACGTCTCATGGCAGCTACTCTCCAACTCCACTGCCCACCAACCAGAAGCCTCCATCCCCCTTAGCTATTGACAATAATAACATCTCACTGGTCAAAGATAGTATGCAAGGGGAGACAATTCCTCGACCCAATGCTGTTATGTCTCAGATGAATAACTCTCGCCAGCCGCAGCCTCTCCATTACAGCTCATATCTCAACCTGTCTAGTCACTCCCAGCCCGAACTCGCAGCCCACGATCCCAACAGAAGGCTGCATCAGAAGATCTTACAGCATCTCGAAGCCAACAAAAACTTTAAAGCTCAGCAGGTCACCACCAGAGCTGAGGCCTATGGCAGCCCCAACAGCAAACAGGAAGCTCGGAGAATAATCTCTCATCCGCAACTCGACGGCTCCATTCCCCACATGAGTGTTCAGTCCACGAGAGATGTGACTGAATATCGGCAGCGCAAACAGCCCACTGCTGATGAGGCCCAGTCCGCTGTCGACCCGCGATCACCAACGCCGACCGAGACCGATAACCGCCTCAGCGCCTCGGCCAAGTTGTTGGAGAGCTTGCAGTCAAAGATAACTCCTCGAGCTGCACCCATTGACCTCGCCATACCCGCTGTCAACTCTCGCCGAAGTCACGGCGCAAGACGTCGGCTGCCTCTTAGTGACATGATCATGCAGAGGAAGATCGCGGAAAGTCTGAAGAAATCACTAACCGGTAGCCGACCGTCTTCCCCACCGCAGGGTCCAATCAGTCCTCCATTGAGGTTCAGTTCTACTCAGCAGCCGCTGCGTCTGCCGACGGCTGGCAGTCCAGTATCACCATTTACGAGTGGTAGACCTCGGTTACCGTCACCGCCTCACTACATGAAGGTGTGGCAGGCGAGCGAGATAGCTCACTCAAGACCACTGGCACCGCCAATGGCCACTGAACAGGCACCTGTTCAGTCGCAGGAACTACCCCCTAAACTGCCCCCACAAGGTGAGGCTGTACAGAGATCGGCTATGTCAGAGGTAGTGTGACCAGTATGGCAGTGAGCATCTCTACTAGTGTCTGCCGCAACATAGACAGTCGCCGAGAATTATCCATCTTCAGTTATCATCATTTATTAGAATATTTTAAAACCCACAATTTTAGTGATGCACTCAATGAAATGTTCAACTACTCTTTTGAGCGAGAGACCGAGTCATTGTATCCCTGCGGTTACATCCATTCAGAAAAATAAAACCTAGGAGTGCTGTGCGTGTGTTACAGATGAATAGGTCGTAGAGTGGTATGGCTGCGTTCCAACAGAAACGCGCGAGAATGATGAGGTGCACAGTAGGTCTGATATGAATTAAGTTCTGTGCCTGGCTCAATGCTGTCAATCTTTCCTCCTGTATATGAGAACATATCCACTTTTGGTCTACAACAATGGCGATAGGATAAGACTTATTTCCTGATGCAGAATGCGATGATTGCGGGACGCTTTGCCCCCAACCCAACTAAATGGATAAAATAACTGGGATCAGCCTCACCACAACACTGTCAGCTGACGCCCCGGAGACACTTGAGTCATCAAAGTTGTACCATTTGTTACTCAGATGATTCTTGGCGAAGGCCGTGTCTGCAGGGAGGCGGAACGTTAGTAACGCTGTTAGTTACCATAGTAACACAGATGGAGAGATCTCAAACTTACAATGGCCGCCGCCGAGTCCGCCAAAGTGGTTCGATACGCTGAGCAGCTCGTAATGGCAACCTGCCTGGCCACTTATCACCCAACTCGAGAGGTCAAGGTCACTGTAAAATATCATGCCTACATTGCATCGCAGCGCGATTGGCTGGCACGCTGTGTCACTGTATCAGTACGTGTTCATAGAAATAAGATAAATACCAACACCAACAACAATAATAATAATAATGATAATGAGGCTGCACCATTACTAGCCAACGAACTCTTCACTAAGACACCAAGCAGTTAGGCCAAATGGAGAAGACAACTCCAATTTTCTTATGAAGCTCATCAGAGCAAAAGTGGTCTTGGATAGTAGTAGCCGGACGAGATAATAGTAATGGCAGATGAGCTGACTACAGTCTATTCGTGGCAGTGGTGACACACCTGACTGGGTAGTTGATCTTGGTGTCCAGTTTGTCTCTCCACGAGTAGTTGTACTGAAACCGTTTCAGCTGCACCACCAGGTACTTGGGCAGCGTCCACAAATCAAACTTCTTCAACGCCTGTACGTGCTCCTTGCACTTGGGGCAGTACCTATGGCACAAGTCATTAGCCAATCAGCTCACAGCTCAGCTACATATACTCGCGCGTGTGGGGGCCATACCAGGTGTCCATTTTGCTGAGCCTCTCCTCTGTAGTAAACAGGTCGAGGCAGTCGTTGAGATCGAGTTCTGTCTTCATTTCTCTGGCCGTCAGGTTAATAGAAGTCTCATCGACGCGCCTCGCCTCCGCTAGGCTGATTATCTCTTCCACTTCATCCATGTTGAAAGACATCGTAAGGAAGTTCTTCTCTGGCAAAAACATCACATAATTTAGCATTCTGTACTAATCCAGGGAAAGAGGGTCTCTGTCTAACCTCCTAAAACCACGGTTGGCTCGGTGTCCATGTCTGCGTACACTGGTTCACGGCTCTCCGTCACCTTAGATATCACAAACAGTTTCCTAGGTCCAGAGGCTAGGCCCTGGCTTGTATCCATGGGTTCATCTGGGTCGTCGCTGTCATCGCTGTCTAGATCTGTAACAGCAGACGCACTTCACTGTATCACATAACAAATCAAACAGCAACAACACAACGAGAACAGCGAGAACAGCTGTAAACCACAGTACGAACAACCGATAATGTACAACAGTACTAACACTGATAATGTACGCACCTGAATTGTGTGATGTGGTGAATTTAGTTTCCTTACTGAGGTTGATGAATCGACTGCACGTCTGCAGTAGGATTTCATACAGTTTGTCGTGAGTTGCCTCCCTTGGCAGTGACAGGACCAGCGGCACACGATTGTACTCAATCGTGGCCTTCCTGCTGCTGCTAAACTTCATGTACACACCCACGGTCACGTTGTCTTCTGAGGGATGGAGCTCGTACCTAGAACGGTAACACATCCTTATATGGGCATGTAGGCATCTAGGCATATAGACATCCTTATATGGGCATGCAGGCATGTAGGCATATAGACATCCTTATATGGGTATGGCGGTGAGGAGAGGCCGATGGATGGTGGTAGAGAGCTCACACGAAGAGAGAGTCTGAATCCGACGAAGGCATGGAGGCCGAGTCACCATAGAGACGTAGCTTGCCGTCGTATATTTTGGCGATCTGGAGCTGCAGGGGGAGCGAGGTAATACAAGTATCAGTACCAATATCACTATAAAAGTACGCAACACACAATATCGTACCCGCTCAGCTGGGACCTTGACCTTCTTTGACAACTCTGCTGTTATCTGCTCCATGCGTCCGTACCGAGCGACCTTCACCTCATACTATAGGAGCAAACCGATTGATAACATCACGGACGACAGATAACTGACAGCTAAGGTAGTCGCATAGGTCTTACTCTCGTCGGTGGCTGTTTTCCGAAGTCTGAGACGAACGTCACGGTGATAGACCTTTCCTTCTTCCTTGGCAGAGGCAGTGAGAGGTAACAGAACGGGTCAAACGTGATGCTTACGTTACCACAGCCCGACGTTGGGCATGTCAGCTTCGACTTGAGTAGGCCGTGGAACAGATCAATGATAATCGAGTCGTTTCGTCTCATGTAGCCCTGCCACGCCTCTTTGGCTACTTCCTACAACAGCCATCATCTCATGTCATGGTCAGCTGGAGTATCAGTATACGCAACTGTAGGTACGTCGTTGCTAGGGTACGTGTAGTAGACTGACAGAGTCACTCTACCATGACAGGCAAGTGGGGAAAGATTGTATCAATTCAAAGCAGGAAGACTGGAGCTTATCTTCAGGCAGCCCGCGATAGCTCAGTTGGTAGAGCGGAGGACTGTAGTTGACTGACATCAGCAATCCTTAGGTCACCGGTTCAAATCCGGTTCGCGGGAACCGTTCTTTTGCGACAAGCAACAGTAGCCTACCTCATCGGGTCTGCCATCAGCCGCCTTGATCTCGACATATGGCTTCTTTTTGACCCGATTCAGATCCTCATGCAGACCATCGAGGAGGAACGCCATCAGCTCCTGCGAGTCATGCTGTTGGTAACCGCTGAACCTCGGCGCAAACGAGCCGACCGCTCTCTTGAACCTGTCGGTATCGAGTCAGTGAGAGATAGACATGAATCATGCCACAGGATACAGTGAGGGACGGGTGCTGTACTCACCGCTGTGGATTAGTGTACGGGGTATCTCCCCTCCACATGGTGTCTATCAGTTCGGCGTACGTCTGCGCGATCTTACCCTGCATACCTAGCGGATTGTCTGGATTCAAGTCGTCTTTCCACAGACCGTCGAGGAAGAATTCAGTGAGATCGGGCACATTACTCAAACACTAAAAAGAGAGTGCATGCGTTAGACAATGGGCTGGCGAATCAACTGAGCCCACGAGCAGACGCACTCACCTGAATAGCTGAATTCATGAAACAAGTATTGCCTAGATTGCTCAGGCCACAGAGTCCGGGTTTTGTCGACGAGCTGAAGCCATTCTTGGAGTAGCGACTGCTGGATCTGCTGCCGGATGTGCTGCCAGGTGCTGAGAGGCTGTCAGGTGCTGAGAGGCTGCCATTGCTCGCTGAGGAGTGGTTTCTACAGAAATACAATCACTCGCTACCCTGGGCTCTACTGCATAGTGAATGTATTGAGAGGTGACGGCTGCCTCCGCCAGTACTGAGGATAGATGGCAGGCTGTCACACCTTATTCCTACTGTAACTATTGTCATAGCGCATATCTACTCCAGCATTGCAACGTACGAAGATAAAGATCTCCCACAATGCCTCTGCAGGCTGACGACGCATGGTACATACTTGGATGAAGACGGGACACCGGTCCACATGGAGTTGGAGCCTGATATATTCTTATACTGGTTGATATTGGGCCAGGATTTGCCTTCTCTCTCTACTATAACCACAAATTGTTTTTGCGAGACGACCTCGCCGAGAGGTGTGGATTCGGTCATATCGTCGTATGAAGACGACGCGAATGAGCTCACAAGTTTAGTTTCACTAGATTCTGAGACTTTGTACATTGCCTTCATCTTCTCCTTCAACTCATCTGTAACATGATACGAATCGATAGGCAGCATTAAGTTGAGCAGGAGAGTTGTCGTCTCCTGCACACTACTTGCCTGTCATCATACCAGCGCTGCAGCTGGTCAGCTGACCATCTGTTGGGTTTCTGTAATGGGCTAGATAAAGCATGAGAGGATAGATCTCCACTATCTTCTCCTTAGTGAAAGATCCCACTGTGATGACGGGGCGACTCAACGGCTCCTGGTACAACAAACGAGTTCGTCACAGACGCATCGACTACTGGTAGCCATAAGGAAACCGCAAATCTCTTTAGAATTATGGGTAGAAAAGGAAGCAGATTCAAACGACATTTCATAAAACTCTGAAATCATGTAAATCCACAATATCTAACGGCGATGGATATCTCTATCCACTAAGCAGGTAATCCTTACCTGTCCAGATTTCAGGCCGTATTGAGCGACGAAACACTCCCAGACCACTTCAGGCACTGCGTCATAGTCTACCTGCTCCATCAAATGCTCCTTCAGGTCGCCTGCTCAATGTCAATGTCAATGAAGCCAGTACTGATTTCAAGGAATGTTACCGCAAACATAATGTTATAGATGCGATGTACATTGTATACGCAATGATGATATTGCCCATTCTCAGGACATGGCATTGTCTCGTTTACAACACGAAAACAAGGAAAATAAAAGGATTGAGTATATCTATCTGGTTACAAGTCGACGACCAGTCAGAAACATCACTCATACTTGAGGCAGTCATATTTTGATGTTCATTTCCTGCTGCTGATTTAAAAATCCATCAAGATAAATGCTATCGCATTGCCAGTGACTTAATCTTCTCAATTTTTCATGATGATAGAAGCAAATGTGCATAGATAAATATCTGAACCCTATACTAGTATACCATGGATCTGCATTTAAACCTTCCCGTCTATTTTGAGTTCTGTAGACTGGAAAATGATTGCGAGTAAAAATAATTGCGATTTTGACTGAACTCAACAAATCGTAAATTATTTGTGCTGTAAAATAAATGCGAATTCCAGTAACTGATGACTGAAAGAGAAAATGTTGCAAAAGCAATTTATAGCAAATCGCAATTGACGAGTTTGATTTTTTCTCGCAATCATTTCCCAGTTTACAGTAGTTGCTCCACAGCTAAGCGGATCTGATTCTTGTTCTTTGAGATGAAACCTATTTGGGATCAGTGATCAGTTTGTGATGGCCACTGCATGCTCATCACACATATCTATAATACTCTATATCTACATTTAGAAACCTTTCATGTATCTCTATCCAAACATTCTCAGGAACAGCGAGCCCGGGTACTGATCATGTGACCAAATTCAAACAAATATCTCAGTTGTGAGCAGATGAACTCCAAAGCTTGGAGTGAAATAGTGAACTTCGCTCACAATCGGTCTATAGAATAAACATATTGCATCACATCAACATAGAGCTATGTTCTGGCAACGGGCCTGGTCTCCCCTCCCCCCTAATATTCTATACTAGCGAGTAGCACACCTTTCTCTGTGAGCAGGTTCGACATGTCGATGGGTGGTAGAGGGTCATCATCAAAGCACTGCTTGTCGTCGCTGTCATAGCCGACAAAACTCTTCCACGACTCGACCCATTTATGATCCATTAGATACCTTTGAGGGAGATTCAAACGTGGAATTCAGAGAAATCTATGAGTGCATGTGTACCGGGAGCCTTACCAAGTCTGTCCGACCTCCAGCGGATCGTTTAGATGTAATTTAAACAGCTCCTTAGCCTTCTGATGGTTAGGGGATGGACTTGTGTCCATGCCATTCGAGGTTTGTGCAGTCTCCACATGTTCTTGAGTATCCTCTCCCATATTCTAAGTTTACGGAGTGTAATACTGCTGCACTGACTCTGTGTAACACATAACGTAACTAAATCTTTTAGCTCGGTGGCAAAGATCAAAATCAAAAATCAACAAATGCGAACCCCAGCGTTTAAAAATGGACCAAAAATGTACATTTGTAGGTATAACATTGATTGTGTGCCTGTTCTTGGATGTAGGGATATATCTATCTAAATCCAGCAATGTACATACATGTATATAGGGATGTCTATTAAAAGATGGAAACTACATAATGAAATTTTGCACAATATTATAAACTTCATATGTAAACATTTGGGCTCTTTTAGGTTTTGGACCATCCCATAGTAACAGAACATATGAAACTGCCCTCTGCTGTGGAATTACCCACTGTACGAAATCATACTAAAACATCCTCAGTACAGATCTGTTTCACGCTGTTCAGTGCAGAGTGGTACCACCAGGTGCTGTATCACCTATCATTTAATCTTATGCTGATAATTCCAGTCTAGTTTACACACATAGAATTACATATAACTGACGACATTTTAACACGGATGCAGTTTTGCTTCATTTGGTACATGTACGACGTGTTGAGTACTTTCATGATCTTGTATTTTATACATTTCCCCAAATTGGCGCATCGTAACACACAAGGTACTTTGGTATAAAGATTGGCTTCTGATGCACAGGAAACCTTAAGCTAAGCTAACACGATCATAAATCTATTATAGGAAAGCATAGCAATATCTTAGGAGAAACGACACAACCGAGTTAAGTTAGACTAAGGAGATGCAGTTAAGTTATAGTACAGACCTGCCCTAACGGTACGGGCTTGGTTGAATGAGATGGATAGAATATTTGGATGAAGAAAGCACAGGTGTTACACAGAATCGGTGGGAACGACTAGAGTCGAGGAGCAGAGAGGGGAAGCAGCTAGAATCTGTATAGACCGGTGACGGTGACCAAAGTATTGCAGGCATTCTTTTAACAAGACGTTGGCGAAGACTACGTATGTAAAGTCAAGAACGAAGAAAGCTCTTTTAAACATATTCGCAGAATAGTCCTATATATTCGGACTATGAGACAATGCCCTTTTGTGAAAGAAAAAAGAAACAACGTAAATCATTCAGTAGTTGAGAACAAATCTACAGACGTCAATGACGATGACGATAAAGTGAAAAAAGAGGGGATACACCAGAAAACATGGGAAAGCATTCTTTGGGATACACCATCGCTAAGGTATCTATGCTGTAAGTGTAGCAGAGGCAGAGAAAGTATTGAATATCACCTTCTGATACCAGAAAAAGAGGGAGAAAGACTCTCTCGTTGTTGGCACTTCAGCTTTTCGTGGTGAGTGCGCTAATGTTATCGACTATGGAATGCCATTCTATATATATGGAATATGAGCTCACTAATCATTATCAAAGCACAGTTATGACTTATCATGCAGATAAATCTTTCTTACTAACTAGCGCATTCTATGTATCTGCAGAGATTTACACGTAGCTTATGTGATCGAAGGATCTAGGAGATGTCAGAATTATGTTGACTCTCATTTGCCGGAATTATGGTGTTGCGCATTCGTCATATTCTATGCCTATACATCAGACGGGACCATGGATAGCGTTAACGGTGAGACAAAAGAGGAGATGCAAACTGACGAGAACGACCAAACACAGACACTTAATCCCTCTACTCGTCACACTGCCAATCGTCGATCTGCTGGACCCAGAGTATCCAGGCTGCCCACTGCCGACCTGATTGGTGGTAGCATAAAGCTACTGGCTACTCGCGTTCGCAGGTATTGAATCGTGTCAGAGTCACTTATACCCCCACTTCATGTAGGCACGTACTCTGTGAATGATGATTGACTATCTGTATTCTACAGACTGCAATCAGAACTAAAGGAAATGACTGAAACTCCTCCCGACAACTGCAGGTGGGTGAAGGTGTCCATGCTAGAGCCATCAACTTTACATGTGCTTCAATATTTGTCACCTCAGCTTTTGCGCCATCCCAAATCAACTCCAATCAGCTGACCTCTCTCTGCTATGGTGTTCATTCAACGGGATAGAAACAAACATAACCAAATGAACTGTAGAGCAGCTTACAAACTACTGGACCATCCACTTAAAAACAGAAAATATAGCTCAGTAAACCACAGGCTAAAATACTGCTTCAATCCTTCTAAAGTACATCAGAAATCCTGGACAGGGTCTCTGAACACACGCATTTGGAGAAGCAGAGAAAGAGAAGTGCAGGGGAGATGACTCAATGGAGAAGATATGTTGACAGTATGATATTCCAGGTATTAGGTTTTGTAGTTTGTCTTTCATAGTGCCAGTCCTAAAGATGACAGCCTGGATGAATGGATTGGCACACTAGCCGGACCAGAGGGGACCGTGTACGAGGGAGGCATCTTCTTCCTAGATATCAGCTTCCCAGACGCATATCCATTCGAACCTGTAAAGGTAAAGACAGATTGACTGAATATTGCTCCAGTGTATGCGCTCTCTTTCTCCTCCTCTCTTTCAAGTTTAGTTCATCGTAATTATGTTCGGTCATTAATTTAGAACAAATAATACCGCTGCAGCTCACTCATTACGCCTCACTTGACAGGACAGAGTTGAGTAGAGCAGTAACAGGAGATGAGCCTTCTGATTGGTTGATTTTTGAGGAAATTCAGCAGGCATGACAAGTGAGGAAATTATGCTTGGTCTTGTGCTCATGAGTCTCTCACCAAGTCGCGACCCGCGATAGCTCAGTTGGTAGAGCGGAGGACTGTAGTTGGCTGGCATCAGTGATCCTTAGGTCACCGGTTCAAATCCGGTTCGCGGGAACCATTCTTTTAATTCTGTCACAAAATATTTCTACAGCATTGAGGTTAGAAAGATGTTTTATATTTTTGTCTCCAGCCCAAAGGTCAGAGTCCGGGATTACCTAGGCGGAGCTCCCTGAAAAATGGTTGTGGTTTGTAGCTAGAAAATCAAGAAAATTTACGCCACTAATGGAAAAAATATTACTTAGAACAGGAGAGAGCAGATGGGAAGGAAATATCCATTGTATGACTTCACTTACCATTTCTACATCTCGTCGTTAAAAGTAAGCTGACAAAATCTTTGTCGGTATGCTTCCATCAACTCCAGCCAACGCATACTATGAGATTATATTGTAGTGTGTAGTGTGTAGTAGATAGTAATTAATATGTGGTAGTATGGTGTGTAGTGTGTGGTGGTGGTATGTAGTATGTAGTGTGTAGCGGTATGTAGGGGATAGTTATGCTGGTAGTAACGTGGTAGTATATTGTAGTATATTGTGTAGTGTGTAGTGATATGTACACGGCTATTGCGACAGGATAGGGGAAGGTAATTTATAGGTTTACGCCATCCGATGTATGCGAAGGAGGAAATCCTAGTAAACGTAATTTTATTCATAGTCCCACTGCCGGTCAGCTGCCCTGCGTAATGACATGGTAATATGCTTCCATTGCTGGGAACTCAGCCAATCACAGGCCATGACAGTCATTCAGTCATTATCCTGGTGTCTTTTTGTAACATTTTGAGCTCCACTGGTCCTAAGCAGCCCGCGATAGCTCAGTTGGTAGAGCGGAGGACTGTAGTTGGTTGACATCAGTGATCCTTAGGTCACCGGTTCGCGGGAGCATCTTATTTTGTACCTCTGTGTGATGCTGCATGGCACTACATTCATAGAGAAATAGAGCCGCTCTTGAAGCATCTTGTTTTACACTTCTACATAGTATCTACCACTGCTAGATTACCTTCTCTACTGCCACACCTGTTTTCATACAGCACTGCTTTGATCATGTCAGGGCGTACTGAGATTTTCCTTGTGGTGTAGTCAGTCTGTAATGGTTAACTCATACAGACTTTCCTCAGACATTTAGATGTACAATATTTCACAGTGACTATGACAGTGACAGTAACTGTCATAGTGACAGTATCTGTGACAGTGACAGTAACTGTGACAGTAACTGTGACAGTGACAGTAGCAGTGATAGTGACACTAGCAGTGACTGTGACACCACATTCACTGTCACAAGAACCAGAACAACGCGAAAGTATGTAGAATGTTGCTTAGACTTTATGAATGTTATTGACATGTTGAAGAAGTTGTTCAGTGAAGACAAGCATATTGCCATAATGCCGTGAGCTTAAGTTCTATTTGTCACCACCTATTTGAGACATGGTTTATTGCTGTAGGTGAGGTTCCTGACGAGGATCTACCACTGTAACATTAATAGCCAAGGTTTGATATGTCTGGACGCTCTGAAGGAGGCGTGGTCGCCAGCCCTCACTCTTGCACAAGTCTTGCTCTGTATCACATCACTACTATGGGAATGCAATGCCAATGATCCACTGGTCGGCGCTATAGGCAATCTGTATTTGACTGATCGTGAAGAACATGACCGCATTGCTCGACTCTGGACTCAGAAATACGCCTGCTAATTATAACCTAAAATCCTAGTCTAATGTCTTACGATGTCACAGCGTCTTCCTGTCACAACGTCTTCCTGTCACAACGTAAATTTATTCCTGTTTTACAACTGTCAATTTTTTCTGTAAATAAATTGTATACAGTCTTAAGAAGCAAGTATGTGATTGTTCGCTGTACCAGGATGCAGGATGAGAAAAACAGTATGCTGTGGCAATAAGGCGGGAGACAATCGTCTGTATTGTCACATCATGGGACTGATTTCACTATGCCTAGCAGTATAAGCTCAAATTCATAACTACGATACTTGCTGGTAGCATCAATATCTTTGAGGGCATACATTGATGCTGACACATGTGAGACGTAAGTGACGTATAATGGATATTGTTGTGCAAGGATGGCACTGAGAACAAACAAAACAACAGAGCTCACTCAGCCATAACAGGAGAAAAGTGGTCACAACCAGCCAGCAGGAACAGCAGATGCAAAAAAAGCAGAATAAAGCCTGGTTCTCACTTATGTAGCCTCCAGAACACTCTGGAAAGCTGTCTATTACTTTTAAAACAGAGAGGGTAGCTCCTAGTTGGCATTTCTCTCTCCCTCTCCCTCTCTCTCTCTCAAAAAAAAGAAAAAAAAAAAAAAAAAAAAAAAAAAAGAAAAAAAAAAAAAGAAAAAAAAAAAAA
>ERZ1740065.1167-NODE-1167-length-15387-cov-5.032351_pt1 | contig 15387 bp, 11 predicted proteins | sample MGYA00581738_ERZ1740065 | MGnify/ENA primary metagenome ERZ1740065 (study PRJEB43018, sample SAMN04849749) | marine metagenome | isolation source: floating plastic debris | place: Pacific Ocean | collected 2008-09-01 | study: EMG produced TPA metagenomics...
TCAGCCAAGGGGGCTGGGTGCTCGGCATGAATCATGATTTTCATGACAGGTCGCCTCCCGGCAGGGCGCCCGTTGCTTTGGGCGGTGCATTCTCCGTGAACAGCCGACCGTAGCCTTTGCCCGGAAAGGGCAGGTTCAATGTCGAAAGCGCCTGAAACATCATCGCCTGGTTCGATGTAATAACCGGCTTTCCGGTTTCCTTCTCGAGCGCGTCAATCGCCTCTACAGCGCGCATGTCGGTGCAGGAGAGGACAATGGCCTCTGCGCGAGAACTGTCTGCCCGACGGCCCAGGTCAAAAACCTGTTCAGGGGTCATTCTCCCCTGTCCCTCATTGTCCAGAATACCGGAAACCTCGGCACGCGACACGGTGACGATGCTGGCATCGGTCAAGAACCGGATCGCCCTGTCATTCAGTACGCTTACGTATGGTGACGCAAACGCAATCTGCGTGATGCCCTGATGTCTCAACGCATGTACCAGCGCGCTGGCGGCGGTGATCGTCCTTGCACCGCAGAACTCCGAGATGTGATCGCTAAGCTCGCGGTCAAACTCCGGGCCGAGCGCCAGTGTCGCGGATGTGCAGCCGTAAAGCACGACATCCGGGTCAATGCCTGCAAGCAATCGCAGGGGTTCTTGAATATCGGATGACCCGAGATCTGCCATTTGCGATGCATCAGGCACTTCACTTGCATCATATCCTCCGAGACGCGTTGCATGGAGGCTGACCTCCGGTGGGGACAAAAGGACCAGGTCAGGTTCGAGGTTGGTGTTTGTGAAGGGCACAAGCACACCGATGCGGGCCCTGGTCCGGCGCGGCTTAACCATGTTTCTGTTCCCTGAACTCACTTGTAGATAGCGCATCGATGACAGTGTCCATCGTCTGTTGTGACGCGATGGTCGCCCGCAGACACTGCGGCAAGCCGTAACCGCGCATGTTTCGCATGAGAATGCCTTTGCTGCGCAGCAATCGGTCGGCGGACGCCGCCTCATCGGGCGTCTCAAACGGAATCAGGACGAAGTTCGTGGTGCTCTTCGGCACAGGGAACCCAAGCTCTCGGAGCGCGTCTGAAAAGCGGTTCCGGATGGTGGATGTCATCAGACAGGTTTCGCGCATGTAGGATTGATCCCGCACTGCAGCCTCGGCCGCGCGCTGGCTCAGGGTGCTGATGTTGTTCGGGTTCAGAACCTTGCGGACCTGTTGCGCCACCTCGTTTGGAAACAGGCCCCATCCCACCCGGGCGGCGGCCAGCCCGTAGGCTTTCGAAAATGTGCGCAGAACAACGGTGCGACCCGTCCGGACCAGATCAAACGCGCCTGTGCCCGTATCGTCGACAAACTCCCCATAAGCTTCGTCAATGACCAGCAGGACAGATTGGGGCAGCGCCTTGCGAAGGGTTACAAGGTCACGCGTGGGAATGCACGTGCCCGTCGGATTCCCGGGGTTCGCGACAAACACAATGCGCGTCTCCGGCGTCACCTGAGAGAGCAACGCCTGAACGTCCACCGTATAGTCGCGCTCTGGCGCATGGATGAGCCGGGATCCGACCCGTTCCGCAGCCGTTTGAAAGAATGCGTAGGAGAATTCAGGAGCGACGGCATAGCGGGTTTGATCCAGGTAGGTCTGCGCCAGTGCGGCAATCAACTCCATTGAACCGGCACCACATAGGACTTGCGCCGCATTGATCTGATGCAGTTCAGCGAGCGCGGTACGCAGGTCTGTCCAATCCGGATCCGGGTAATCAGCGCCAGTCTTCAGAGACTTTTGAACGGCTGCCGCGACAGCCGGAGAGGGACCGCGTAGGCTTTCGTTCTGTGCCAGAGAGGTGACTTCGACCCTTGGATCAGACGGCACATCCGCCAGCGTATATGGCGCCATCCGGGACACATGATGCACAGGCTCGATCATTCGTCATTCCTCTCTTCCGTGGCATCTTTGTGAGCAATCACCAGACCTTCCGCCCGATCTTTTGCGCAGAGGGCTGGGTCCCGCGCGGTCGACTTGCCGTAACCCCCACCGCCCGGCGTTTTGAAAATCAGCGTCTCCCCAGCCGGGATCGTGACCTGCCCTTTTCCGGGCAGAGACCGCCCCGATGGAGACAGAGAGACCGCGCCCAACGCCCCGTTGCCGCCCCCGGCACGACCACGCGCAGGGTGGACCATGCGCTCGACCGATAGAAACAACACCAGATCGCTGTTCGATGCAGACTGTACGGCAATTTCCTGACCCAACCCGCCGCGATACTGGCCGGTACCGCCGCTATCGGGTCGCAGCATGCGTTTCGTAATCAGTATCGGGGCGGCGGCCTCGGTCGTTTCGACCTGACTGCCCCAAACCCCGCTTGGGAAAGCGGTTGCGGACAGGCCATCCTTGGTAGGACGTGCGCCAGTACCGCCATTGAACACCAGTTCGAGAGCAAAAACCTCGCCACCGTCCCGTGCGGCCGAAGGCGCATTGCGCAGGGGCAGGTCATACATGCAGGATGCGCCTTCCGCGGGCACTTTGTCGGGCAGCGCCTGAGCGAGACAACCGTAGACCAGATCGGGCGTCATCTGCCCAAGGGTGTGCCGCATGGCAACCGGCGCTGGCGGCTGCGCGTTCAGGATGCAACCCTTCGGCGCAACAACCTTGAAGGGGCTCAGCGATCCCGCGTTATTGGGAATATCGGGTCCAATGATGCAGCGCAGTGCAAAGACAGCATAGGCCGCCGCATAGTTCAGAGGCACATTGATACCTTTTGACGAACAGCCATCCGTGCCACCAAAGTCCAGAACCATGCCCGTTGCAGAAATCGAGAGCGTCGCGCGCAAGGTGATGGGCGCGTCGTATCCATCGACAACCAGGGAACTGCTGTATGCGCCGGGGGGAACGTTGGCAATGGCGTCGAGCGTGCCCTTTCGAGAGGTTTCGATGATGTAGTCGGCAAGCGGTTGCAAATCCGTCAGGCTGAACTCCCGCATCATGTCGACAAGACGCCGGGCGCCCGCTTCGCAGCAGGCGATCAGCGCGTAAATGTCTCCCTCATTTGCAATGGGTTCGCGGGAGTTGGCCTTGACGATGTCCATCAGGAGCGTGTTGACGTCGCCCCGCGCGACCAGCTTGCAGGGCGGGATCAACAGACCTTCGTCATAGATGTCGGACCCCTCCGGCCCCATACCCAGGCCCCCGAGATCCACGAGGTGAGAGGTACAGGCGGTAAAGCCAATCACCTGGCCCTGATGAAATGCTGGCATCATCAGGAGGAAATCATTCAGATGTCCCGACGCGATCCATGGATCGTTGGTCACATAGATATCGCCGGGCTGCATCTGGTCGACGTCAAATCGCCGACTCAACGCCTTTACGGCAGCTGCCATCGTGTTGATATGCCCGGGCGTACCGGTGACCGCCTGTGCCAACATTCGCCCATCGGCGTCGAAAATCCCGGCCGAGATATCGCCGCACTCCCGCACAATCGGGCTGAAAGCGGCGCGAACAAGCGCCTGCCCCTGTTCTTCGACAACGGCGAGCAACCGGTTCCACATAACCTGAAGCCGTGGTTTCGAAAGCTCAGTCATCCAAATCCTCCCCTGCATCCAGAGCCACAAGCAGCAAGTTCCCGAAGGGATCGACAGAGGCGCAGAAATCAGCGCTCACAAGCGTCGTGGTCTGCGGTTCAACGATCAATGCGGGCCCGTTCAGTCGGTCGCCTTGCTGCATGGCAGACCGTTCCACAACAACTGCCTCGACCAGGTGTCCAGTGAGATCGCAGCAGATCGTTCGCCTGCGCAGTGCGGCGTGCTGCATGGTTTCGGGCTGAAGTACATTGTCAGGTTGGGTCTGGATAGCTTGCACCGTCAGTCCCCAATTCAGCACTTCGATCTGCATGCCAGGCACAGCACGGGAAAACTGCCGACTGTACTCAGCCTCAAAAGCCTCTTGCATCGCCGTCGCATCAACGGCTGTGAAAGCGCGATCCGGCAGGGTGATCATGATCTCATGACCCTGCCCCCGATACCGCATGAACGCAGTTTTGCGGCGCTCCAACTGCGCTCCGGGTGCGCCTTTCAGCACGATCTCCTCCGCCTCATGTGCCATTCCGTCGAAAAGCCCGTTCAGGCGATCCGCATCGAGGTCTTCAAGCGTCATGTGCAGGCTGCGTATCACTTCAAAGCTGACCGGCGCATGCAGGAAACCCACCGCAGATCCGACGCCCGGATCCGGCGGGATCAGGATGCGGGACACGCCGGCACGGCGCGCCACCCGCGTTGCGTGGAGCGGACCGTTGCCTCCAAAGGCTATCATGGTGCGTTGGCCAAGGTCCTTGCCCGATTCGACCGCGTGCATGCGCGCGGCGCTGGCCATGCTCTCGTCCACAATGTCATAGACACCGATTGCCGCTTGCCGGGCAGACAGAACGAGTTTAACCGCGACCGACCGCGTCAATGCCCGCTGTGCCGTCTGGATGTCGAGCGAGAGACGTCCTTCGGCAAATCGCTCGGGGTCCAGGTACCCCGAGACTGCATCTGCATCGGTGACGGTTGCCTCTTGCCCGCCTTTGCCGAAAGCTGCCGGTCCGGGGTCGCTGCCCGCGCTTTGCGGTCCAACCAAAATCCGCCCCAAGCGATCAACCGTCGCAATGGAGCCCCCGCCAGCACCGATTTCAATCATGTCCATCACCGGAATTCTCACAGGCATGCCGCTACCCTTGATGAAACGCGCAGCACGCGCAATTTCGAAAGCGCGGGTGGTTTGCGGCTTGTAGTTGTCAATCAGGCAGAGCTTCGCGGTGGTACCCCCCATATCGAAGGAAAGAATTTCCGGCAGTCCGCAGCGTCGCGCGGTCATGGCGGCGAGAATGGCTCCGCCGGCCGGACCGGATTCGACAAGACGAATTGGATAGCGCGTTGCGGTTTCAAGCGTTGTCATCCCGCCGCTGGCGGTCATCATCAGGATCGGGCAGGTCAGGCCTTGCGCTGTAAACTTGGTTTCAAAATCCGTTAGATAGCTGCCCATCAGCGGTTGCACATAAGCGTTGGCAATCGTGGTGCACAGCCGATCAAATTCCCGGGCCTCGGGGCTAACCTCGCTCGACAGCGACACGGCGATACCCGGTATTCGGGCCAGGATGCACGCACGCAGTCGCTCCTCGTGCGCGGGATTGGCATAGGCGTGCAGAAGGCAGATCGCGACAGCTTCTATACGTGCGGCCCTGAGCTTTTCGATAACCGCGTCGACCGAAGCCTCATCAAGGTCCGTCAGCGGTTCTCCTGCAACTGACATACGCTCACGTACGGTAAAGCTGTGGGCGCGGGAGACGAGCAGGTCCGGTTTGTCGATGTTGATGTCATACTGGCTGTAACGGCGTTCGTAACCGATCCCGAGGATATCCCGGAACCCTTCGGTGGTAACCGTCGCCACGAGTGCCCCGCGTCGTTCGATCAGCGCGTTGGTGGCGAGCGTCGTCCCATGAACGAATCCGGTCACCTCGCCAATGTGGTGACCGGCTTGAGCAAGGACACGTTCTGTCCCGGCAGCCGCCCCGACCGTCGGATCAGTTGGTGTTGTGGCCGTTTTCGCAGATGCCAGGATTTCTCCAGCGGCGCCCGCCAGCACGGTATCGGTAAACGTACCGCCGATATCCACGGCCAGCCGCAATGCAGGCGATGATGTCATGGTCAAGGGATCTCGTCAGAGAAGGTCGGAAGCACACCCGGATAGGGGCAGTCGGCGCAGTCGTAAACGCCTTGTCTAGACGACCAGATCGCACCCTGTGGCGCGACGTCCGATGAGGATCAAGCCAGATGAAGCAGACATGCAGAACCCCGAAGATATCCTTCTGGATCATCTTTCGCTCAAATCGGAATTCTGTCAATTGTCGGCGTGCACACCGATCAGCCGGTCACCTGAGGGACCGGCTTTTGCTGGGAGTCGGCGGATGTTTCAGTGCACCCGGAACGGGGGCATCACAGCATTGCCGACGTGGTTGTCACTCTCGGACCTCGGCCGCGCCGCCTGTTTGCGCGGATAGACGTTTTCGGCCCCTCTCGGGACGAGCAAATGCATGACTTCGTTGCGGCGACGAATACCGATGCCGGATTTCTTGGCGACCTTGTAGAGGTTGACAATCACCATCGGTTTGGACCAGCCCGTCTCCGCCTCGATCTGCGCAACCGAAGACCCCTGGCCCAGAGCGTCGATGAGATAGGCGGCAACGGTCCCTTCCTCCGGGAGGACGACATCCGATTTATGGCGCGCGGGCCTGACCAGAATACGATCAGAATTCAACTGTGCCAGTGCTGCGATGCGTCCGGAGCGCGCAAGTTCCAAAGTCATTAATCTATCCTCTCGTTAACTACCGCCCGCGGCGCGCTGAAAATGGTCAGACAAGGGCCATTCACCTCACGGCCTTGTCTGCTCCTTTTCGGCATTCAGCCCACTCCCAGACGTGCCCCACCCAGACACTTGTTTTTCACTGGTACAGACTGCAATTGCCCGCACGAGCTTCGTCAAACTTATGCCACATTTTCGCTCGAATTCAAAAAACACGCAGGATCGTCTTTGCATGGGAAACACTGCCTGAAAATGGGCCGGATTGGCTGCCCAGGTGATGCTTAACAGTGGATTGGCCAATCGTGGATTTCAGGAAATATACAATTAAATCAATATTCTAAAAGATCTCTCGTTTAGGGTGTAGAATTCTCTCGTGCTGGTGGAAATATTGCAGAAAGCGCGAATCACCGGGCAAAAACGGGTGATCAGGCCAGCACGCCGGGTCAGTCGCAGATTGTGGCTGAAATATGGCCGGGGCCGAAATTGCGCAAGACAGCGGCTTGCGTCACTGAACCCGACATCAAGCCTATCGCCGCCATTCCAGTTCCAGGCTGAACTTGAAACTGTTTCCCGCCAGATCGTCGGGCGCTTTCGCAAACCGCCTTGCCCGTCTGACGGCGTCCAATGCGGCCTGATCGAGCTCGGGCACACCGGAGGACCTGCCAATGCTGGTGCCGAGAATTTGACCGGTGCGCGCGATGTTGAGGATGATCTGGGTGCGCCCGTCGCGGTTCGCCCGGCGCGGATAGCGCTGTTGGCGCGCCAGTTTGGCCCTGATCTTCGCGCCCCAAACCGCCCTGAGCTGTTGCTGCTGTCCCTGTGTCGCTGTCGCAACCTGAGCCGTGCCGGTGTTTCCGGCCTGTGCCGACCCACCACTGCCCGCCGCCCGCTGTTCGGCACGTCCGGCGGAGGTTACGTCTGACTTCTGGGCCGTCTGCGGTTCTGGTGGTCGTTCTGGACGCCGTTTGGGCCTGACGGTCGGTGCGGGATCGGGGGCAGCCTCCGGCGGTTGCTCAACGATTTGTTCCGGCTCCGGATCAGGTTCCGGTTCCGGCGGCGGTGCAGCTGGCGTGGTTTCCACATCGACACTGTCTGGCGGCGGCGCCTGGTCGATGACCGGCATTTGCACCTGTGCTCGGGGAGCTTGCTGGAGGTTGAGTGTGGGCACGGTCGGGGCGTCCGGCGTCGGATCGGCGGGCGCGTCCATGGCGGTTTCAAGAACCGGGGCCACTTGTGTCGGGCGTTCCCATGCTTCGACCATTTCGGCTACCGTCGGGGCGGCGGCCTGTAGCGAAAACAAGGCATCGCCGCCGACACCACCCGCCTCGGCGCCCTCTTCAGGTCTGGTGGCGAAGAAGGCCACGTGAAGCGCAATCGCGACCGCGACGAAAATGACGAGTTCCAGCCATCGCTTCATTTCGGCGACACCACGAGTTCGACCTGAGACAGCCCCGCCTCTCCAAGATCACGCAGAATGCGGGCGAGCTGGACGGCCTCGAGATTTGCGTCGGCGTGGAGTTGGATCATCGTTGTTTGATCTGACCGGGTGGTCAGGGACGCAAGCGCCGCGTCGCCTTCTTCACCGTCGATGGACATGCGACCGCTCTCATCGACAAACAGGACGGGTTCGGCTTCGGCATCGCTTTCGGTGGAGGCCTCGGGAGGCGTCACATCGAAAGGTTGCGGGGTCGCAAGCTGAGAGGTCATCAGGAAAAAGATCAGCAGCAGGAACACCACGTTGATCATGGGCACGATGGATTCGGTACGACGGCGCTTGGGGGGCTCGCTGAGGTCCATGGCTCACTCCACCAATACGATAGAAGTGAATCCGGCCGCCCGCAGCTGTTCGGTCACGGTGACCACACGCTGCAGATTGGCGCCATCACGGCCGCGCAAGACGATCATATCGGCCGGGTCGGTCATCAGGGGGCCGAGTGCTGCAGCAATGTCGTCGGTTGGCGCGCCGTTCAGGGATATGCTGTCCGGTGCAATGTCGACAAGACGCGGCGGGCCGTTATACGTGCCACCGCCCGCAACCAGCGGCAGCGGCATCACCGCATCCACGCCAAAGCGCGACGCCAGCATGAAAAACACCAGCAGCAGAAACACGACGTCGATCATCGGCGTGAGGCTGGGCTTTCGGCGTGGCCGGGATGGGGGTGCAAACTGCATGGTTACTGTGCCGCCATCGGCAAGGCTGCCGGTTCCCGTGCCACGAAAAGACGGGTCGCGTTGTCTTCGATGTCGGCTCTGATTCTATCGATGACAGATTCGAACCAGGTCAGTGCGGCGGAGGCGGGAATGGCGACCGCCATCCCTGCAGCTGTTGTCAGGAGAGCTTCCCAGATACCCCCGGCAAGCAGGGCAGGATCGGCCTTGGAGCCTGCGGCCTGCAGCGCTTGAAAGGCCGCGATCATGCCCAGAACAGTCCCGAGCAAGCCCAGCAGTGGCGCAATGGTGGAGATCAGCTCCAGAGCACCGAGGCCGACGCGGGCCGATGCGAGCTCGCGTTTGGCAACACGGGTGGTTTCCTCGCGCGCCCGCTCTTCGGGCAGGTTTTCGATGGCATCCAGCGCCGTCGCCGCGACTTTCGAGCGGATACCCCGACGGCCCCTCACCAACGCCAATGCGCCTTCGGCGTTGCCCTGTTCGAAAAGGGCAACGGACTGAATGGCCTTGCCCCGGCTCCAGGCGCCCGCCACGGCGAGGCGCCAGATTTTCCATAGGATCAGGGCCAGAGTGATCACCGACAGGGCGGCAATCGCCCACACGGCCGGGCCGCCATCCTCCAGAAACGCGCGCGCCCGTTCGACGGCGCTTTTTGTCATTGTCTGTACATCCGATGCGTCGTCCGATTGTACATCCGAGACAGCTGGGTCGGCTGCGTTACCTACTGTATTTGTTGTGTTTTCCGAAGTGTCCTGTTGGGTGGAAACCGATGATTCCCCGGTTCCGTCGGATGACGGAAGCGTGAGATCGGATGTCGCCGATTCCGCCTGTGGGGCGGGTAAAACAGGGGCGTCCGGTGATGTGGACGGGGTCGTCGTTTCCTGTGCGAAGGCGGCTGCAGACCCCGTCAGCAGGACGACCATCAGAAACGGCTTAATCATGTCAAACTCCCGTATGCGCGCTAAAAACCCGTGCGGGAAAATCCCCGCCACGGCTCGTCGGAATTCACTTGGATTTGTCTGGCTGAACCGCGGGTTTACAACGCAAAGCACCGCGGTTTTGCTCGATCGGGTGAAGGTCTCACCCTGCTTGCGGGTAGTTTTTCATTAAAGTTTTGTCAAGAAAACGAGGCAAAATACCGCTGCTGTGCTATCCGTAAGCTTGGCTGATCAGACCGTAGAGTTTTGGCGCGTTGGCAGCGGACGGGGGTAACGTTCACCTGACCATGGTCGTTACTGTGCCAACCTGCGGCAGGCCGATGTCGTGCAGCCAGTCACAAAGCCCAAGGCGCGGATCGCTATCGATTCTGACGAAGGTGTCCTGAGTGGCCCGCAGGATGTGAGAGACAAGCGCCCGCGCGGTTTCGACCCCATCAGCAACGATGGGGCCAATAACGGTTCCCCGTCCTGCACGTCTTTGCAAGGCGTAGCCGCTGACCTGGCCATTCTGTGTTGCGACATGGCAGGTGCCGGTTTCCATCAAGGCGGAGAGCAAGGCCATCCTGTCCCACCCCCGCGCGGCCCTGTCTAACCCGGTAATCCTTCCGATGTCTGAAGCAGGCAGGCAGGCGATGTCCAGATCCATGTCCGGCAGAATCATTTTGCCGGTGGGACCCAGATGTTGGTGAATCCGACCAATGGGCGAGAAGCCCAGTTTTGTGTACCCGGGCCGGCCAGCATCCGTTGCATGCAACAGGATCTTGCGATGACCTATCTGCGCCACGGCTTCGGCAACCAGCCGCGCACCGTGGCCACGCCCGCGATGTGCTGTCGCGACGATCACCATGCCAAGCGTTGCGTGTGTATTCTGCTCCCACCAGAGCACTGTACCGATCAAGTCATCCGAGGACGCTATGGTCAGACCTTTCCCAAGCGCCAGCATGCCGCGCCAGTCTTCTGACCGATGCGGCCATCCTTCGGCTCGCGACAACCGCAACGCTGCCGGCAGATCCTCCTGTGTCAAACTGCGCAATTTGAACAAACCGTCTCCGATCGTGTCAGGTGATATGGCTCACAGCAGGGTGGCAACGGCCATGCTGCCAGGTGATCATGGACCAACCACCTCGCAGTTACGACAGGAACATCTGCTTTGACCACAGGCAAATTCCGCCTGCATTGACGACTGACAAATGTCGAAAAATAGTCTGTTTCCAATTTGACCGTGGCTCTCAGTTGCAACTCCTGCAAAAACCCGTTAACTAAATCTTAGGGATTCCATCAGGAATAGATGGACTTCCAAAATAGTGCGCCACGCCCGCCTACCCTGAAAAGTAGGTACGAAGCCCTATAACTTCTTAATTTCCGTCCTTTGGGCGGGGGACACGGGTTGTATGGGTTATACAGAGCGTGGTGCCGGTGCGCGTGCATCTTGGCCCACAATAGGTTTATCGCTTTGCGCGTTCTGCGCGACGCAGGCTGTCGCTCAGGACAGCGAAGACATATTCGAGCTGCCTGAGCTGATCATCGAAGGTGGCAAGTCGCCGGTGGACTTCAAGGATTCCGCGGCCAGCATCGGTGTCCTGACCAGCGACACCATTTTGACCTACGGTGTGAATGATTTGACCGAAAGCTACGAGCTTTTCGGCAATGGCCGCAGGTTCGAAGGGATCCGGGGCGAAAACGGTTTTGTCATCCGCGGGCTGAACTCCGAAGGTGTCACCGAGTCGTTCAACAACTCTCCTTTGACCTCTGTGATCGTCGATGGTGCAACGCAGTCGCGCGAAGCGACGCGGCGCGGTGCGCGAGGCATCTGGGATGTCGATCAGGTGGAGATCTACCGTGGTCCGCAATCCACGTTGCAGGGGCGCGGGGCCTTGGCCGGTGCGGTCATCGTTGAAACCAAGGATCCGACCTTCTTCTGGGAAGGAGCAGGGCGCGTGACCCTGGGCGAAGGGGAGCGAGAAGACGGCGCCTTTGTCATTTCCGGTCCGGTGGTTGATGACGTACTGGCCTTTCGGTTGAGCGGCGAGCGGCGGTTTTCGCGCAAGGGCATCACTTTCAATCAGCCTGCCAACGAGCTTCTGGGCACGGATGAATACCGCAATCTGCGCGCAAAGCTGCTGTACCACCCTGCCGGAAACTCGGCCCTGCGGTTTGAACTGACGGGCAGCGATTCTTTCGTCATGCCCGGCATCTACGTGAGCTTCTCGGCCGATTTCTTCGATCGTGAGTTCAACACGGCGCCAACAACTGCTGTCGAGTTTCGGGAGGCGAATAATCTCAACGTCGTTTCCGAGATCAGCTATGTCTTTGACAACGGTCACGAACTGAAATCCATCACCGCCTTCATTGACTCCGAGACGCGCATTTTCACTCCGGAATCTGCAGTTTTTCGGCGCGTGGAAGACCGGCGCGGAGAGGATTTCACCCAGGACCTGCGCTACAGCTTTGGCGAGGTTGAAGATACGTTCTCCGGTGTGGTTGGCCTGTTTTACGGCAGGTTCACACTGCCGCTGACATCGCGGGTGACTGCGGGCGCCGTTCTCCTCCAGGATCAGACTCTGGACGATTCAGCGACGAACCTGTCGGTCTACGGAGATGTCCGCTGGCGCTTCGCTGATGACTGGAGTCTGCTGGCGGGCGGGCGTTTCCTGCATGAGAAGATCCGGGAAAAAGGCAGCGGGCAGTTCGGTGGTACTTCGTTTTCGATTGATTCAGAAACCGACTTCGACGTGTTTCTGCCCAAGATCGGATTGGCCTATGACCTGAGCGCCGACCAGACGATCACTCTGACAGCACAACGCGGCTATAGGTCCGGTTTCATCGAGGTTCTCGATACGGGCGTGAACCGCGTCGAGCCTGAATTCCTGACCTCCTACGAACTGGGCTACAAGGCCGTCGCGCCCGATGAGAGCTGGCGGTTTTCGGCCAGCGCCTTTTACGCGGAATACAAGGATCAGCAGATCGTCATACCTGTGGCGCCCCCGGCGGTCTCACGTACATTGAATGCAGGTCGGTCCCGTCTCTATGGCGCCGAACTGGAAGGGGTGTATGCCTTCGATTCCGGTTTCTCTCTGTTCGGATCGCTCGGCCTGCTCAACACGAAATTCACCGACTTCAACATAGCCGGCGGCAATGCGACCGGAAACGTGTTTCCCGAAGCTCCGGAAATTACCGCGGCGATTGGCGTCAATTATCGCGCGCCGTCGGGCTTCTTCGCCGCTGCGACAGCGTCTTACACGGATACTTATTTCAGCACCGGTTCGATCCAGAATGACCCGGTGCTGCTGGTGCCGAGTTTCACGAATGTCGATCTGGAGCTGGGTTACGAGCGCAACGACATCCGGGCGGCGGTCTTCGTCGAGAATCTTTTCGACCGGGATTACGTCACCAGCCTGAACAACAACAACACTTTCGGTGCAACGCCGACGGAAGCCACGGTTTCCGAGGAAAGAAGGATCGGTTTCGAGATCGGCGTGACGTTCTGATTTCTCCGCAAGCGAGGTGATCTGCGCTGCGTGAGACCCGAGCGAACACATGACACTTGAACAAACAAAATGGGTGAAAAGATGATGGACAAAAAAGACCAGAGACAGCTTGTGGTAATTGATTCCGATGTGGATCAGCCAGAGACGCTGTTGGCGGATGTCGGCGGCCGGGCGCATTGCCTGACGTTGCGCCGCGAAGATGACGCGCTGGAGCGTATCGCGCGTGAGCTGGATGTGCTCGGCACGGTGGATGAGCTTCACATTGTCTCTCACGGGGCCGCCGGGGCGCTGCATCTTGCCGGTGAAGAGATCACGCTTTCGACCTTGGCGTCGCGCAGCGACACTCTGACCCGCTGGGCTGATGCGCTCTCGACCGCAGATGTGCTGCTCTACGGGTGCGAGGTCGGCAAGGGACGTGAGGGCGCAGCCTTTCTGGACGCTCTCGCGGCTCTCACCGGTGCGCATATCGCGGCCGCTGAAACCAACATCGGCCAGGGCGTCTGGGACCTGCCAGCCGTTGCGGGCGGCGCCGTGCACTCCCCGGTGGTTTTCTCTCGCTCGCTGCAGATGAGCTATGCCTCGGTCTTCGCCAATGTGAACTTCTCGATCAGCGAAGCCGTTGGCGTGGAAGACGAGGGGACACCGGTCACCTTTACCTTCACGCTGGACGAGGCCCCCGCGCCGGGCGAATTCGTCAGTGTCTGGTGGTATGCCAGCACAGAGCCTGGAACCGCGCCTGCCAATGCGCGCACCAACGAAATCAGCCAGTTCAACGTCTTTGAACTGTTCAACCCGTCGTCGGTTGTCGGCATTCCGCTTGTCGCGCCAACCAATGGTGTGCCTGCTTATGACGCGGATGCATCTGTGACTGCAGGCGCATCCAGTGTGCCGGATTTCACCGTGTTCGAGCTGCGGCTGACCCAGGTCGAGAACTCGATCACCCTGCCGGTGTTCAATGATTTTGTGGATGATGGACCGCGCGAGGTCTACTGGAACGTCGTTGACAATCCGCTGGATGGTCAGAGCAACACAATCACAAACGGGACGATCAAATACACCGAAGTTGATACCGCGAGTGAAATCCCGGACGAGAACACCGCGCCGGAAGCGACGGATGACGCCTATGAGACCGCGGTCGAAGCTGGCCTGACGTGGGAAGCGGCATCGGGCGTTCTGGCCAATGACAGCGATGCAGATGGCGACAGCCTGACCGTGGCGCTCGATGATGGGCCGGACAATGGCACGCTCACGCTCAACGCCGATGGGTCGTTCGAATACACGCCCGACGCAGGCTTTACTGGTGACGACAGCTTTACGTACACTATCGATGACGGCAATGGCGGCTCGGACACCGGCTCCGTCACCGTGACGGTGGACGCGCCTGATCCTCTGCCGGTGGTGGGCTTTACCTCCGACATCACCACGCTGGTCGAGGATGAGGGCACGGCAGTAACCTTCACTTTCAACGTCGAGAACCTGCCGCCGGAGGGCGTGACCGTGGCACTTGGGGTCTACCGCCCGGGCGACAGCGGGGACGATCTGGTGTTCCGCGCGCTGGGTGACTACGACCTCTTCCCGCCCGCGCCCCAGATCGGTTTCACTGGTCTGGCGGGCTTCCCCTTCGGATTCAACGGCAATACGGGCCTCGCCTTCACCATCGCCGAGAATGGCGCGACGATCACGCTGCCCATCTTCAACGATGATGACATCCCCGAAGGCGAGCCCGGCCACAACGCCAATCAGGATATCGGCGAGGAACAGCAGGTCTGGCGCCTGATCAATTTCTCGAACGCGAATCCGCCGTTCAACGAGGTAGATGACTACCTCGTGCAAGACGGGGCTGGCGAAGTGACGCTGACGCTCAAGGATACCAATGCGGTCAACGCCGACCCTGAGGCGGCAGATGATGCCGTGAGCGTGGCCGAGGATGGCAGCGTGCTGATCTCGGTGCTGGACAATGACACCGACAGCGATGGCGACACCTTGACCGTGACCGGCGCAGGTGCGGTTGGCAACGGGTCGCTGGTCGACAATGGCGATGGTACCTTCACCTACACGCCGGACGCGAACTTCAACGGGTCCGACAGCTTCACCTACGAGATCAGCGACGGGAATGGCGGTACGGCATCTGCGACCGTCAACATCACTGTCGACCCGGTAAACGACGCACCGGAAGCTGGCGATGATGCGGTGCAGGTTGCGGAAGATGGCTCTGTTTCCATCAGCGTGCTCGACAACGACGAGGATGTGGATGGGGATACGTTGACCATCGCCTCCATCGGCGCAGCGGCCAACGGGACGGTTGTCGACAATGGTGATGGCACGCTGACCTATACGCCGAACGCCGGTTTCAACGGGTCCGACAGCTTCACTTATGAGGTCAGCGATGGAAACGGCGGGACCGATACTGCGACTGTCAGCCTGAGAGTCGGTTCGGAGAAAGATCCGCCCGAAGAGAGAGAGGAGGAGCAGGGGACAGTC
>ERZ1740065.1168-NODE-1168-length-15383-cov-11.304280_pt1 | contig 15383 bp, 19 predicted proteins | sample MGYA00581738_ERZ1740065 | MGnify/ENA primary metagenome ERZ1740065 (study PRJEB43018, sample SAMN04849749) | marine metagenome | isolation source: floating plastic debris | place: Pacific Ocean | collected 2008-09-01 | study: EMG produced TPA metagenomics...
ATGTTTGTACCCTTCCCCAATTCCCTAACCCGGTTTTCAAATTACCCATTTTGTTTTTTATCATAATACCGTAAATTCCTACTATTACCCCCCCCCCCTATAGTGACACAGCGAAATGACATATGATGTTGTAGATGTACCAACTGCACCAAGAGACCTTACAGCGTCCGATGTCACATCGTCATCTGTTACCCTGAAGTGGGCGGAGCCAGAGAGCGATGGCGGTGCACCGATCAGTAACTATGTGGTCGAGCGATGTACAGCCTTCAGCAACCGCTGGGTGAAGGCATCCAAGGCCGTGAGTGTGGATACTTCAGTTACGCTGATAGATCTCGTAGAGGGCACTAGCTACCGATTTAAAGTCTCTGCCGAGAACGAGGCCGGCACCGGACCTGCCTGCGAACCAATCGGGCCTATCGAGGTCAAGGAACCACGCGGTGAGTCACGTGTCGATTACTGATAACATGATTATATCATAGTAACAACTACCACAAATACTCTACTAGTGGCTATGACTCGCAGTAACCCATGATCAATACCTGACGGATCTCTGTTAGTTCTCTAACTTTGGGCACAAGCCTATACTGTACTGTATCAGGCAAACGATTGCTATTGAGCCGTGTATGTAAATCTCCAAAAATCATGGTAACACATTATTCGACAAACGGAAAAGCTCAATTTTTTTACACATTTTACGCATTCGTTTCTCGACACATCGGTCTGCATCCGCTATCTCCCCCCCCCTTTCTTATTTATATTTTGGCAACAATCAACTGACTGACTGACTTTGTCCGTTTGAAGTGTCACGTCACACAATGATACGATGATTAATGATCACAATTTTATCGCAGTGGACATGATGTTCGTCACACCGCTGGCTGATCTTGACTGCAAGGAAGATGAGACTGTCGAGTTTACGTGTGAAGTCAATAAACCAAACTGTTCTGCTGTCTGGAAGAAAGATGGTCGACCTCTGCCTGTTGGGGATAAGTTTGAACCAAAGGTGAAGGACACTGTTCATACTCTGACTATACGCAACGCTACGATCGAAGACGAGGCTGACTACACCATCAGTGTGGAAGACGTCACCTCAACTGGTGGTCTGTTTGTGGAGGAGGAGTCTGTAGAAATCATCAAACACCTGGAGGATGTCATCCTGTCGTCAGTTCCCAAGGACGTAACGTTCACCTGCGAGGTGAGCAAACCCAACCTGAGTCACAGGTGGCTTGTGAACGGCAAGCCGCTGCCAGACGACAAGCGATACAAGCCGTCGGTATCTGGTAACAACTACACATTGCTGATCGCCGCTGCCACAGAGAAGGATGACGGAGAGGTCAGCGTGCTGGTAAAGGGACACAAGTCAACAGCTGATCTGATTGTCGAGATCCCTCCCGTCATCAAATTAGACAAGAAGTACGACTCGCAAGTTGTGATCAAAGCAGGACAGATGACGATATTCGAGGTGCCTTTCTCAGGCTGGCCAGAGCCCACCATCTCCTGGCGTGTTGGCAACACACCACTGGTCTCCGACAAGCGTATCCGAGAGGAGACGATTCCCGGTCTCAGCTGCGTCCATGTAAAGAGCGCCAAGCGATCAGACACGGGCATCTACTCTGTGGAAATTGTTAACGACCTTGGTACCATCTCAGCAGATATCGACCTGCTTGTTGTGGACAAGCCCGAACCACCAAAGAACCTTGAGATTGTTGATACAGATGCGGAGATGGTGACGTTGACATGGGAGGCGCCTGATGATGACGGCGGTCGACCCATTGTCAAGTACGTCATTGAGAAGCGAGACGCCACAAGGAGAACCTGGCAGCCGGCAGGAGAGAGTTCCTCACCCACTTACACCGTGACGGAGCTGAACGAGCGACAGGCCTATGTGTTCCAGGTCAAGGCCGTTAATGAAGTTGGCCAGAGTGAGCCTGTAGAGACAAGTAGACCAGTCCAACCTCAGAGCAAGTGCAGTGAGTACATTGACTGCCTGTCTCCTCTTCCTCACATCCCTACAGCTGTCACTATACACTTTGTTCCCTTATCCGCAGCCGTACCTGATGCACCGCAGTTGCTGACAGTGTCCGACATCACCAGCGAGCAAGCCACGGTCAGCTGGCAACCGCCCACTAACAATGGAGGTGCCGAGATCACAGGCTACATGGTGGAGAGAGCGTCGTCTGGAACTGACCGCTGGATCAGACAGACGAAGGCGCCTGTAGAAAGCACCGCCTACACAGCAGACAACCTGATGGAGAGCATGCAGTACGCCTTCCGCATCCTGGCAGTCAACAAGGCCGGGGAGAGCGTACCGTGTGAGCCAATTGACTTTGTTGCCAAGAACCCGTACGACGTACCTGGAGCACCCGATGCTCCTCAGGTCTCTGACGTCACGGATAACAGCATGAAAGTCACATGGCAACCACCTACCGACGATGGCGGCTCGCCTGTCATCAGCTACTATCTGGAACACAAGATTTCTACCGAGCTGAGATGGTCCCCAGCGACCTCCGATCAGCTGACCAGCACTGAATACACTGTGAAAAAACTGAAGACAGGAACTGAATACCAGTTCAGAGTGGCTGCAGTGAACAAAGCAGGTGCTGGCAAGTGGTCTGCGCCATCATCAGATGTCATCTGTCAAGCACCTATAGGTCAGTTGTCACTTCTTGATGAGTATGCAGCATGTAACGCAGATGGGGAACTATTATGCAATTTTTCATATTCAATGTCAATTCTCAAGTCAGCTCCACAGCAGGTCTGCAAAAAACTGCATAAGCTTTAAGTTCCTATGGAGGAAAACATGATTATTCTTAATTTGGTTTCTTCATTGTTGCTGTAAATCTGTATCTAGTACTGAGGAGCAGAATGAACAGATTGTACTTCAGTTACACAGAATAATGCAATCAGCTTGTCCACCACTTCCTCTAATCTAGAAGTTGCATAGGATAGAGTATGTTTGTCTGCTCTCTGCAATCAATAGTACTGTGTATCACTGCTGGTGGAGCATGAAACACTCAATGAAATATTTGCCATGGGTATTTTACAGTCAGCCGTAAAGATGCCAATGACAGACGGTACGTTTATGTTTTAGTTGGAGAAGCTCCCACCTTACTTGAGGGTCTGGAGGATGTGGTAGTTGTCGCCCCGGAGACAGCGAAACTGATCTGTGACGTAGATCTTGGGTCACCAACTTCAGACATTGAATGGTCAAAGAATGGCCGACAACTGAAGAGTGACAAGTGCAAACCGGAATACAACAGAGATAGCAAGACTGCCTGCCTGAGTATCTCCAAGGTAGAGCTCTCTGATGCGGGTACCTATGAGGTTACCGTCAGGAACAAGTTGGGAGAGGTGAGCTCTGAGGCTAAGCTGACTGTTCATGTGAAGCCTTCAGTAACGCCTGACTCATCCACCAAACCCGAGTCCATCGTCAAAGCTGGCTCAAAGTATATGGTCACTGTAAACCTCACTGGCGTACCAGATGTCAAGGTCACTTGGCTCGTCAACGATATGCCAATTGAAAGTGATGATGTGGCTATTGAGAGTTCCAACTCGTACTCCCGTCTCACCTGGAAGAATGTCACACCTCAGTCTGCTGGAGTCGTGAAAGTAACTGCTGAAAACGAAGCTGGCTCTGCCTCGGTGTCACTCAATCTGACCGTGATCGATCGACCTTCACCTCCAGAGGATCTGACTATCAGCAAGATTGAGAAGGATGCGGTCACTGTGAAGTGGCACGCTCCCAAGTCGGATGGTGGAAGTAAAATCATGGGTTACATTGTGGAGAAGATGGACGTGAAGAGAGGAACATGGATCTCTGCTGGCACGACAAAACCAGGAAAGACAGAGCTGTCCATTGCCAAGCTGACAACTGGCAATGAATACCTGATCCGGGTGTTCGCTGAGAATGACGTCGGTGCCAGTGAGCCATTGGCTTTAGATTCGCCAGTCATTCCAAAGAATCCATTCTCAGAGCCGTCTGCGCCACGTAACCTTGTCTGTGAGGAAATCACTGCCAATAGCTGCAAACTACTGTGGGATGAGCCGGAGAGTGACGGCAAGGCTCCCATCTCAGGCTATGTGGTGGAGAAGAGGTCGCAGTTCAACTCACGCTGGACTAAAGTGAACAAGACCGCTCAGCCATCTCGCTCTATCACCGTCCTTGACCTTGTGGAAGGTACAGACTACGAGTTCCGAGTCTACGCTGAGAATACAGCCGGGACTGGTCCACCATGCGAACCCATTGGGCCGATAACTGCCCAGCCACCTAAAGGTGAGTTCATGTCATTTATCAAATGCTTTTATAGACTAGAACAATACTAACTGCGTAATCTGTTCTGTAGTTCCCGTTGAGTTCACTCAAGAGCTCAAAAACCAGGAGGTCGAGAATGAAATGTCTGCAGTATTCTCCTGTGAGGTCAACAAGCCAAACATGGCTGCTCGTTGGCTGAAGAATGGCAGTCCCATCCAGCCATCAGACAAATACGTGATAACTGTGGACGGAGGCAAGCATCAACTGGAGGTGAAGAACTGCCAGAAGTTTGATGCTGGTATCATAGAGGTGTGCGTCGAGGACGCGAAGAGTGCTGCCTCTCTCGAGGTCAAGGTCGTTGACCTGGCATTGGTGAAACCTCTCTCTGATGTCACTAGTGATGTGACACCAGTCTCCGTCACATTCTCCTGCGAGTTGACAAAGGGTGGTCTCCCTGCTGAATGGACCAGAAATGGTCGACTGATTGGGGAGGACAGGAAGCATGTCGTAACTACATCCGACAATACATACCAACTGCAGATAAATAAGGCATCTCCGGAGGATGAGGGAGAATATAGCGTCACTGTTAAAGGCCTGACCAGCACCGCTCAGCTCAAGTTTGCTATCAGACCTAGCCTGAGCATCTCAAAGAAACTAGAGGAAGTGGTGGTTATCAAAGTTGGACAGTCCACCATGTTTGAAATTCCATTCACTGGCCATCCCCAGCCCTCGATCTCCTGGCTCTTCAAGGGCGAGGAGTTGCCTAAGAGCAAGCGACTGGACGTGGAAACTAAACCCACATCAACGTCTCTTAAACTAAGGAATGCTGAGAGAGGTGATAGAGGCACGTACTCTGTCACCGCTAAGAACGAAGTATGTGAAGTGTCAGCAGACATCACATTGGACGTGCTCGATAGCCCGAGTTCTCCAGTCAACCTAGCAGTGGCGGGGGTTGAGGAGAGCTCCGTCTCATTGACATGGGAGAAGCCAGAGGATGACGGTGGCAGCGACATCACTAACTACATCGTCGATAAGAAGGAGGTCGGCAAGCGAGCCTACTCTCAAGTAGCCAAGACTGGCGACTGCCACCTGGTGGTGGATGGACTGAGAGAGGGCAACTCCTACTTGTTCCAAGTTACAGCAGTGAACAGCATAGGGAAAAGTGAGCCTGCTGAGCTATCCCAGCCAGTAGTCCCTGTCAGCCTCACCGGTAAGTATAAAGTTTGTGCTGTTGTGTACGTTTCTCTTCCCTCCCTCGTTTCTTGTTATTTCTCATCTTCAACCTCATTTCAATTTCCAGCCCCGCCTGATGCCCCCCAGGATGTTGTAGCCTCAGACATTACGAAGCAACGCGCAGTCATAACATGGCAGCCACCCGCAAGCAATGGTGGTGAAGAGATCACAGGCTACATCGTGGAGAGGTCAACAAATGGCACTGGCCGATGGGTCAGACAGAACAAGACGCCTCTGAGAGATATGTCATTCACGGCAGACGATTTGACTGAGGGAACAGAGTACAGGTTCCGAGTGACAGCACTGAACAGGCGTGGTGAGAGTTCTCCCAGTAACCCCTGTACCCCATTCACCGCCATGAACCCGTACGACGTACCTGGAGCACCCGACGCTCCTCAGGTTTCTGACGTCACAGATAACAGCATGAAAGTCACATGGCAACCACCTACCCACGATGGCGGCTCGCCTGTCATCAGCTACTATCTGGAACACAAGATCTCTACCGAACTGAGATGGTCCCCAGCAACCTCCGATCAGCTGACCAGCACTGAATACGCTGTGAGAAAACTGAAGACAGGAACTGAATACCAGTTCAGAGTGGTTGCAGTGAACAAAGCAGGTGCTGGCAAGTGGTCTGCGCCATCCTCAGATGTCATCTGTAAAGCACCTGTGCATGGCGAAGCTCCCAAACTTCTGGAACCTCTGAAATCTGTCACAGCAGTGATGCCTGATAGTGCTGTACTGACGTGCAAAGTGAATCGCGGAACACCGGTATCTAAGATCACCTGGTACATGGGAGACAAGAGCCTAGACAGCAGGCGCCACGTGACCAGCTACAATGAGAAGACGGAGGAGGCAACTCTTATTGTGAAGGAGACAGCTCTGACGGACAGCAGTCTGTACAAGATATCTGTGGGCAACGACTTTGGTCAGTTCGAGTCGCAGTGCGATCTGGTCATTCAGCAGAAGCCTGAATTCACCGTCAGCAGTGGATTGAAGAAAGAAATCACTGCAAAAGCAAAGACCAATGTAAACCTGGAGACGACATTCGTTGGCCATCCAGAGCCAAACATCGAATGGCTCCACAACGATCAGCCCATCACATCTAACAACGTTAGAGTGAGTTCTACCTCAAAATCAACAAAACTGAGTGTGAGCTCTGTGACCAGCCAGTCAGTCGGTAGATATAAGGCTACAATCTCCAATCCTGCTGGCAGCGACACCATCACCTTCTCTATCAATGTCATCGATGTGCCATCAGCTCCTCAGGACCTCGAGGTGACTGAAATCACCAAGAGCAGTCTGACGGTCAAATGGAAGACACCAGACTCTGATGGTGGAGTACCGATCGCTTCATACCACGTCGAGAGGCAGGATACCAAGCGCAGTACCTGGGTGTCTGCCGGCAGCTGTGGTGGCGAGACTCACACCTTCACCATTAAGAAACTGGCTGAAGGAAATGAGTACAGAGTGCGCATCTCTGCTGAGAATGAGGTCGGCGTCGGACCGGCTGCTACTCTACCTGAACCAGTCACTGTTCAAAACCAGTTCAGTGCACCGGGATCGCCTGAAGGCCTGCAAGCGACCGACATCACTCCAAAATCAGTGGTTCTGACATGGTCTAAACCAAGAAAAGATGGCGGATCACCTATCACTGGATACATAGTGGAGAGGAAGTCTCAGTTCAACCCCAGGTGGACCAGGGCTAGCAGGCTTCCTGCTACGAGCTCTGAGTGCACGCTCAATGATCTGACAGAGGGAACCGAGTATGAGTTTAGGGTCAGTGCTGAAAATGAGGCTGGTGTTGGGTCACCTAGCAACACAGCCGGACCAATCAAAGCCCAGGAACCAAAGCAGCCTGTTGCTTTCACCAAAGAGTTACAAGATGTGAACGTGAAAGAAGACAACTCGGCCAGTTTCTCGTGTCAAGTCAATAAAAAGGATTTGACACCGAAGTGGCTCAAGAACGGCACTCCCATCAAAGCATCACCCAAGTTCCACATGAAATCAGACGGTGTAGAGCACAGTCTAATTGTAGACGACTGTCAGATGTCTGACGAGGCTCACTATGGCGTAGAGTTTGATGGCGTCTCATCCAGCGCTGGCTTGTTTGTGGAGAAGGAACCCCTCGAACTGCTCAAAGGTCTATCTGACGTCACTCTGGACAGCGTGCCACAGGACGTCACACTGCAGTGTGAAGTCTCCAAACCAAACCTGCCCGTCCGCTGGCTCAAAGATGGCCGACCTGTTGACGAGACTGCAAAAATCAAGATGAGGTCATCAGACACTCAGTATAGTCTCCTGATCCACGATGCTAACCATGACGACAAGGGAGAGTACACCGTGCTGGTGAAGGGTATTACCTCTTCCGCTAAGCTTGCCATCCAAGTGAAACCAGCACTGAAACTGGACAAGAAATACGAGGACACCATCATACTGCATGCCGGAAAGTCCACGGTGTTTGAGGTGCCATTTGAAGGTTACCCGAAACCAGAAGTCTTCTGGTTATTCGATGGAAAAGAGCTGCCGAAGAGCCGCCGACTGGAGGCTGAGACTACGGCAGCTCTGATGTGTCTCCGTCTGAAGCAGGCAGAGCGCGGTGACAGCGGTGACTACTCAGTATCAATAAAGAACGAACTGGGAAGTGTTGTAGCCACCATCGCACTGATTGTACTAGATAAACCCGAGCCACCGCACTCCATCGAGGCCAAGGCTGAAAGTGAGACGAGTGTACAGCTGACATGGCAAGAGCCCCACGACAACGGCGGCAGCCCTGTGCTGCACTACTTGATTGAAAAGAAAGAAGTGAACAGACGTTCATGGACTTCTGTCGGGAAAACATCGGAGAGGTCTATTGTGGTCTGTAAACTCACTGAAGGACAGGCGTACCAGCTTTCAGTGCGAGCCGTCAATGCCATCGGAGAGAGTGAGGCAGTTCAACTAAATGCACCACTTACTCCAGTTAGCAAGAGTAGTAAGTGAATTCCCTGCCAGTTCCCTCTGTCACCTTCGCTTCTTTCACTTTCCCTCAACCGCCCATCCATACCAGTTTGTGCATTAAGTGTTCACGTCTGACGTTGTTGACGTTTCAGCCGTACCGGGTTCACCAACTAATGTGGTAGCCAGTGACGTGTTCTCCACATCGGCTGTTATAAGTTGGGACGCCCCTAAGAATGACGGAGGCTCTCCCATCATCGGATACGTTGTCGATAGGAACACTGGTAACAGCGATAGATGGATCAGAGTCACCCGCAATCCTGTCGCTGACACGAAGCTGCCGGTGGACAATCTGATGGAGGAAACGATCTACCAGTACCGAGTGTCTGCCGTCAACAAGAAGGGTGAGAGTGCCCCCAGTGAGCCGTGCGAACCGTTCACAGCCAAGAATCCGTTTGGTGAGTGCCAGGAACATTTGTCCTGTTTGCTTTTCTCCTCGGCATCCCTCTCATATCATCGCGTCATGCTGTAGATGTACCTGGTAAGCCAGGCACTCCCCTGCCATCCAACATCAAGAGCACTTCCATGCTGTTGTCATGGCAAGCACCTGATAGCGATGGTGGCACACCAATCACCGACTACATCATAGAGCACAAGTCTTCGCTGCTGTTCCGTTGGGCCCCCATCCCAAAGGAGGCAACAACTGCAACGGAGCATCTGGTAACCGGACTGAAGGACAAGGAAACATACGAGTTCCGAGTTATTGCAGTCAACAAGGCCGGTCAGGGAAAACCTAGTGATTCCTGCAAACCCGTGCTTGCTGAGACACCGTTAGGTACGCTATACAGCTCATCTATTGATTTTATTGATTTACATCGATTGGTTTATCGATTGATTTCTTGTGATTGGTTTAGTTGGCAATGCTCCTGAGCTGATCCGGAAACTCAAGCCACAGACAGCCTCGAAGGGAAGCAAAGTAGAATTCACCTGTGAGGTTGATCTTGGAAAACCCGTTTCTGAAATCGTATGGGAGAGACAAGGTCGGCCGGTGAAGGTCACCGACAGGGTACAGCAAGTGTTGGATGGTTCCAAGGCTACGCTGATCATCAATGAATGTTCTATTGATGATGTGGGGACGTACAGCATGAGGGCCTCAAACAAACTGGGTACAGTAGAAACTGAGGCTACGCTCTCTGTTACCTGTAAGTCTACTTCTAAAATCATCCTTTACATTGCGATACTCTTCCTCTTACACGGTGTCTGCTGCGTTGCCAGGCGCCCCCACGCTGACCTATGACAGCAGTAAGACAGAGCAGACGCTGCGAGTGGGCAGTCGCTGCCTCGTCGAGATTGACGTCTCCGGTCTACCTCTTCCTACCATCACTTGGAAGAAGGATGGCCAGCCAATAGAGGACACTAGCATCCTGTCGGTCAGGGATGACTTCACCAGCCTCTCAATACCAAAGGTCAAGGACAGTGATACCGGTATGTACACCATCACTGCTGAGAATTCTGTGGGACGCGCCACGGCCACCTTTGACGTCGAGATCAAAGGTAAGTGAGGCTGCATGTCATGCTTGATGATCTCATGGTCCAGTGTTCTGAGACAGACATTGTTACAGACAAGCCGAGTCCTCCTCGTGATTTGACCGTCAGCGAGGTCCATGCTGATTCCGTAACCTTGACCTGGAGAGCTTCAGAATCTGACGGTGGCTCGCCAATCACTGCCTACATCATCGAGAGGCAGGACACAAAGCGAGGGACATGGCTTAACGTCAGCACTATCAACGTGAGTAAATACCAATCTCTCTTCATTTCTGTGACTGCCGCCATTATATTAAGAGTTGTCCTCTCCTAAGCAGCTGGAAGAACCTGAGGATGAGGTGAGTGATGATGCGCTATGTGTTGTTGTCTCAATTACGTATGTAGGAGCTGTAATTCAAGGCACCGTTGTCCAATCATCACGCAGTTAGCATGGCTGATCTTCATTCGTCTATAGTCTGATATTTGTTTCCGATCGACGTCTGCGATTTCCGTTTTTTCCACAGCGGTCGTTTCAACGTTTTTTTATGTCTTTTGCACTCATTCTGCTCGCTGCCTGCAGTTGGCGCTACGCTGATACCTTCAGCTTCGAGTACTTACTTACAATCGATTTTACTTCCATCCACAGTCAAGGACCAGAGAGTTTGTCGTGCCGAAGCTTGTGGAAGGCAACTCGTACCTGTTCAGGGTGTTTGCTGAGAATGACTACGGCGCGAGCGACGCAGCGACGACAACTGAACCCACAGTGGCTAAGAATCCGTTCTGTAAGCCTCCGCCTCCTCCATCTTTGGTTTGGTCTCTCACTTGTGCAGACATTTGGTGATTGGATAACTTTTGTACTAACACCAGCCGTTCCTGGACCACCCACACTGCTGGAGGCTCAAGATATCACAGCCACTTCAGCCAACCTGTCGTGGCAAGCACCTGTAGATAACGGAGGTTCACCTATCACAAACTATCTCATAGAGAAGAAGCAACCCCAGTCATCAAGGTGGTCTAAAGTGAACAAGTAAGTGTTTGTAGCCTAATTCCTGACAATAACGGTAAAAGGATGGATGGTGACTGACTGCCACCCTGTATGCTGTAGGGAGAGAGTGACAGATTGTGAGTATGATGTCACTGGACTGGTGGAAGGCTCAGACTATCACTTCCGGGTATCTGCTGAGAATGCAGCCGGCACAAGCCCTGCCTCACAGTCCATCGGTCCCATCACACCCAAAACCCCCACCACCCCAATACGCTTCCTCAAACCACTCGAGGACAAAGAGGCTACGGTAGAAGATACAGTGACCCTTGCCTGCGAGGTCAACAAGGACAACACCAAGGCTGAGTGGTTCAAGGACGGACTGCCACTCAAAGTCAACGATAAGTTTAGGGTCAGCAGAGACGGTCGCCGCCATCAACTGGTGATCAGCGACTTGAAGCTAGAGGATGAGGCCCAGTACTCCTGCAAGGTAAGATAACTCCCGTATTAGTCACGTGTCACGATGCTGTGGAACTGTGTGACACATATATTCTATGTCACAGGTAGGAGATGTCACGACTCAGTGCGTGGTGTTTGTGGAAGAGGACGACATTGAGTTCAGTCGACATCTCGAAGATGTCATAGTTCGCGAGACGCCGTCCACCGTCACATTCAGCTGTGAAGTGCCTCGCGAGGGACTTAATGCCAAGTGGATGAAAGATGGAGAAATGTTACCAGAGAAACCCTCGAAATACAAGCCGTACAACAAGCATCACTCGTATGCTCTCGATATCAACGACGCCGACGAGAATGATGAGGGAGAATACAGTGTCATCATTAAAGGCAAGAAATCATCTGCCACACTGTCTGTTGAGGTGAGTATTAGAGCGATGAGGCTTGACCAATCATGTTAAAGTTCAGCTGACCTATATACTACATGTCTGCTGATAGGTCTATCCTTCCCTCCATATCAACGAGAAACTGGCCGAGACTGTCTACGCTAAAGCTGGCAGTGCCACCGTATTTGAGATACCTTTTATCGGTTACCCAACGCCACAAGTCATGTGGTTCTTCAACGATAAAGACTTGCCGAAGTCTAAGAAGCACCAGGTAGCACCCGCTCTCTGTCATCACTTGTCGTATACTGGTAGATCACAGTTCATGTGATTATATACCTGTCTGTAGGTCGATACTGTGACGCGACTGACGTGTCTACGAATGCGCGGTCTGGACAGATCGGACTCTGGTGTCTACACCGTACTAGTAAAGAACAGCGTCGGAGAGATCTCTGCAGACGTCACTCTGATAGTGCAGGACAAGCCGTCTGCCCCTCAGTCTCTGACAGTCACCAACGTTACCGAAGACTCCATATCTCTCGCTTGGAAGCCTCCCGCGGATGACGGTGGCAGCAAGGTCACTCGCTATGTCATTGAGGGTCGCCTCGGCAACAAGCGTAGCTGGCAGCAGTTTGGAAGAACCAGCAACCTCGAATTCACAGTGTCTCGCCTACAGGAGGGAGAAAAGTACTACTTCCAGGTGATGGCTGAGAACAGCATAGGTGTTGGTGAGCCAATGGAGACGACGAAGCCAGCTATACCTAGGAGCAAATTCAGTGAGTGTCCCTGCGAGCCGTTCTGTCATGGTATGCGTTGAATGCAGGATTTAGATGAGACTTGTTTAAATTTCAGACGTTCCCAGTAAGCCAGCACCCCCAGCAGTCTCCAACGTACGCTGTGACCAGGCGAATCTGGAGTGGACGCCGCCTGCAGATGATGGTGGAACACCAGTAATTGGCTACTTACTAGAGAGAGCAACCAATAACAGCAACCGATGGATCAGAATCACTCGTGAACCTCTGAAGGCTATGACCTTTGATGCCACGTCACTTGTTGACGGAACAAACTACGCGTACAGAGTGATAGCTGTCAACGCCAGAGGAGAAAGTGAGCCGTCTGACTCAGCTGACTTCATAGCCAAAGATCCTTGGGGTAATTTAGGTTAATAACTTAGTTCTTGGGCTAGTTTATAAGTTCATCCTATATGTATATGGGTCTATCACAGAAAAACCTGGAAAGCCTGATGCTCCTGATGTGTCGAATGTCAAGGCCACATCTGTCGACCTGTCATGGAAACCTCCGAGCGATGGTGGAGCTCCGATAACAGACTACACTGTGGAATACAAGGCGACTAGTCAGTACCGCTGGATAAAGGCTGCGGATGGCGTGTCTGACACAAGCTATCGCGTTACCGACATCGTGGAGGGCTATGACTACGAGTTCCGCGTCGCTGCTACTAACAGAGCGGGCACTGGAACATTCTCTGAACCGTCGAAATCTGTCCTTGTCAAGGAGAAGATAGGTTCGTCGGTCTCCTCTCACTCCTGGTTAAAATTCTGATTTTTGTATGGCAGCTCACTTTTTGTATAGCTTCAGCATCATTACTATTGTTGAATTAATATGAATTTCAGTGGGAAAAGCTCCCAAGTTTGTGAAACCGCTGAAAGACACTGAGGTGGTGCTGCCTGCTGCTGTTAAGTTGACGGCAGACGTTGACCTGGGTGAGCCGATCGCCGAGGTCAAGTGGTTCAAGGAATGGAAGGAGCTCTATCCAGGAGATAAATACAAGATCACACAACTCTCTCACTCCACCCAGCTTGAGGTCAAGAACCCTCAGGCCAGTGACATCGGCAAATACAGATGTGTGCTGAAGAATGCTATCGGGGAGGAGGAAAGTGAAGCCCGACTGACCTTGCTCAGTAAGTGACCAATCAGCAATGGTATTCCTCATCTGTAAACCAATGGATGACCTCATTGCTGAATCCATTCTTATTGGCTGACGGACTGCTTTCCTTTCTGCAGGCAAGCCTGAGCTGGTCAGCAGTCAGCCGAAGGAGCAGACAGTCAAGGCTGGTACATCCTGTGTAACGGAGTGTGCTGTGTCAGGCTTCCCACAGCCTAACCTCATGTGGACTTTCAACAACAATCCTGTTGATTCAGACAAGATAACTGTGGCAGAAACTTACTCCACTTTGTCACTGTCACGTGTCACGCCTGAAGTATCTGGCCAGTACACTGTCACAGCAGAAAACAAGGCTGGAAAAGCTTCATTGTCATTCAAAATCAGTGTCATCAGTAAGTATCTATCCTGTCCCTAATTTACCTCAGCTATAAGCCTGTGCTAATAAAACATCCTTCGTTTGCAACAGCCAAACCTGAGGCACCTAAAAACTTGGAAGTGACAAAGAGGAACAAGAATTCTGTAGGATTGAAGTGGGCCAAGCCCGCCAAAGATGGCGGATCGGCCATCACCGCGTATGTCATAGAGAAGAAGGACGTGCAGCGCGGGAACTGGTCCACTGCCAGCTCAGTGAGCCCAGATGTGATAGAGTTCACTGTTCCCAAACTGACCGAAGGCAACCAATACATGTTCAGGGTTACGGCTGAGAATGACGTTGGAGTTAGCTCCCCTGTGGAGACATCCCAGCCTGTCACAGCCAAGAGTCCATACAGTAAGTAGAGGTGATGCTGGTGATGATGTCATATACTTTGATGACTCTTAGTACGATGAATGTCTGCTGCAGATTTACCTGGACCGCCAACCAACGTCAGAGCTACAGATGTTCACAGTAAGTCAATTACCATCTCATGGAGCGCCCCGACAAAGGATGGTGGGGCACCAATCGCAGGCTATTACGTGGAGAGACGGACAGGCCTCAACCCCCGCTGGGTGGCTGTCAACAGAGAGCCTATACACATACTCACCATGCTGGCCAGTGACCTCTCTGAAGGTCGGCAGTACGAGTTTAGAGTCACTGCCGAGAATGAAGTCGGCATTGGCAAGCCAAGCGATGTGATTGGTCCATTGAAAGCAGAAGAGCCTCATGGTTAGCTGATGATCCTGGTGCCCTTTTTTAAGCTCTTGTATGCAGGAGATCAGAATAAATCTTGTAATTTTCAGTACCAGTCAAAGTGGACGAACCACTCAAAGATGCCATCATTGGAGAGGGAGAAACCTTGTCATTGGAGTGTAAGATCAACAAGCCTAAAGTCAACGCAGTGTGGAAGAAAGACGGGCTGCCCGTGCAGCCGTCCCTCAGAGTTGACATACAGCAGGACGGTCCTATTCACAGGCTAAATATCAGCAAAGCGGATTTGTCAGACATCGGTAAATACTCTGTCTGCTTCGACGATGATGAGCTCACCCTCGACTCCAATGTCGATGTGAAAGGTATGGGTGCTTATCCATCTCTCACGTTGAATAGTATTTCTCTAGCAATGTATAGTCAAGCCATATCTGTAGAACAAGGAGTGGACATAGTCAAACCACTGGAGGATGTTGTGCTGAAACAGCTGGGTCACACAGCGGGCTTCGAGTGCAAACTCTCTCGTGAGGTCTCTGACGTGGCCTGGCTGAAGAACGGTCGGCCAATCATAGCTGACAAACGCCACCGGCTCA
>ERZ1740065.1169-NODE-1169-length-15382-cov-5.268219_pt1 | contig 15382 bp, 12 predicted proteins | sample MGYA00581738_ERZ1740065 | MGnify/ENA primary metagenome ERZ1740065 (study PRJEB43018, sample SAMN04849749) | marine metagenome | isolation source: floating plastic debris | place: Pacific Ocean | collected 2008-09-01 | study: EMG produced TPA metagenomics...
TGCATGGGATGCCTCCACAGGGCGGCAGGATAAAATCCCGGTGCAGCGTGAAGCCAAGGCGATCCCACTGCGGGGGCTGCGCAAATCAGCGATCCGTGGCCGTCAGCGCCGTGATGTACACGAAAGCAGATGGACAACCGGGTCGAAGAACTACCCGCTCGCACGCGCTTTTCTGGAAGAATTCGCACGTGACCAGGACAGTATCCTGGGGCGCGCAAAGATCGTGTGCCTGCCTGCCGGCAAACGTGTGTATCCGCACATCGACCGCGGGCAATACTACAGAGTGCGCAACCGTTACCACTTTGTACTCAAGTCCGCCCGCGGGTCCTGGATGAAGGCAGGCGATGAAGAGGTGCGAATGCAGCAAGGCGAATTGTGGTGGTTTGACAACGACCAGATGCATGAAGCCAACAACGACGGCGATCAGGATCGGATTCACATGATCTTCGACATGCTGCCCAGTGACCTGGCGGAGGAAGTCCTCGGCACGGCCGCCTGAACGCATTGAAAAGGGAGCGTCACAATGTGCGTAGCTTCACACACACCCGGGCCTGAGACACCGTCATATCAAATAGTATTTCGCCCGGGAGATGGTGCGACGGGGTTGGCGTGCTGGATGGCGCTCCCTGACCGCGTTGCGCAGGATCAGCCACCTTTGATTGCAGTTCACGGAATCCGCAGAGGTGCAGAGCTGCAAGCCGCGCTCTTTGCAAAACGGGCCGCTGCCCTTGGACGGCCAGTGATCGCGCCGGTGTTCGACACCTCCAGTTGGCTGGGTTATCAGCAGGCCTTCTTGTGCGGGCGCGCCGATCTTGCCTTGCTCGACTTGATCCTGTCACTTCGCAAAGCAGGGGTTGTACAGTCGGAAAAACTCGATCTTTTTGGGTTTTCAGGCGGTGCGCAATTCGCTCACCGGTTTGCAATGCTGCATCCGGACCGCGTTTCCCGTCTGAGTGTTGCGTCACCCGGCTGGTATACCTTCCCCGATAGCGCTTCTTACCCCTACGGTCTGTGGCCTCGGCCAAACCACACGGATGAGTGGAGCTACCGGATGATTTCCAACCTCGACCGGTTTCTTGCGCTGCCCATCAACGTCTGTGTTGGCGAGAATGACTGTTTGCGCGACCGGAACACCCGCAGTGGTGCCGAGATAGATGCACAACAGGGGCGGCACAGACTTGAACGGGCAAGGCGATGGACGCAGGCAATTCGTTCGGCAGCGACGGAGTTGAAGATAAGTTCCGACGTCTTGTTGCATGTTTTGAAAGGGTGCGGTCATGACTTCGAGACCTGCGTTTTGAAAGGTGGTCTGGACAGGATCGTCCTTGCTGACGCACCGACCCGGCAGGAAGCCAGTCCGTGCCGCGGCATGTGCTCGGCCCAGGAACGACAGGCCTGCCGCGCGACCGGCCTCGTCAAGACGGTCGCACCGATGGAGATTTGAGGATGAGTACACTTCCCAAAGTAACGGGCGAGGGTCGCGCGCGGGGCATCGCTCTTTTGGTCGCCCTTGCGTTGGGGCAGGCGATTGCAACAGGGCTTGCCGCATTTGCGACGCGTGACGTCTTCTCCGCTTTTCGCGATACGTCTTCCTCGCTGCCCGTCCTTGCTCTGGCTCTATTGGCGACAACGGGCATCGCAATCGGTGGGTTTCGATTCTACGAGCGGCTGACTGCTGAAAAAGTCGGCCAGCATTTTGCAGCTTCCTTGCGCATCAAACTGTTCAAACACATGGCGCGTGTTTCCGCGCGGGAGATCGCGGCGCGGCGCAACGGTTCCCTCGCGCTGCGCTTCGTCGGTGATCTGACCGCGGTTAGATCCTGGGTCAGCATGGGATTGGCGCGTTTGATCTCCGCCCTGATTGTCTTGCCAGTGGCAACAGCTGTCTTGTTTTACATGAATTCCGAAATCGGGCTTGCCGCGGCCCTCCCGATTGCCCTGGGGTTGATGATTTCGGCTGTGTTGGGTCCCCGGCTTGGCCCAGCGCATAAGCGGCTGCGCGCGCGCCGGGCGCGGCTGGCCGCAGACATGCGCGAACGGATTCCACATGCTCCGGAGCTGCGGTTGCTGGGGCGGATCCAGACCGAGACACGGCGGATCAAGGTCAAGACAGAAAAGCTCGTGGATGCCGCGCTTGAGCGGGCAAAAGGTGCCGCGCTGTTGCGCGCGATACCGGATGTCGTATCCGGTGTCGCAGGCGCCAGCGTTTTTTGTGTTGCCCTGCACCGCGGATTACCTGCGGCGGAGGCCGCAGGGTGCCTTGCCGCGGTGGCCCTTATGATACAGCCGATGCGTGATCTGGCAGGTGTCTGGGACCGTCATCGCGCATGGCAGAACGCCCGCCAGAAGTGCATCGATCTGCTGAATGTGCCCAAGCTTGAGATTGATCGTTCGAAAGATGCATCCGTACCGGACGCGCCGCCAATTCTGATGTTCTCGGACGTTGCCGCCGGGGCCCTGAGCGAGATCAATGTGACAGCCTTGCCGGGCCAGAAAATCGGTGTGGTCGGGGCAAATGGTGCGGGCAAATCCACACTTCTAAGCCTCGCAGCCGGGCTGGAACACCCCGAGACCGGTAGCGTGATGTTGGGCGACATTTCGCCTGCCGCGTTGAACACGCAGGAGCGCCGTCAGATGATTTCCTTCATCGGGACGCGATCCCCCATACTGAAGGGGTCATTGCGGCGGGCACTGACCATGGGGGTGCAAGGGCGCCCCAAGGATACCGATATCCTGCGTGAGGCGGATGCCTTTGGGCTCAATAGAGTTGTGGCACGTCTCGGCGGGCTGGACGGAAGTGTGGCGGAAGGTGGCCGCAATCTGTCGGCCGGGGAAATCCGTCGCGTGCTGCTGACACGCGCTGCCCTCTCCAAACCGCGCCTGATGCTTCTGGACGAACCTGACGACGCCCTGGACCGAGACGGACCAGAGCTTGTCCGGACATTGGTCCAGGGCTCCGATGCCACGACGATCCTGATTACCCACAATCTGGAGATCGCCCGGATGATGGACGTGTTATGGCTCGTGGAAGAGGGTCGCATTGTCCAGACCGGCACGCCGGATGCGATACTGCTGGACCTCGGTATCGGCGGTTGAGTTTCGGCGAAGGCGCGCTTGGACGTCTGCCTCCTGCCTCGAAGCGCGTCTGCTTGCGGCTGATGCATTCGGAGTTTTGCCGACATGGAGGTATGTGCATCCGCACAACGCACATGTTGCTGCGAAAAAGAGGTGCCCGTGTTCGGGCGAAGTTGTACAAAAAAATGCGGATACTTTGCTGGGTCACAAGCCCGAGTGATCAGCCGAAACGGTAACCTGCGCCCCGCACCGTGGTGATCAGACCGCCATAGGGGCCAAGTTTTTTCCGTAGCCGTCCGATATAGACGTCAACAACATTGGTCATCGGGTCCTCGTGAGTGCCCCAGACGGAGTTGAGAATACGTTCCCGGCTCAGCGCCTTGTTCTTGCTGGCCATCAGAATGGCGATCAATTCCCGCTCCTTGGCGGAAAGATCGACGATCACATCGTCCACTGTCAGAACCATCGCGGCGCTGTCATAGACCAATCCCTGGTGCTGCAGCTTGCCCTCGTTCACGTCGCTCGCATAGCCAGTAATGCGGCGATGCAGAGCCTCGATGCGTGCGATCAGCTCATCGAAATCAAAGGGCTTCGGCAGGTAGTCATCTGCGCCAAGGCGCAGGCCGGCAATACGTTCATCCGTGCTGTCCAGAGCTGTCAGCATTAGGACAGGTGTCTTGTTCAGCCGGGCGCGCATTTTCTGGCAGACCTGCTGCCCGCTCATACCGGGTAGCATCAGATCGAGGATAATGACGTCGAAATCGCGATCCTGCATGATTTCCAGTCCGGACTCACCATCGCCTGCATGTTCAACGACCCAACCTTCGGCCTTCAAACCACGGCGGACGAAATCAGCGACACGCAATTCATCTTCAATCAACAGGATATTCATAATCAGTGCGCCCTCTTGCTGTCTTTCGGGCGCGTTGCTGCCGCCCTCTCAGAAAGACAAACGGGTGGGATCGCCGGTTATTCCCAAATTGTTTTGCAGGCCAGGTGTTTCCTGCCGGAGTGTTTCAGGATTGAGAAACGACCCGCAAGGGCGCGGATGTGGGCAGTTCCATGATGCTCGAAAGTCCGCCACCGTCACGATCCCGCAACAGCGCGATTCCGCCATGGGCACGGGCGATGGACCGCACGACCGGCAGGCCGAGCCCGGCCCCGTCTTCGTACCGATCCGCTGCGTTTGATCCGCGAAAGAAGCGCTCGAAAGCCTTTTCCTTCTCATCATCCGGCAGGCCCGGACCATTGTCCTCGACGCTCAGACGGTAGCCGGTGGAGCTGCGCAGCAGTCGTACGACAATTTCGGGCCCGCCGTACCGCCGTGCGTTCTGGATCATGGCGGCAATGCACTGCCTGATCCGGGAGACATCCAGAGAGATTTCGGCACTCTCCAGATCGGTGATGACAGGGATGTCGGGTCCGAAGACAGCGATCGCATCATGCACCAGTTGCTTGAGGTCCACGCGTTCCAGTTTGAGGCGGCTCTGACCGGCTTCTTCGCGTGAAATGAACAGCAGATCGTTCACCAGAAGGTTGGTGTGCTTTGCCGTCTCCCTGGTGCGATGCAGGGCTTCACGATATTCCTCCACCGTCTTGTCCGCGCCGCGCAGCGCCACATCGCTTTCACCCTGAATGATCGTCAGCGGCGTGCGCAATTCGTGGCTCACATCGGCCAGCATCTGCCGTCGCGCGTGCTCGGCGTGCCGCGATTTCTGGAGCAGCTCTTCCAACTCCGCGGTCCGATCTCGCACGGCTTCTTCCAGTTCGGTGTTCTGCGTGGTGAGCGAGCGGGTTCGCTCTTCTACCATGGCCGCCATGCTGTCCATCACATTGCCGATCTCGGATATCTCGCTGCGGCCTGCCAGGCTCATACGCTCGTCAAACCTGCCGTCTGCCAGGGCGCTGACGCCCTTCATCAGCCGCTGCATCGGGTGCAGGATTTGCCGGGTATAGATCCACAAGGCACCAGCCACGACGCCAAGCGCCAGAACAACCAGAAAGATCGTGATGCGATTGGCCAGTTGCATGTGATGGGCCGCCGCGGTGCGGGTCTCTTCGACTTCTTCGAGCTCTTCGGTAAGGGCTGCCTGGATCATGGAATGGAAATCCCGGTCGATCTCGTCATCCAGCATGACGGACAGACCCGTCCAGTTACGGCCGAACTGCTCCACCGCAGTGTCCTTGCGCACCACTTCAAAGCGGGCAATGAGATCTTCGATCTTGCGCTCGATATGGGAGAGCAGTTCCAACTCTTCGATTTCCTCATCACCGACCAGATCGATTTCCTGACCGATAAGCGCCCGGATGGAGCGGATGTTCTCGCGGATCAATCGGATCAGCTCGGCCTCTCCCATGCCCTCATCCCGGTCTCCAATCAGCATCGCGTCACCGTATTGCTTGAACAGCTGGTAGGTATTGCCACTGAGCTGCAGATGCATCTCGTAGGATTCATGGGCCAGATTGATGCGTTCGTTGAAGAATGCCGCGCGTTGGGCCGTCCAATAGGCCAGTGCAGTGCCGCTCAGCGCTACAATCAGCATGAGCGCGGCCAGTCCGCGCAACAGATTGGCAATGCTCATTGTCTCGCCTCCACAGGCCACGATTGATCCGGGCGGCTGCCAGTATGCGGCGGCAAGCCGGAAACGCCTAGCCTTCTCTTGCAATTGCCAATGCTCTGCGCGTAGGCGGGCATGGCTGAACCCCGCACGGCAAGAGCCGCATGAAGCATGCGGCTCTTTCTGACGGGCGTGATGCTTCGGATCATGCGGCTGTCATCTCTTCAATCACAGGGGGCTTTTTCTCTGGTTCCACAGCCGGGCAGCGCAACACCGAACGTGTGACGGCCATGACGGCGGCCGGGGTGCACAGGTCTTCACGGGACAGCTGCGGAATGCCGGTTGCGATCTTCGCTTCCATCATGGCCAGTGGTGACTGGGTGAGCTTGCCGGAGATCGCAAAGGGCTTGAGCCCGTAATCGGCCAGAACCCGTGCGCCACCGACAGCGCCGAGCGCGTCCGGTGTCGCGAAAAGGATGGCGTCCAGCCGATCCCGGATCGTCGATCCGGCAAGTATTTCCTGGGTTTCCTGTTGGAATACACCGTCTGCAATCTCGACCACCACGATATCTGCCCCATTCGCCGCGGCCGTGCCAACGAGCGTTTCGAACCCCTGTTCCACACGGTCCATCGGCATCCGGTAGGTGGTTGGCATTCCGGCGTCGGTGAAATCCATCGCACAGACCCCGGCATCTTCGAATGCGTTGAAGTCACTGAACGCGCCCGTGCCGGTAGCCTTGACGCCCGCGACGCTGAATCCTGCCCGGGACAAACCATGTGCAAGGCTGACCGCCGCGGTGGTCTTGCCAGCGTTCATCGAGGCACCGAAGACGCCGATCACGGTTACATGATCCGGAATCTCAGCTGCGGGCAAGCCATAGCGTGCAATGTTGATGACCTCGCCAGCGCGGTCCGTGAGCAGGGCGATGGGGCGCAGCTTGGTCGGCTGATCCATGCGCGCATGTGCGTTTTCCATCGTGCCCACAACACCGCCACCAGCCAGCAAATCGGCACCATCGGCGGTGATCCGTGCAGCGCCCTGGAATTGATCCGGGGCGTAGCGGTCGCCAATGCAAAGCACGACCTTGTCGCCGAGATAGCTGGTCGAGGCACGACCGCTCGCCAGCTGGATTTTCTGATGCTGATTGATTTCCGTGATCTCGCAGAGCACCAGATCACCGGCCACGCCCAGTGCGACCGCGGCATCAAGGCCAGCGACATCGTCATGATTGACGCGACGGGTCGTGAAGGCCCACTTCGCATTCAGATGCAACATTGTCAGGTCGAAATCAAAGTTGTGAATGGTCATCTTGGTCATCCTCTTGAGTTGATGTTTCTGATGATCAATCTATGCGGCTGTGGTGTCAGTATCCTGTTGCCGTGATGAACGGTTTGGTAAAAGAATGTGAACGAAATATTAAAAGATAACTATATGTTTTTAAAAATAAAAACCACCCGTGACGGATGGGTTTGAGGACGTCTTGTGCGTTTGCAAATCTGATCAGCGGATGGCGGCCAGGGCGGCTGCCTCGGCCTCTGGATCCAGCGGAGGACCGGCGTTATTCGCCGACAAATACGCGTCCAGAGTGTCGAGCGAGGACGCAGGTGCATATCCGGTGTTTGTCGCTGCTGCGGCAGCGACGGCCATCTGCACATCCCACTGCCCATCCCGTTGACAGGCAACTGACACAATGGTCATGCCGTCGGCGCGATCAAACTCGAATTCTCGGCACAATGTCTGTGCGCCGTCGTAGAATGTGGTGATCGGAGCCACCCGCGCGCCATCCGCAAGGACTGCAGCTTCACCGGAGGGAACCGTATCCAAGGCCGCGACGATGCGCGCGTCGGCAAGTGCCGCGATTTCGATGCCACTGACACCGGTACCGCGATCCTGCGACAGCATAACCCCCGCACCAAGGCCAATCGCAAGAGCCAGGCCAGCGGCGAGAGGTAGTTTCCACACCGGCACATCAGCCTGCAGCGGCGCTCTCTGGGGAAAGGCGATGATGGTATCATCTCCGCCCGTTTGCCGCTGCTGATCCGACGCCGCCAGATCACGGACGCGTTGCACAAGGTGTTCCGGCACCGGATCTTGCAACATCGGGTCCCATGCGTCCTTGGCTATCGCGCGAGTATCTACGAACAGTGCAAGGCGATCCGCGAGTTCGGTGCTTTCGGACAGGGCGACATCCAACGCGGAAGCGCGATCCTCGGCCAGTTCTCCGTCGGCATAGGCCATCAGTTCTTCATCAGTGAATTCAGGCTCTTGCATCTCAGCTGTCTCCTTGACTGCCCGAAGAACGCGCGGTGCTCTGGTTTATTCCCAATTTTTTTGCAACAGCTGTACGTGCCCGGGCAAGGCGGCTCATAACCGTGCCAACCGGCGTTTCCAGCACTTCCGCGGCCTCCTTGTAACTCATTTCTTCAACGCAGATCAGCATGATGACATCACGTTGATTGTCAGGCAGCGTTTCAATTGCTGCCTTTGCGGATTTGAGCATCAGGGCCGTTTCGATTACCTTCGTGCCATCAACGGTGCTGGCATCGGGTGCGTCGTCGATGTCGATCTGGGTGCCGCGCGTCTTGGTGCGGCGTGTCATGTCGATCCAGGCGTTGCGCAGATTACTATACAGCCAGGCATCCAGACGTGGATCAGGTTCGATCTGATGGCGCGCAGCTAAAGCCCGCTCAACAGTGATCTGGACCAAATCATCTGCAGTGTCGGGGGACCTGCACAACGAGATGGCAAACCGCCTGAGATTGGGGAGAAACGCGATGATGTCCTCTGCAAACCTGTCTGACATCGTCGTTTTTCTTTCACATTCAGAAGTGGAATAATCTGCGAGGTGCGCCGTTACCTTTATGGCAATCTGGAAGCGTGGTGCAATCACTTGCCACACTCTACTGCCTGAACGTGCAAATTGCGGCTCAGATGAGGAACCCAAATGCTGAAGTATCTGTCTCATGTTTCATTGACGCTCTTCCTGATTGCGGCGCTTCCGGTTCTGTGGCCGGAAGGCCCTGTTCCGGCGCTGGCCTGGGCGGACGACGACAACGGTGACAACGGCTATGACGGCGACAATGGGGACGATGACGACGACGACGATGATGATGACGACCGCCGGGACGATGACCGTGACAATCGCCCGCGGAACGGTGCCAGCCAGGGCGGCACGTTCCTTGACAGGCTCTTTGGTCGCACGCCGCAAGCTCCGGCTGTGCAACCAGCGGCAGTACCACTTCCGGACAATGCAGCAGATGAAATCGTCGTCCTGGGTCTGACTGCAGAGGACTTGGCCACATTGGTTGCGCGCGGATATGAGGTGATCCGCGAAACGGATATCGCGTCGATCAACAACACTGTTCGACGGTTGCGCATACCCCCCAGAATAGGGCTTGAGGCCGCGCTGGAAGAGGTGCGTCAACTGCCATCAGGACAGTCTGCGGATCTCAACCATTTCTACAGGATGAGCGAAGGAATAACACCGACATGCGAAGGCTTGCATTGCGCCTCATTCGAACTGATTGACTGGGTGCCGCCGGCCGCTCCCGCCGCGGCCTGCCAGCGGACAACGGCGCGCATTGGTCTGATCGATACGGGCATCAATCCCGATCACGAGGCATTTGTCGGCAGCCAGCTCTCCGTGCTGGATTTCGATACGGGCGAGCCGCAGAGCTCTGGCGCACAGCATGGCACCGCCGTTGCCGCCATTCTCATCGGGTCCCGTAACGGGCGGGCCCATGGCGTATTGCCCGAAGCTCAGGTGGTTGCCATCGATGCGTTTTACGCAGCCGGACGTGACGAACGCAGCGACGTGTTCAATTTGGTCCAAGCGATGGATCGGCTGGCGCTCGCGGATGTGGACGTCATCAACATGAGCCTTGCAGGCCCCCACAACGTCTTGCTGGAGCAAATGGTTGCCCGCGTGAGCGATGAGCAGATCCTGATTGTCTCTGCCGCCGGCAATGACGGTCCCCGCGCGGCACCTGTCTTTCCCGGGGCATATGACCCGGTTCTGACTGTCACTGCCGTCGATGCGTCTGGCAGGGTCTATCGCCGCGCAGGTCGCGGTCCCCATGTTGATCTCGCTGCTCCCGGTGTCGACGTCTGGACTGCTGCTTCCATCCGGGGGGTCAGGACCAAGACAGGCACATCTTTCGCAGCGCCCTTCGCAACTGCCGCGGCTGCCGTGCTTATGTCCGAACGGCCCGAGATGGGGGGTGCCGATGTGAAGGCTTTTCTACGCCAGACGGCGCTGGATTTGGGAGAGGAAGGCCCGGATGACGTATTTGGCGCAGGGCTGGTGCAATTCGCCCCGCTTTGCGAAGGACTGCCGCGGTCAGAGCCGCTGCTCATGGAGTGAGCCGGGACGCGATGTGGTCTCCACTCATCGCCTGAAGACGGAGACCATGATTTCTACTCTCCAATGCATGCGGCGCGCTCAAGCCTAACCAAACATGCCTCTGAGCTGGAGTCGCATGTTCATCGAAGAGGTGAACAGACCCGACGATCTTTCCGTGTCACACCCCTCTCAATCCAACATGAAAATGTATGGCCTCGGTCGGGAAGGTTGGCGGTTCAGCGCGCATGTTACGGTTTTGTGACAGGCGCCGGAATAACCCGCGTCCTGCCCCGTTGTCCCCTCCGAACACCCATGTGGAGGGAAACCAGATGACCAGCCTTACATTTGCGCCCGCGCTTTTGCAAAAATCTCCGCTCAACGGTCGGGAGATGATGGCCGTTCCCCTGGCGATAAGCGCTGCACTCCTCCTTTGGATGGTGCCGGAGACACTCAGCTTAGGCGGGCGCAACGCTCTTGTGATCACCGCGCTTGCAGTGATTGGCTGGACCATGACACGTCTGCCGGACTCGCTTGTCGCCATCGCCGCGGCGCTGACCCTTGTCCTGTCAGGTACGATGCAAGAGGAAAGGCTGTTTGCCTCGCTGGGACGCGAGCTGGTCTGGCTCCTGGTCGCAGCTTTCGTGATTGCCTCTGTCGTCAAGTCCAGTGGGTTGATGGAACTGCTGGTCGCCCGCGCGTTGGGACCGTTTCAGGGCTTTTCCTCTGTCGCCTATGTGCTGACCGTATTGATTGCCTGCACGGCGTTTTTCATTCCTTCGACCTCCGGTCGCGCGGCTTTGCTACTCCCGGTTTTTCTCGCTCTCACACCGCAGTTGCCCGATGCCCGGCTGGTGCGTCCGCTGGCGCTCTTGTTTCCCACGGTGATCTTGTTGTCGGCGGGGGGATCGCTTTTGGGTGCCGGCGCCCATTTGATCGCCGTCGATGCCATCGCACGATCAGGTGGTCCCGCCATTGGATATCTGGAGTGGATGTTTGTCGGTCTGCCCGTATCCATGGTTTCCTGCGTTCTGGCAACCGGTCTGATCCTCAGACTATTTGTCCCTGCCGAGCTGCGCCACGCTCTGATTGAGTCGCAAGGCGCGTGTCAGGAGATCACCCCCCGGCAAAAACGACTGGCCGCAGTGCTTGTGTCACTCCTGGTTCTTTGGACGACGACGGGTTTGCACGGCATTTCCATTGTTCTCATCGCCCTCGGTGGTGCGCTTGTCTTGCTTGCAAAACCCTTTACCGATCGTAAGACCAAGGAGATTTTCCGCGACATCGATATGGAGTTGATCCTCTATCTGACCGCGACGATTGTCATCGCGGATGCCATCATCGTCACGGGGGCCGATCGCTGGCTGGCGGAGGGGATGCTGTCCGTTCTGCCTGAAGCGTTGGCCAGAAACCGGGCCGTTGCCATCGGATTCATGGTGCTGGCAGCGGTGCTTTCACATCTGGTGATCACGTCGCGCAGCGCGCGGGCTGCCGTGTTGATCCCTGCCGTGGCGCTGCCGATTGCAGCCTTCGGACATGATCCGGCACTCATCGTCATGGTTGCGGTTCTGGGAACCGGGTTCTGCCAGACGCTTATGGCGAGCGCGAAGCCGGTGGCGATTTATGGTGCGATGGATCAGCCGACGTTTTCGCAGGGTGATCTGTTTCGCCTCGCCTTGCCGCTCATGCCGGCAGTTGCCGGTCCGCTTTTCGCCGCCGCCCTGATCTTCTGGCCCTGGCAGCTCGGTCTGGAAAAACCGGCCAATTCAAACGGGCAGACCTCCGTGGTTTCCATGGCGCGGGCGAGTGATATGCCAGAAAGACAATACGATCTTGCCGTCCGCGAGGCCGCTGCCTCGGGGATCGGGTCGCGGTTGAGCCTGAGGCCCGTTTCGCGTCCTGCGGGATTGGTGGAACACGCGGGCGGGCCATCGGTTGCGACCACGTCAAACCGCCGACCCAAGCGTCGCGAAGTTTCCCGGCTTGAAGCTGAACTGGTAACAGCCGCACGTGTCGTCAGAAAATCCGTGCGGACCCTCGGCAGAGAACTCGGCTTGCGCTGACAGGCGAGATACCGCCCAGGCGGTGAAATTCTTTCTGACTTTGGAATAAGGATATTCCTCTCACGTTCTCCTTTTATGAAGCAAATTCAAGGAGATAATAAAATGACATTCACTATTCTGGTGGCGCCGTCCGGGTTCAAGGAATCCCTGTCCGTAGATGATGTGACCCGGGCCATCAGCGCCGGTGTGAGGAACGCCATGCCATCCGCCAAAGTGCTCGAAGCGCCGATGGTCGATGGTGGTGAGGGGTTCACCGAGGCCCTTGTCAATGCCACCCAAGGCACCATGCATGAAGCGACGGTGACCGGGCCGGTCGGACGCCCCGTTTCATCTTTCTTCGGGCTCATGGGAGGTGAGGGACCCCGCACCGCGGTTCTGGAAATGGCGGATGCGGCGGGACTGAGGCGTGTACCGATAATCATGCGCGTTCCGGGGCGCACTACAAGCTATGGCGTGGGCGAGCTGATCCTGCGTGCGCTTGACTACGGCGCCGAGCGGATCCTTGTCGGATGTGGCGACAGCGGTATCAACGACGGCGGTGCAGGCATGGCGCAGGCGCTGGGCGCGCGTCTGCTCGACGCCGATGGGCAGGAAATCGGTTTTGGCGGGTATGCGCTTTCAAGGCTGGCGCGGATAGACAGGAGCCGCATGGATCCGCGTCTTGCACATGTATCGATTGACGTGGCGGTCAATTGGCACAACGTGTTGCTCGGACCAAAAGGCGTCGCCCGTGTTTTCGGCCCGCAGAAAGGGGCAACACCGGAGCAAGTGGACGCGTTGGAAGCCGGACTTGAATGCTATGCGGCGCTGATCCGGCGCGAAACGGGATGTGATCTTGGCCAGGCTCAAGGATCGGGTGCTTCCGGTGGTCTTGGGGCAGGACTTGTGGCCTTTGCGGGCGCCACGCTTCATCCGAGATTCGATATCGTGATGCAGTATCTGCGTTTTGACGAGATGTTGGAGAGCGCGGATCTGGTCATTACCGCGGAAGGCTCGCTTGATGGTCAATCGCCTTACGGCAAGGTGCCCTGCGAGGTGGCGCGCCGCGCGCGTGAACAGGGTATCCAGACGATTGCGCTTGCTGGCACGATCGGGAAAGGGGTGATTGAAACCCTGGACAATGGCATCGACGCCTTTGCGTCGATCATCAAGCGCCCGTGCTCGCTGGACGAGGCCATTCACAAAGGTGAGAAATTGCTGCGTCGTGCGGCTGAAGATGCCATGCGGATGATGCTTGTCGGGATGCGCCTGACGGATCGGCCCTTTGAAAGTGAGCGCGCGCTATGCTCAGCGCACGTTTGACCGGACAGGTGTGACCAGGTCACCGAAGAAGACGTCACGGAGATCCGTGACGTCTGCCCTGTCCCCGTCCCTATTTGCCTGTGACAGGTTGCGCCGGATGCAAACCCGCTTGTCTTGCCGATCCGCCGCGGGTGACGCCACTCTGCAAGGAACGTTTCAATTGTGAGGGCGTCATGCCCGTTTCCTGTTTGAAAGCCTTGTAAAACGACGAGCGCGAGTTGAAGCCGACGTCATAGGCGAGGACCAGTATCGTTTCCCGGGACGTCTTCATCTGCCGGATCGCGTCCTTGATCCGCCAACCGTTCACATAGTCGAAAAAGCTCTCTCCGATGGTTTCGTTGAGGGTCTGAGAGACATAGTTCGAGGTGACGCCGATGTGCTTGGCAAGATCCCAAAGGGAGAGGTTCGGGTCGCGGTACAACAAATCCCTTTCCATCGCGCTGTTTATTTTCACGGCGATGCGGTCCGAATGCGGCTGAGTGAGCGCGGAGTTTTTGTACTTCTCGGACTGCGCGGGTAAGGGCGGCGAGGCGATAGGGCCATCGATCTCGCGCATCAAACCGGGTTTCTGACGCAACCCCCATAGTGCGAGTGTCCAAATCAGGCTGACCGTAATCAGACGCGCAACAATCTCTGGGTACATGGCAAGGCTATCCCAGGTCAAGATGCCCAGAAGTTGCAGAACTATATTGGCGATATTGAAAATCCAGTAGATGCTGGCGACGATTGCGATCCACCAGATCCATAGCAACTCCCGGCTTTCCGTACTTGCAAAAAGGTCCTTGAGGCGATGGTTGTAGATGATCAGTCGCCTGATGATCATCGCCAGATAAGCTGCGACTTGCAGATAAAACAGAACAGCTCCTCCGTAAGCGGCTATGGCGACGAATTGCACCCAGGGCGTGATTTCATCGGTTTCGGCGCCGGGCTCGTTGAAGATGCTGATCGGGAGGGTCAGATACAGCGATGATATCCCGACCGCGGCGATGACAGGCAGCAGGTGAAGTGCCTTCCGAGCAATCGTCTCTTCTTCGTCCTCCACGGTCAGAGCCCGTACATAGAGCCAGAGCAGAGGTGCCTGCAGCATGGCAATCGGAAGCGTAAGCGCATGAGACAGCTTGATCAAAAGCGCTGCCGTATCCGGGCCTGCTACGATTGTGAAAACCACGAGAGCAGAGTTCACCGCCTGTGCAATGAAGAAAAATGCCAGCGGCAGATAGACCTGCCTGTGCGTTTTGCGAACTGCTAGCAGGTTTGCGCAGATTAATGATAAGCCCAGCAGAAAAGCTTCGGTGCCAAGAAAAAAAGTATCACTGCCCGTCATAGGAAGACCCCAGCCCAATTTGCTGATCGAAGTGCGGCCAACATACGTGTGTGGCATCGGGTGGGACAACGTCAACATCGGTCGAAACTGTCCGTCCCGTCAGAGAGAGACGACTTGACGACCCCTATCCTCCATAGCCATGCAAGGATTTACGCCAAGCGGGGCTGGCAGGATGACAACGAAGCTGAGTTGGGTGCTTTGCGTCTCGGTGATTGCCTCTCCAATCATTGCTTTCGCCTTCGGCAGTTTGGCTGACGACGCACACTGCCCTGATGCCGCTGGCAGCATCGCGCTTGTTCAAGAGACCGGTGCCAAATCTGAAGAAGCGGCGCCGGACGCATCATCCTCCACGCGCCGGTTCGTGATCTCGCTGACGGGGATGCGCTATGTGGCTTACCGGAAAGGGGAGTTCCATATTGTGGTGAAGTTGACGCGGCGTTGGTCGCGTGCCGTACAGCCGACCGGTCCCGCGAGGAACGACCAACCATTCCGGCTGGCAGCCCATCTGGATGGCCGTATCGGTTTCTATTTCTTGTCGGTCTATCGAAGAGTCTTGGCGCAGCAAGAAGTGACACTCGTTCACCGCCAAGTCATGCCGGGCCGATCATCGAAAGACGTCAACCGAAGATAACCCGGGTGGCACGGATGGGATGCGACAGGGCTGCCGAGCCTATCTGTTGCCCCCCATAGGCGATGTACCACGCCAGATGCTCGGGACGT
>ERZ1740065.1170-NODE-1170-length-15377-cov-12.594570_pt1 | contig 15377 bp, 17 predicted proteins | sample MGYA00581738_ERZ1740065 | MGnify/ENA primary metagenome ERZ1740065 (study PRJEB43018, sample SAMN04849749) | marine metagenome | isolation source: floating plastic debris | place: Pacific Ocean | collected 2008-09-01 | study: EMG produced TPA metagenomics...
GTCTCTCCCTCCCCCCCTCTCTTGGTCAGTCTCCCGCTGTCCCTCTATTCTGGTGCTGTGTTGGGTACCACTGGCTGAGCTGACCATGTGTGTGTCTCTCTCTCATTGCAGGTCGCTCAGTAACAACGCGATCACGCTGCTCGACACATCTACGTTCTGTCACAGTCTGCCCAAGCTGCGAATTCTGTAAGTTGTACTAGTCACTGCTGGACAGAGAGATTGTCCGCTTTCACTCCATGAGTTCTGTTGGTAAGCAGCCAGAAGTTATTGGAGCTGCTGTCTTTTTTAGCAAACTGACGAGGAACAAGCTGACAGCGCTGCCGGACCTGAGAGCGTGCAGACGGCTGGTGGAGATCCACTGGTCAGTATAACCCGAGATCCTCAATATAACCATCGCCCCCCTCTCCCTCCCAACAGAAGGAGCGGATAGGACTGCTACTGTCTACTCTCAGTGTTCCGTGTCAAATAGTGGTTTCCAGCAGACTGCGGTGTGCATTAGACTCACTACTAATGAGCTGGTCATCATTCACCCTTGTCTTCATTTATCACCGATGGATGCGCTCACCATTGACAGATCATCTCCCACTGCTGCAACCGTGTCTCACGTCTGCGCTCGCCACCTGGCCTCCTTTGCTCAGGGTCGTTAGATCAGTGAACTTGTTTGTATAACAACCCATTTACTTGTGGCTAATATTTGGCTTGAGTTTTAGCTAATGGCCACCGCCGACAGCCTTGTTTCTATGAGTCGTTTATTTATACCTTTCGTTGTCATTGCTTGTACGTGTCTGTAGTTCTGGCAATGAGCTGGTGACAGTGAACGGAGCGTACATATCAAACCTCACAATGCTCAACAAACTCGACCTGTCACGGAACAAGCTGCGTAGCCTCTACGCCTCCATGCTGCCCAGCAATACGTCTCTCCGACAGCTGTACGTACTCCTGCATTATATTCCCTGTCTGACTACTGTGGTACTAGCCAATCATCATCCTCCGTCTGTTTTCTCTGCAGAGTTCTGACGAGTAATGACATTGAGAGCCTGGCGAGCGACACGTTCTCCAACGTCACGGGACTGGAGAGAGTGCGACTAAACAGGAACCGGCTGACAGCTATCCCTCGCGGGCTCTTCTCCCATCTCGACGGCCTCACCACCCTGTAAGTATCCCCCTCAGTATTTCTCTCAGCCAGGCTGTACTGCAGTGCAGTGGCTGCTGCTCTGGCCTGTTGGGACCAACACTCTACTGGTAGAGTAAACAAAGCAGCCTTCCTCTTGAAATCTTTCTATTAGTGATCTCTTTGATATACTCGCTTCAAAGGGAAACATTCTATAATATTAAGTTGAATGACCCTTTTGTTTTTCATGTGATTTGTTATCGAACTGCTGCAGAGCCATAGTATATACTCATGCCTATAAACTGAGCTGGGGTATCAACCAGCTGACACCTGCAAACCACCTGTGTGTCCCACTCACCAGTTGCCAACTCTCTCCCTATCTCGGCTGTCCCTCAATCAGCCAGGTGCTGCCGGCAGCGGAGCGACTGAAAGCTCGATTTCGCTCTGTTTGCTATGACTGGTGCGAGGCGTGATGGCATGAGTGGACGCTGATTAAGGCTGATTGTATTAATTTTACACCCGATGAAGGTGCTGTATACTCAAGTGCAGTGGGCAATCTTATCGCTGGCCACCCGGCCATTCATGTCTGTTGACTCGAGTAGAGCTCACACAATGGGTGCCCCTCTCCCCCCAGATGCTATCAGTTGGCAGCCTGTACACATGCTCTCTTTGAACGTTACAGAGATCTCAGTAGGAACCGACTGGCCACCATACAGCACTGGTACTTCACTGACCTAAAAATGGTGAAGACGATCAATCTGGAGAAGAACGAGCTGACAGAGCTGCTCGATGGCTCATTCTACGCCTGCACGTCGCTGGTGTCACTGTAAGTAGCTGTCGATGGCTTTGACAGATGCCAGCCGCTGCCAGCCTGCCGCTGCCGTGTGCGTGCCTTCAACAGCTAGTGGCAGGATGAGATGCCAGCGGCTGATTGGCCAATGATTTCTGACAGCGGGAGTGATTTCGGCTGAAAACTATTGAGTGTTTGAGTGTTTTAATCCGTAAGATGAAGGGCATAGCGCGGTTTGATTAGTCTGAATGGTGGTTAGGTAATTACCTGCGCCAGGCTCTGATAGTGGGATAGAATGGCTTCCTTGTCACTTGGGCATACTTTGATCTTCTATTATGATCTACTGGATACAAACTATTTCTCTGACTCTCTGAATCTTTTTACTTGTAGAAACTTGGAGTCGAACAGTCTCAAATTAGTGCGAGCTGGCCCGTTCTTTGGTCTCGAACGCCTCGAAGAACTGTATGTATTTTTGACTGTTTTTTTGCCTGCATTAGTTTTCCATTTCAGTGTAAACACAAGCCTTATGCTCTTTGCTCTTTTAGGAACTTGAAAAAGAACAACATAACAACTATTGATCAGAACACATGGGCCCAAGCCAAAGCCATCCGCAAGCTGTGAGTATTGAGAAACCCTGCCTGGCACCTGCAATCATCACGGGCAATGCTTGAATCATATCTCATGGCTGATTCTCTGATTCATTGCCTCTTGTAGTGATATATCGAGAAACCAAATCGAGGTCATCAAATCAAACTACTTCCTGCGCGCAGGCAACATCGAAGAGCTGAATTTGGCTCGAAACGAGATTCATCAGATCGAAGAGTCTGCGTTCAGAGATCTCGGCAACCTGCGCACACTGTACGATATAACTCCTGTTTTGATGATCGTCTCCCCCTGCCCATTAATGCCGACCCCAAGGTGAAACGTTTGTGTTATTGACAGGTATCTAAGCGGAAACAAGCTGTCGGATTCTCTGCAGTCTAGTTCGGATACAGTCTTCTCGACTTTGTCGAAACTGGCCAAACTGGATCTGGCGGCCAACAGGCTGCAGACAATATCGTCGAAACTTCTGCAGGGCCTTCCGTCGCTGCAGGAGCTGAGTCTACGCGACAATCCAGTGACGACGGTGGAGAGCTACGCGTTCAGTACGCCCCTCAATCTCACCAAGCTGTGAGTGTTTACTGGTTGAGCAGTAATTACCTGTAGAATGTGCGAGTGGAAAAGAGCAGCAGAATGCTCCGTACGCATGCTGCGTGATGAAACGACTCCCGTGTACCGATGTAAATTGCTTGCTTAGCATTATTAGCCCGGTATACTGGCCAATTCTCGGCTGTGGGTGTCTGATGCTCGTGCATTAATGTAGATGATCGTCAGTTTCTTCGTGTATTAGCGGCAGCGTCTGCATAGCCTGTATATTCAGTGCGAAAAATGTGAGTTGTCCACCTGCCACCAGGTGCAATAAGAGAGCTAACGTCTGCCGTCTCTGTTCCGTCAGGGAGCTGGCGACTGACAAGCTGGTCTGTGACTGCAAGATATCATGGCTGCCTCCGTGGCTTGGCCAGAAACGGATGCTCGGCAGTGTCAGGGCCCAGTGCGCTCTACCGCAATCTCTCAAAGGCACGGACATGCTCGAGGTCAATGCTCAGGACTTCAGATGCGAAGGTATACCCCTTTTATATCTGTCCATCCTCTCCTGTCCCAGCAGACTTGTATCTCATCTATCCACCCATTTTTTGGTGGACTCAAATGATTCTCATCACGAGTATTACTTTCTCTCTCCCTCCCTCCCTCCATAGCTATCAGAGATCATCGATGATCTCTGATAGCTACTGGCTGAGTTCAAAGTCTTTTTTTCTGCCTGCGGATTTCATTCTTGCTGCACTATTGAGTCAACTTGTTGATTGCTAAAACCACCGTGGCAGCTGTAATCACACGGCTTTGTTTGGACTAGTGACCAGCCGCTTCCTTTCAGTTTTTCGTATGAGAGAATAGGTAGTGGAGAGGGATAGATAGAGGCTGCGGCAGCAGGGAGGCAGCGCTAGTACGATGGCACCCGAGTGATACGTATGAATGGAAGTGTTATAATCAAACATCCACACATCTTCAGCTAGCGCAGGGTAAACAATCGCATAATGGCAGAGCCACGCACTGCGCTGCTTTCAGACTTTCCAAACTGGCTACCGAGATCACTTATCCACCTGTAGAAATTAACAGAGTTAAGATAATGCAGACTCTCCATAATAATCAGCAGATGCGTTTGCTTCGCTGCCCGATGCCTTGCGCCAACTGAAACGGCAGCAGCGCTTGCATTAGAGAGAGAAAGAGTGAGAGCAGCTGAAGCTTATTTCACTCCCCAGCATTTTTGAGCTAATAATTTTGTCATGAGTGCTAAAGAAACGGTAAACACCAAGATGTGTTTGCCAGATGCGCCCTATCTCTTGGTGGGCGGAATCGCGGTTTAATGGCTTTCAGGTGGTCTCCTGACCCCTGGGTTTAGTAGACTTCATCATTTCAAACTCATGATTCTGCCATGTTGAATCACAGGCCTATGATGCAGTACTCAGCGGCAGCAGCGAGGCATCGTATAGCAATCAGCCAGTGGCAGCCAGTCTCCGGTAAAGTGAGAGGCAGATGTGGTCAGCAAGTGTCAGCATGTGTGTTCATGATTTGCAGATGGACAGAGAAGTCCAATGCCTCTGATAACGCGTCATATCCGTCCAACGACAGCGTTACGCGGCTCGAATGTCACGCTTACCTGTATTGCCACCACCAACAGCATGTCATCGGTAACCGTCGAGTGGACCAAAGACAATAAGGTGCTTGAACGGATCAATTCCTTCCTCCGCTGTCATTCGCTACGGTATGGGATGACAACTCCCGTATTTGATATATTCAGGTGATATCGCCGTCGAGTGGTCTGATAGAGACGGACGCGAGTACGGCCGACGGTCGAGTGGCTATGTACACAACGTACCTGAGACTGGTACATGTGAGCGAGGAGATGCAGGGAAACTACCAGTGTGGCTTCACCAATGAATACGGCAGCGACTACTCGGACATGGCAGAACTTCAAGTCATCGGTACAACTCGGACCCTCTGCTGTCTCCATCGGCCTGACCATCATGGATGTATGAGAGTCTGTAACTACTATGGTCGTGTGTTTCAGTGTTCCCATCATTCAAGAACACGCCGTCGGATGTCGTTGTGAAGACGGGTCACGACGCTCGACTGCTGTGCGAAGCGACCGGCTTGCCACCTCCGTTCCTCTCGTGGAGTAAAGATGGCGGCGAGAACTTTCCTGCCGCCAGGGACCGTCGCTTCCAGGTGAACTCTGAGAATCTGGACGAGTTTATCATCAAGGATGTGCAGTGGCGTGATCGCGGCGTGTATTACTGCAACGCCACCAACGCTGCCGGCAGCATCATCAGTAACGCCACGCTAGATGTGATGAGTAAGTGCGCCTCAGAGTATCTCAGTGTTCAGAACAGTGTTGTTGTCTTTGTAAATATGGTAATACAGCGTACTATTATTGGCTGGTTTTTTATAGCAGTTTGTCAGTCTGACTGTATCATTTCATATTCAATCATTCAGTGTTGTAATATACTCCGGTTTATTCAGCTGTGTATCAGCCATTGCGTTATGACGTGATGACGCAGTGTCATAGCACGCTGTACATCAATTCTTTGTGTTGCAGTGCCTCCCAGGTTTCCCCACCACATGACGTGTGAGAGCAGTGACGCCGGTATGTACGTGTTGAAGTGTCTGGCCGAGGGCCGCCCGCAGACCTCCATATTCTGGTACAAGGATGGCGAGCTAATTCAGGTAAGTTGATGGCCTAAATTTCGGATGGAAACTGTATATATGGTATCTGTATCTCGCTCGGTATGGCAGTCCAACCAATCAAATGCAAGAGAAATCTGTTCTACACCCGGGAGCGCATGGTAATGATTGTTGTTACTTTGCAGGCCAGCAAGAACTACATGTTCTCTGTGACGTTCAACACTTTATTCATTATAAACGCGACAGCGGAGGATTCTGGTAACTACTCGTGTTCGGCCAGTAACACTCTCGGCAGAGTGACACAGATGTGCCCTATCAACATAGAACCGGATGTGGTAAGACAACTCCCAAGTCTCCTGACCGTATATCCGTATGTCTTTCTCCTGCGCTCATGTATTCCAAATGATTTTAGGTGACTGCAATGTATGAGGAACGCAAGACGATCCTGGACCAAAGTACGATAACTGGTCTGATAATAATCGCTGTCGTCTGCTGCGTCGTCGGGACGTCACTCGTTTGGGTGGTTATCATATATCACACAAGGAAGAGAAACTCGCGTAGCTGCTCGGACGGCACAGACGATGTCAACCTGCCGCTGCACGGCTACCCGGGCGGACAGAACACCGCGAACAGTCGTAAAATCGGCGACAGCGTGAGCCACAGCAGCAGTCAGAGCAAGTCGGACAGTTTCCTCGAGTATCACGACAGCAGTCAGGACTCTCAGAGCTACCGGTCGGGTAGTCGCTATCAGACCGTCGACTCAGAGCTCGCCAACGCCATGGAGCCTTTAAATCCTGGCCAAGAATCTCAGGAGAGTGTGTCGACCGACAGCTATGGCCATGCGTACACGCATCACACAATGACTGGCAACGTCGGCTACAGACTGACTGACCGCCTCGCTCCCAGCGCCTCACACTATCACATGTCTCACAGCATACATCCGTTTCGAACATTCCAGCCCACTCGTCATTTAGCGCAGCCTGGAGTCAGCGGTGCTGCCTCCAGCCGCCAGAAACCTACAAGCAGCATATCAATGGATTATATACCGCATACGGAGAGGAGTCGAGTGCCTCAGGACTACACTAACACTCATAACTCCGCCATGCCCACTCAACCTCCACATGCGGTCATCACCCCTGTACATAGAACGCATCACCCCTCCACGCTATTGCACAATGTGCCATACGAAGAGCCTGGTAAGCTTGGATGTCTATAAGGTCAATATTGCGCAGTTTGTATGTCACAATGCATTTATGGTAATGGCTACAACTTGTTTTACAGCATATATGAATCTACCTCGGTCAGCTGTGACGCCACGAACTCCTGTGGATGAGACCAGTGACTACATGAACATAGAACCTAATGAGCCGCATATCTACCAAAACACAGCTATACTTAATATACGCAAAAAACCACCTTCGGCAGTGAGATCAGACGCTCAGCTGACAGTATCACATAACAGTGAGCCCGCAGAGGCAGTGGTGCACCAGGAACAGCAGTTAGAGGGCAGGAATGCCTCACCGTCGCCGCACGATGAGTCAAAATCTGCAGATTGTCATGACAACCATTTGGCCATCCCTCGAGAAAGTGGTGCTGACAACTCCTCGCACCACGACGACACGGATAGCGCAACGCATAATCAGCGGAGAGAAGCACTCGCCGACCGATCATTCGTCGAGAAAAAGTACGGTCTCTTCACCGAGGAGTTCTTCACACCAAAGGTATGTGACTTGCTATCACCTGATGGCATGATGCCTCGTCCGCAGTTCAACAAGTCAGAAATTGTCCTCTCTTACAGCACTCGGACGAAAGCCACTCTAACGGGTTGCCCAGAAACACGAGATCTGAAGTGTAGATGTCTCCCTCTCCGCGCACTTGCCCTATAATTCTCTGCTCAACTTCCTAACCCACTGCTTGTCATATCCCATCGGTACCGACGTGGCCGATAATGTACAGTGTATATATTCTATATCTTACAGTCTATCAGTGTTCATCTGTTCTGTAAAGTTTATACAATATTGCTCGACTGCTTTGGATGCAAATTGCCTATCTGTTCATCAGTTCATAGAGGTGTATAATCTTTGAGAGCATTTATTTTTCTACTATCAAATTTTTTAACTTTGAATTTAGTCCAAACCAAAGAGGACAGAAGCCAGAATTTTGTTCTAGGTCTTTAGAATTTTTATTACTGAAAACAATAAAAAATTTAAAAAAGAATCATGTTTTGAAAGAATCATTGCCATAGTCATATGATAAGTAAAGCTGCACATTGATTTGAATGTATCCAATCTGTCCAATCACAGTCGAGTTAACTTAAATACTTCATTCACGAATAGCACGGCATACCACTACTGAAATAAACCCGTTAGTAGTTGTAGAATCCTGAAAAATAATAGAACCATTGTCACTACGGTAAGTAGAATATACACATGAGCTACAGATTTCCGTGTAAACTGATGTCATCGAAACCATCGTCCTTGCCGATACCGGCGAGTCTCTTACTGAGATCCCACACTCTTAGCCTCAGCTCTCTGTCATACGACTCGATTGATGACCTCTCTGATGACCCGTTCTCAAAGTAGCAGCCGGTTGTACCTGCAACGCATCGCTCAAAGAGTAGAAAACTCCCAAAGAAACAGCAAATCGCGGGAAATTGTAAATGAGTTCAGTTAATGATTCGATCATGCATAGATTACGTAGTCTATGCATACCTTTGTATTTGTCAGACGATGCGAGGAGAGCCACCTGTTTTCCGGCTTGTTTTTTGGTGTGAGTAATGCGTGTACACCTCAGCATGTGATGCAGGCAGAAGAGCTGGAAGCCGCGTCGTAGCTTGCTGCCCCTGCTGTCGAGCTCGGTGCCAGGTACGGTGCCTGTGCCGTGAAGTAGAATTACAACTCATCAGTATTCACAGCCCAAACCTGACAGCTAAATCAGAGACAGCAGTGTACCTGGGTTCACAGCGTTCACGAGGACTCCAGTTCCTTGTAAACTGTCAGCTAACTGATAGGTGAATAGTACGTTACATAACTTGGTATTCTTATACGCCTGTACGCCAGAGAATGTGCCTTTCTTCTCCAGTTGAAAGTTATCAATATCCATATCAGAGACACCTGAGGGAATTTAACATGAGGTTATGGCAGATATTACAGATGGAGCGGCGAGACCATGACTCGAATTCCAAAGTCATCACTTCGAGTACAGAAGGGGATCAAGATCAATGGTTGCATAGAATTCCAGTCATACAATACTCCTTCCAGTCATACAATACTCCTTCCAGTCATACAATACTCCTTCCAGTCATACAGTACTCCTTCCACATTAAAACGTGTGTACTTATGCTGAGGAAACCTGCAGCGTTAATTTTTGCAAAGAGTGAGAACCTCGTGTACCTCATGTAATATAATATAACAGACATCCCGATGTATCTCTATGTCTATGTCTATGGTCGGCGGGGAATTTTACATTTCAAACTTGCCTTCACCAACCTATTTTGATGCACATCTTAAAACAAGCAGTCAGGAGGAGATAAAACTCAACGCAATCAGATTTTCCAGCTCAGGCTGATGGTTTTTACACCTACCCAGGATGTCTACCATTGCACTGCACTGGAGCAATACAGCGTCCATGTTCAAAGTTCAAAGTTCAAAGTTCTATTTTAGGAAGGCTTGTAATATTTGCAATCTGGTGAGGACAGGGATGAATACCTATGTTAGTTATCCTCTCGTGGTCGTGGTCTGCGCAGGTCACATTGACAATACGAGCCTCACCGGTCATGTGGGCCGCAGTTACCAGCAAATCCAGTAGCAGGTGGGTCAGCAGAAAAGGTCCTGAGATAGAGAATACTGTGTTACGAATTTAACAAAAATAGTTCGTCAAAAATATCTTCTGAACTGCAACAAAGCCTGAGCTAACATAGTGAGGAATGATCTCAGGCACATAGATCGTTAGAATCTGCATGTATATAGGCACTGCAAACAACGTGCACAAAATATGAGAAGCAAAATTTTGACCAGAGTGGTAGAAGTCTGATCGAACTGGTATAGCTGTACAGGATAATGGGGCAATCAGTGCCTGACCGGAGTTCCTATTGACTCATTCTCTAGTGACAGTATTTGTATCACTATTCAGAGTGATCGATCTCACCTATATGATTGGTCGCCATGGTAACCTCTATTTTATCATGTGTTGGCTTCAATGATAAATCGTCAGGTGAGAGCTTTATTGCTGCATTGTTGACTAGAATATGAAGTTTTCTTTTCTTCATGATGAAGTTTGTGGCAAAATTCCTCACTGATGTAAGTGAGGACAAATCCAACTAAAATTTCACCAAACGAGGTCATCACAGGATAAAACAAGACTGATAAAGAGTACGTTTGCATCAACTAAATTTTTACCTGCATAAAGCTGGCTAGAGCACTAGGGTTGTCCTTTTTTATTCGTTGCACAGCAGCAAGACCTTTATCCTGATCTCGACAGGCAAGAATAACATCATAGCCTCCATCAGCTGCCAGGTAGCGAGCTGTCTCAAATCCTATACCTCTATCAGCACCAGTAACTATCACAACTCTGCCAGTCATCTAAAAAGGAGTCAATGCAAAAACTTCAAGCTCAGTAAGGCGATCATACATACAGTACGTGAGGTGATAGCGATTCGTTTACATGAATGAACATCTTTTTGCTATCACAACATGCATGCAAGAACCACCAGCTCATGATCTAACAAGTGAGCATCACGAGCATAAAGAGTCGAATTCAGTCTCAACACGTTCATTGGATGAATGTACGACTGTAAAGCCTACCTTTTTAGATAGAGAGTTGACTGGTAACAGGAATCAAAAGACAGACATTTCACCCCAACAGTTCCAAGTAATTTGGAGTTGTTACTTTGAAATTTTAGTCGGTATTTCAGAGTGAAGAATAACAGAGCACAGACGGTGGGATTAAAAAGTAATACTAGCACTAATCTCCCAAATTACTGCAGAACAGAACCGTACACAGAGGTCAACACAAATACTAGTAGGTGAGCGCCCTAGTACTACTTAAAACGTATTGGGTGGAACAGAAAAGACCGGAATCTAATCTCAACAACTGTAATATTAGTTAATGACGCTTCAATTTCTTTGAAAAAAGGAATAGCTAGCTTAAAAATTATAAAATAAACTCATGAATTAACAAAATCTACGGATAAAAGTTATAATCTTGTTCTCAAATATCAGTATCGAGATTAGCCTTAACAAGTTAGGATTATGTGGGGTTGCCTTCCCTCCTCGGTGGGTTATTTTCATAATTCAGTTTTTTCGCTGCAGCGCGAGCAGCCTTGGACGGAAGTCGTCGCATGATATGAAAAATGGAGGACGGTTCGAACATCGTGACCAAAGTGGAGCTAGCTGTGAATTTATCTGAACAAAAGTGTGTGGTCGAAGTGACAGAACGCTTGAACAAGGTAGGGAGCAAAATTCTGTCGTTGGAAACAGATCTTGAGAAGCAGAAAGTCACCATCGAGTCAAGCCTTCCAAGCCATGAGCTTGTCGATATCGTTGAATCCACAGGTAGACACAAGGCTATTGTCACAGGTATTGGCGAATCAGGTGATAAGAACCTAGGATGTGCAGTTGCAATCATGCACGAGGGTAATCCTGCCTCTGGCATAAGAGGCGTCGCACGTGTCGTGCAGAATTCAACGGACACCTGCCTCATCGATGGGACATTGGATGGCCTGTCTCCTAATCATCAGTATCGGTTGGGTGTACATTACTTCGGTGATTTAAGAAGTGGATGCGATTCATGTGGGGATCTCATGCTAGAAGCACCAGGCTCCAAGTATGATCCCAAAAGATGTCCTTATGGTGCTATAACTACGATAAACTCTGACGGTAACGGTCGCTCCAGCTTTCGTGTAAGCAACAGCCAAATCAAAGTATGGGAGATAATCGGCCGCTCGATGGTGCTGTCTCGAATGGTGGACTCTAGTAGCTGGATACGTCAAGCCTGCGGTGTGATCGCTCGATCTGCTGGCATCTTTGAGAATCCAAAGCGAATTTGTGCATGTGATGGTGTAACAATATGGGAAGAAAGAGATGTACCCCTAGCTGGCGCTGGTCGTAACGCAAAAACTAGCTCACAGCTCTGACAAAAAAGAAAAACAAGAAATCGACTATCTTTATTCCGCATTGGAATTGGCCAAATACTTGATGATTCAGCTATTTTTGTGATTCAATTTTATTGTCTTCTAGGCTCATTCGTGTCATCATCAACCGCGCCACCATCTGTGTACGCTGCCATGTGATCGTTTTCAATCAGATGCTGATCAGTTTCTGCTGTATCCAAGTCATCGGTGTTTAATACACTGTCCACAACTGACCAAATTGTTGGCCTCTCCTCCATTCTACAGAACACGCATAACGTCTGCCCTGGGGTCTTTGTCTCATCCAGCATCGACACAGAAAACGGCTTCTTGCATTTGCTGCACTACAAGTGAAATCCGTGGCGTAGACTATTTGAATTTGAATTTTTTGTGTGATGCACTATCGAACTGCTTACTGTTGAAACACGGAGGCTAAATGTCTTCCTGCTATCCGTGACTGGTGCGATCCGGTCACTCTCTGCGATGTTCCATAGACGCAGGGTTTGGTCTCGCGAGGCGGATAGTATCCAGTTCCCTGATTGGCTGATTGCCACAGCAGTTATCCAATCTTCGTGTCCCTGAATCAAAAAAATGTGTGGGAATTGTATGTATAGTATTATACATACATGTATGTGTAGTCAAGGGATAATTTATTCTTGTTTTTTATGTCAGCCATACCTGCAGTTTGAGTTTCACGTTGTGTTCATTAGCGTCCCAGACGAGAATAGTTTTGTCGTAACCCCCGGATACCAGTAAACTACCTAAAGACAGCAGTTCATTACAAATTATCTGTATCCATTTCCTCTTCTGTAGTAGAACGTACCGTCTTTGCTGAATGCCACTGAACTGATGCAGCCATCATGAATCTTGTCCAGTTTCTTAGGGCCTTGTGATCTGTAGGCGCCTGTAGTTATGTCCCAGAGGTGTATCACTTTGTCCCAGCCGCATGTTGCCAGTAGTTGACCGTTTTCCGTGCATGTCATGTCCGCTATGACGTTTTCATGTGCAGACAGTGTTATTGTGTTTACCCCTGACTTCATATCCCAGAATTTACATGTCTTGTCCATAGATGTCGTGATCACGCGGACGTCCTTGACGTCAAACGCGCACTTTGTGATGGTGCTATCATGAAGGTCTATTAATGAAAACAAAATATCAATAGATTGGCTGCATAACCCTAATGCTGAGAGGTGATCTATCAGAGATCATCGGTGTATGCTGCATGTGGAGTCGCTTTCTCCTGCTGTCATACAGGGCCACAGTCTCATGAGATGAAACATTGACACAAATCTTAGCAATCTCAAGTACGTAAGCACTTGGACTTACATACCATAGAGCGATAAATCCACAGGCTATCTTACCGGTGATTTCTTTAACCCTTGTGCCGCTGATTGAGTCCCATATACTAGTTGAACGGTCGATATCCGAGCTGGAGACTATCAGTTTGCCATCCTGAGAGAAGTTGCAGTCTGTGACTATGCCTCTGTGGTCACCACTCCACTGTAAGTAGACACCAGATTACTCTACTTGCACCTGCATACTGTCACTGATCTCCACTTTCACTTTCGCTTTCATCGATCTGATATGCTAGAATGTTGATGCTGAACTGGTAGCCTAAAGTCCTCATCCGGATGGTGTGGGAATTTCCAGGACGGCCACGCCACCTCGACCTCACTAGGTCATTGAGGAGCGAGGTTCCTAGGTACTGTAGTTTATAAGACAAGAATACACCTGAATTAGTGCACACACGCTATCTTACCAAGAACATCCCTGTTTCAGTATCTGTGAGTTTAACTTTCTTGTCCCATCCACATGTGATCAATCTAAAGAGAAACCATGTGTGTGAGAGAGAGAGAGAGAGGGAGTGAGAACGAGGGAGAGAAGGAGAGATGGAGGGAGGGAGAGATTGGCAGCCTAAGATCTGGCGTTGGAATACAAGTTTTTAAAATCTACCTGTTGCTGTCATAGCTGAGCGAACTCTTCGATATGCACATACCAGGCGCATGTAGATCTGTAAATTTTACCAGCTCTTTCCCATCGTTGCATTGCCACATTCTAACTGTCCCATCGTTTGATGAAGTCAGGATCCGCGAATCCTGCGCGAAGAACTCGGCTGAGTTGATGCTGTCATCGTGTCCACGGATGATCTTTATCTTCACCTGTGAGAAACTCATATTGAACAAATCCATGCCACAAATCCATGCCACAAATCAATGTCACAAATCTATGTCACAAATCCATGCCACAAATCAATGTCACAAATCCATGTCATAAATCCATGTCACAAATCCATGAAAATTTGTACGTGATTAACAATCTGACCATTTGAAACCATCTTCTACTAACATACCAACTTAAGCCCATCACCCTCTGAGTTGACAGGTTGCTCTTCAAACTGTGGAGGTATGTAAACCTCATCATAAACAATCTCATCTTCAAACATGGCAGCCATTATTTACTGTGTACTATGCTACCTTGAACTACTGGTATTACTAGTTTTCCACTCAGTGGTACCATTGTACAAGCGTGCTTTATCATGTGTGAACGTATCTAGGTTACTATTATATTGCGATCAAATCAAATGTCCAACACCTGTTGGGAACAATAAAACACGATAATGTACGTCTATTATAATTGTTGAGCTGTATGGGTTAGGACAAAAACGTGTCGTGCAGACTTGCCTCCCTCATTCATTCGTTCAGCTTTGGTGTGGGATGCAGGATGTGTGATGTGAGTTATCATGAGTTGGAGTACATATGTAATGCTCTGATAGTAGTTTATCGTTTCATCTTGATTATCTATGTTGCAGCTATGTTAGATAGGTTATATGGAGATAATAAATGACAACTTGAGTTTGGTGTAAGAATGGAACAATATGTATGAACGAATGGTTTGCCGTCACGTCACTGCTACGATTCCATAGCTGAATGTTTGAGCAAGCATTGCCATTTTCCTCATCCCCAAAATCTAGTATGAAGCGGAGTTTAATCACCTTCGCCAATCGCTGACAACTGATCTCGTTTTCTTCTTCTGTTGAAGGGTCTCTAGATTCTCTTCGGCTGTGTGAAATACGGTCGTTATCTACTTCATCATAGATCATAGTAATACTGTTGCGTTAGTAATTAGATTCAATGTGATCAATTGTTTCAAGAGAAGCTGTAGATGTGCTATATCAGTTATTCTCACTATATGAGAATTAAAATGTGCAAACACGATGAATTAGTAATGATCATTGAGTTACTGCACTCGCCAGTTCTGTCGTGAAACTTGTTTACGGAGTCGCTGACAAAAACTAGCTCTAACTGTCGTCAATGATGACAGCTCGCGTGATGGCATGGCACCCATCTTGTGACCACCGTTCCTTGTTCGGCTAGTCAGAGGCGAAAAATAAAATATCTGGTTTCGTGGCGATTTACGCAGAATTGCTTCAGCAATCATGGGGAACTTGGGTCAGCTACATGTATGTTTACATCCCTCATACATAAATGAAATCCTATCCAGTTTTCGATAGGAAAAGCGCGTATTTGTCCACGCGGAACGTAGCTTGGTGGCGAGAGAGGAAAACTGCG
>ERZ1740065.1171-NODE-1171-length-15376-cov-12.437765_pt1 | contig 15376 bp, 13 predicted proteins | sample MGYA00581738_ERZ1740065 | MGnify/ENA primary metagenome ERZ1740065 (study PRJEB43018, sample SAMN04849749) | marine metagenome | isolation source: floating plastic debris | place: Pacific Ocean | collected 2008-09-01 | study: EMG produced TPA metagenomics...
GAGGCAGGGAGGGAGGGAGGCAGGGAGGGAGGGAGGCAGGGAGGGAGGGAGACAGGGAGGGAGGGAGAGAGATGTCAGGAGGGAAGTTGGGAGGAGAGGAGAGAATGGCTCTGGGCTGCTACAAAAACTCCTATCTTCATTTACATTGCGATTCATCGGCCTCCGTTTTATCGTAACAGATTTACTTCTGCTCGCAAGCGGAGTGCGTCAACAAGTTTGAGTTAGACCGGCTACCTCAGCAGCTTGGGGGACGATTCCGTTTTGACCCGGGCAGTTGGATCAGATCTCAGGCAGTGAGTAAAATATGTCCAACTCTATCCTACATCAGTTGGCTCGTCCGCTGAAACCATCTGTCATAGCATAATTGAACTGAAGGCGAGTATATTCTATTAAAATTTTTTATGAACACAATTTGTCATTGGTTGAAGTGCTTACTTTCAGACGTTGGAGAAGAGGTTGCAACTGCACCAGCGTGCTCTTGACGGCATCCTACAGACAATGCACAATCTCTCCCTCGTACCGCGCACCATCCGTCAGGCGTGTAAGGCTATACCACAACAGGAGAAGGCGCTGCGGGGCCTGGATAAGGCTAGGAAACTTATCAACACCACCTCCCTAAACGGCCCCTACCAGAACGCTCTCTCCGACCCAGAAGTACAGCAGTTGCTGTTGGATCTTGACTCATTCATGAAGGGAACGTCTGTTCTGAGGTAAAGACCTCTGCTGGTAGACCAGTATGACTGTAGCTTGAATGGAGGGACCAGAATGCTGGTGACTAGAATACATGTGGTCTGAATAGAAGGACTAGAATACTGGTGGCCAGAATGCATGTGATCTGAATGGAGGGATTACAATACTGGTGACCAGAATGCATGTGATCTGAATGGAGGGATTACAATTCTGGTGACCAGAATGCATGTGGCCAGTATATCAGGAACAGTTGCTAAAGTAGTCATTTTATTGAAACTGTAGATGGGACAATAGTATGTATGCAAATGAAAAAACTTTATTCTGAAAGTGTGTTTCCAGTGATGACTGGCAACACTATGACATGGCAATTAGTAATAGCAATTAGCAATAGCAATTACTCAGTCATTTGTTTTTGGCATTCAAATATGTCTCTGTTTTTGGCAGCCAATTGGTGGACAGCCTGCAGTCTCTGGGACAGATGATGAGAGAAGTTGTCAAGCTGAAGGCTCTGGCTGAGGAGAGGATGAGTAAACTGTACAGCTGTGAGAAGCTGTGGTACTGCATCGAGGAGATAACCAAGGTATTATCATCTCTAAACTGAGAACCTATCAGCCTGATCCATCAGTAGATCTTGGTCTAATAAGATTATAGCTGTGTCAGCTGATACTTGTACCTACTGATTCAAGTACCTATTGACAACCTAATTACCTTCCCTTGCCTATGATAGGTAACCTGATTGGTAAAGTTAGTATAGGAAAGCATTCCATCACCCGTTTAGATAAAGCATGATGCTTATAAAAGAATTCTCATATCGTTATGGGTGTTTTCCAACCCTACACAGTACAGAGTTTTCCCAAGCTATTTGTGGGAGATAGGGATTACACTGTACACGACCAGCTCTATGTGACGGGGTATCGTGACGTTTTTGATGTCACGAGACACCTCTGGATATTCCTTAGAAGTGATAAGATAACATTGACTGATAGCAGTTGTAATACTGGTGTTGTAACAGGCTCAGTAATGGAGATGTTGTTGTGGTGTAGATGTAGTTAAGGAAGGGAATGGATTACCTTCTCTCTACCTGACAGGTAGACATGACAAGTAGACGTGTCGACCTCAAACAAAGCACCGGCTCCTTTTGTCTCGCCGTATCAAACTCAGTTTTTGCAACCTTGTCAATGCCATGGACACGACACCACGAGTAACGCTCCTAGTCATTATCATTAGCCAATCAGCATCGCCGGGTCAAGGGATAACAACAACAATGCAGTGTATGTGTGAAGTCAACCATAGATGGTGTGTAGGATTATGGGGATGGTTGTGCGCATCCATCTCTCCCTAGTCTGTAGCTGGAGATATAGGATATGTCTTGAACAAAGTACCGAGCGGACACAATGAATGCTGAAGTGAATTATGAGAGATTTGAGGTAACTTGCATAGCTCTCCTTGATGTGTGAGTTTTAGGCTTTGGGTCATTAGGCTCACAGCTTGAACTCTAATTGGTCACATGTGCTTTTCTTCTTTCTGGTAATCAAGTCTAAGTTGTTCTCTAAAGTGACTCATAACAGCTGACTAATTCCTTTAGATAAGGGGGTGATGAAAGGGCATTACAAACTATACAATAGACATATGAGTTATTTATCGCTTTATCTTAAGTTCAGCAACATCATCAGGCTGTCATGTTGTTCAGTTAGATGTGAGAACTTTGCTCCGTCACCGTGTTGACATAAGCGACAGTCTGATTCTGATTTGCTCTCGCTGTGTCTCATTTATGGCTTGGGCGTTCTCATGGCCAGTTCGAGTCCATCCGCGCCTCTGAGAGTGGAGAGCTGACGTTCGGCTGCTTCAGTTCACACATTGACCTTGACCTTGCTGTCACTGCAGACGCTAACACTGCTGCAGAAGGCACAGGATATCGTAGAGAAACATCGGACGCTGAGTAACAATCTCAAGTCTGCTCAGTCGCAGTACAACAACTACATGAAGATAAAACCATCCATCGCGGTAAGTACAACATTCTTATAACTTACATTGTACGTATATCTATCGTATACCGTATATCCCATGTACGTAAACGGGTACGGCTCTTTATATGCACTTAATTCATAGTTATGTATTCAGTACTCATACCAACACACAAAGCGTTACACCTAATGATACGAGGAATTGTTACATGTATGCGTGTATGCGCGCACTCATATGGTCAGCACACATGTTGTGTGCTGACCAAAAGGGTGTGATATCCTCAATATCAGACTGGCCGATCTCTAGCAAACTGCTGCTGCAGGCCACTGCCAGTAATGAGGCTCACCCATCAGTACATCCTCTCGTATCATGACTTACACACGTGCCGGCATAGACCCGTTCCCACGCCCCGCTGACTCAATGGGCGGTCTCTCTGTCTGTCACGCTAGTGTGACGTGACGCTTGTCAGGCCGATGTTAGGGGAATGTACGTACAGACAGGAATTTAGATGGATGGGACAGATCGAAGGACATCAATCTCACCATGAGTAGAGGCAGCTGCGGCGGTTGTTACCGAGTAGCCAAGTAATGAAATCGATTAGAAACAATTTTTAAAATATGCCATGTTTAGCTGCTGTTGGGTCCGTAGCCAATCATCTGGGCAGTAGTGTTTTTGCCTTCAATTAACTGCCGCTTTGTCAACCCGGACATGTTGTCCTTCTACTCCATACATCTCAAAGAAACCGTAACTCATTCGGACTCATTGTCAACAAATGAGACCGACTACCGCGCAGACGACGACCGCAGTGTAGCCAAACTGGCGAGCCTATTCTTGCCAATGATTGGCAGATTGTGGTCTGTTCGGGTTTAGGAGGTAGGAATCCACCAACATCTCAGTGCCACCCGAATAATACTTGTGTACAGTCCCAGCCACACCACCACGAATTTTACGTAACTCCACTCGTAATTCTACCAACTACTCCGATTTAATTCTTACTGTTTAGATTTCCAGCTTGTGCAAGGCAAGCACGTCCCAGCCAAACCACCACAAACTTTAATTCTGTACTGTATTTCTACCAACTACTCAGATTTAATCCTTACTGTTCAGATTTTCAGCTTGTGTAAGAATGAAAGGACGGATTTCATGTAGCATAAAGGACTTTCATTGACTCGCTCGGATTTCCGCCTTGTAGTTGGATTTGATCACTCCCGTCTGTAAAATGATGCCATAAGTCAGCAATTTGTTTCCAAGTTTCTCCAAAATGAACTAAAAGTCAGTTTTTTACTTTAAAAGACTAGAAAATATGATAATAATAATAATAATAATAATATGTTGATTCAGAGCTACTCATGGCGCTAGGATACTGCCAAATATCAAACTTGTTCTTGATGTTCTCCTGACACCTGCTGTAAGGATTTCTCCTGGACTCGGGTTGAGATCCCTGGTACAAGTGAAACTGCAGCACTGGTGCAAGTAGTCACGAGGGTGAAACTAAAGCGGGCTGGCAGAGCAGCAGAGTGTCGATGAACCAAAATAAATCGAAATCGAGCCATTAAAAACTCCAGCTGCTAATTACAAATTCTTCACCCATAAATGTGATAGATGATTCCTTAAATACGATTACAGGTACGCATAAATAAAGTGTGCGTACCTGTAATCGTACTCGCCATGAGTTATTGCTCACGTCTCACCTGCTCCTTCATCTTTGTTTCTGTTTCACACCCGAATTCATCGCGTCTCCGGGCTCCGGTGGGCAAAAGCAGCACTTTAACCGTGATTCATATACATCTCCACTCTATCGCCATTTGGGACGAAACATTGACAAATTGGCTGTGGGGAGTGACGAGTGTGAAGAATTACAATGCAAACAGGATGGTAATCGGCATTCCGAACCTCTTACTAAACTATTACAGCCTGTTTGCGCCACACTTAATCATCAGATGTCAACATGTATCCACCGATAGTCGTGTATCCACCAATAGTCGTGTATCCACCGATAGTCGTGTATCCACCGATAGCCGAGTATCCACCAATAGTCGTGTAACCACCGATAGCCGAGTATCCACCGATAGCCGAGTGACCAACTCCTCGCTTCTGTTCCAGTTCCAGTATTATAATCCCTTGTGGCTGCAGTGTCTACAGTTGTAGTCCTGGAAACTACAACCGTAGGTAATTATGTTTCTAATGAGAGCAAAGCAGACTTTTTACCTACAGAAATGGGCAAATTTCCTGTCCTGTAGAGCAGGGAAAAATGAAACAGCATTGCATTACCTGCTCTTCCTATTCTTCATCCATTCCCAACGGAGAGAATTGATGTACTATTAGATGGAATGAACACAGCTTTGTTAAAATGGGGGTTATCTGCAGTTACTGTACCATCACGATGTTGGCCAGACTCAATGATGGAAGTCTAGCTAGAGTGTTGTCTGTTTTCTCTCACCCACACCCAGTGTACCAGCTAATGCTTCCCCACCCGCACAGGTAACCTGAACTGTCAATCTCTTACAGAAACTAGTCACTCAGGGACATACACTACTAGCTGACTGCGTGGCCGTACAGTCCGAGTCAAGGCAGCCAATCGTCTGGCTCGAACGGCTCACCGCCAAACTAGACAAGGAACTCAACTACTTACAGTCTCTGCTGGAGAGGACGGAACTCCTCGTATCTGACACCTACTTCTGTTACTCCACTCTCGATCAGGTAAAACTGATTCCCACATCCCACAAATCCCATCTACCGTTCTTAGAATAAGACATTCATCTGAATCTACCACTAATCCTGTGGTGTTGTCTGAGGGTTTGAGAATGTGGAGGGTGATATACCAGAGCTTCAGTTAATCCAGTGCACACTGGCTGACTCCGTGTCAGCTATTCTGCTCGCTACGACTGACCAATCAGCAGCAATCAGTGGCGATGGTTTCTATTGGATGAGAGGCTGCCCATGTCCCTGGATCATTGTGTTATGGCTGCTTCATTAAGTTTTCGCTATGCGACGTACGTACACGCTGACATCGTTACTGAGATCAGCATATCTGATCCGACCAGCCGGGTGTTCGGTTAGGAAAGGATTGTTGTTAGCAACAGAGGTGTAGCAGTCGTAGTATTGCCGGATATATCTCTCTCTGGAATACTCTAACCAAACTCAAACCAAAGAAGCAGACGGCTCCGACACTGGTGGTGCGGTAAGATGATTTACTCCTGCGACTTAATTACCTTGATCTCTGCAGCAATGCTGATTCTCAGCTCACTGGTCGCTGATATATCACTTGTCTCCGTCTCCTCGGGTTGCGATGTGTCGTGTAGAGGCAACCGTTTGTCAACAACAATAGTTCCGCTGTTCATACATTCCTCGGCGTTTGGTATCGTTGGTGATATACCCTGTTACAAGAAAGGGCCTCGCCTCAAGCAGTGCGTAAATAACGAGCTGAAAAAGGTCAGCCAATGGCAGCTAGCGCACCGAATACAGATGCATTGTAATAAAACACACAATCATCATAAGCGGAGTGAGCGTTTATAGGGATCATTCAAACGGCGTTCAGATTGCTTTATTATCTGTGAGAGCCACTGGCATTGCAGCCGCATCAATCGCTGCCTGCTTGGTTAGTTGGCTGCGGAGAGAGGGTGAGAGAGAGAGAGACCGGTGATTCCTGATCCCTTGGAGAGTAGAGTAGTCATATCTGGTGTGGATAGCCGCTGATACAGGCTTATAGCGCTAATCTGCCATGTCCAACAGATCCTTACGTCGGCTTGTATCAGAGTGAGGCAAATTTTATTCTCATTCATTCTTACATCCTTTGGTATCCCTGCAGTATGGAGTCGGGGATGATGCTGTATTTGTATGTGATTACCATCATGAGGCTTGGTTGTATTGGTATTGGTTGTATTGTATGGTACCGCATATCACTTTCTTACCATATCCATACCATTCTTTCTCATGGAGCATTTCTGAGTCGAAATCCATTGCTTTCGTATATTAGATCTGTAAGCTTTTGGTGACGTATTTTCATATCATTTTCAGGCTTATGATTGGGCGGTGGAAAGTATGAAATTTGTGTCTAGTATGAATATGGAGCACTGCGCTACGGAACAAGGAATAGATCGACTATATCGCAGCCTTGTGACCTTCATCAAAGACCACAAGGTCATGGACAGCGCCGTGTTTGATGATGTCAGCCAGAAGGCGCGGAACCTTGGCAACAGGAAGCTGATAGATCAGTGTCGGGTGGCGAAGGCGCGCTGCGAGGAGACGAGACAGCTGTTGCGAGTGCGAGAGGCGACTGTATACAAGGCCAGGGAGGAGCTCGAGGCTCAGAGGGCGCGTCTGATACCGCTGGAGCAGCTTGCTGCCGACACAGACATCACGCCTATCAGAGCTTCCTCATTCAGTCAGCCAAGAAGTCAGGAAGACGTCTGGGTGCCCATCAACCCCACCGCTCCCTCCTCCTCCTCCTCACTCAACAGTGATATTAGTCGGCGTACCGACGACACAAACAATAACAGCAGCGTGTCGCCGCCATCAGACGGGAAACCAGCGCTCAATAAATCCGCCTCCAAATCTAGTCTGTCTTTTGTCGGTAAATCCTATGATACAACGACGAGCTCTCAGGAAGACATTGACACTGGTGAATCTCACGAGAGCTTGTCGAGTCAAAGTGACTCAAAGATCGTCACTCCAATCCAACACCAAATGGAGTCCTCGTTGATCAAACGTCGCTCCTTTGGCGGTTTTAAGACTCAGTCGTCGGTATCTCAAGCGGCCAAGTCAAAACTGCACCAACAACTCAAAGAGAAAGTGACATCTGATTCGAGGGATGACTACGCAGCCGTGCAGAGTCTGGTGGTGCTGGACGATAGCGCCGAGCGCCGTCACTCCAGCGTCATTGAGAGGCTGGAAGGTTTTGAAGAGTCAGCCAAGTTGCAGACGGACCAGTCGAAGACGAGCAGCATCCGGGAGAGCATCGTGACTGGCAGCTCTGGCAGCTCTGGCAGCATGTCTAGGTAAGACTGCTAAATACAGTAATACTTTGTCTAGAGGCTTAAGGCCAAAACTAGGGCTAAGATATCTATGTGTGACTGAAACGAGAGTAAGATGTCTATGTGTGACTGAAATGAGAGTAAGATGTCTATGGGTGAAACTCGAGTAAGCAGTTTCTAAGTCTGAAACTTGAGTCAGACATCTTTGGCCAAAACTAGAGCAACTAAAAAAATTTATCTACTTAAAACTTTTGTTGCGGATTTTTCAGTTCTCAGGAAGACAATGACAATACGACCGATGACAGCGGCATTCCTCTATCAAGAACGACGTCATCATCAGTTGGGAAGGGTTCAGAAGACGGCAAGTCTAACGATCAATGGTCTTCTCCTGTACCAGTGAACACACACCTGATGGGGAAACGAGTGATTACCGCCCAACAATGGCAGTCGATGTCAGACCTCAGGCTAACTGAGTCAGAGATAAGAAGTCGCTGCACTCTGGCGCACATCATGGACGAACTGGTGCAGACGGAACGCGACTACGTCATGTCTCTGAAGCTTGTCGTAGAGAAATACATTCCTGAAATGGACAGGGACGATCTGCCACAGACAATGCGAGGCAAGAGGTCGATCATCTTTGGCAACGTGGAGAAAATACATGACTTCCACGCCAGCATCTTCCTCAATGAGCTGGAAGATTGTGAAAACCAGCCTTTCAAGATCAGTCAATGTTTTCTTGACCACGTGAGTCTAAATTTGGCTTGTTATAATTCTTTTTGACACGACCCGGAGGTGAAGACCAATATTGGTCAGAAAAATGGAAGGAATGGTACTTCGACCTCCACGTAATCCAAGTGTCTGTAGTCTGCTTCAATGGCCATGACTCACCCTGACACGGCTGGCGTTTGGTCGCAGGAGTCAGCTGACACATGTGCACAGATGCTGATTGATTGCTTGGTTTTTAGGAGAAGGAGTTCATGATGTATGCCATGTATAACAAGAACAAGCCAAAGGCCGACTCCATGATGACGGATCATGGATCGTTTTTTCGGGTGAGTTAGATTTGTCTTGCCCTCCATCTGCTGCTGCCAGCTATCCTGGTGGGTATCAGTAATGTTTCACTACCTCCATCTCTCTTACCGTAGGAGATACAGATGAGCCTGGGAGATAAGATGGACCTCTCCAGCTACCTGCTGAAACCTGTACAGCGTATGGGAAAATATTCACTCATACTCAAACAGATCCTCAAGGAGTGTCCGGAATCCGCCGCGGAATACCATGACCTGTCTTCTGCGTTAGAAATGATCAGATTCTGTTTACAACACGGCAACGATCTCTTGGCCATGGATTCCCTGAAGGTAAGTAGCGTATGTACTTAATAACTTACTAATAAGAATTACAGTAGGCTGTTGTTGTTGCCACACGAGTGCAATGATGCTGCCACCTAGACTGTAGTAAGACACGCGGCCCCACTCACGATCAGCAGACTCTACTATGAACTTTTGAAGTGGCTGAATTAATTTGATCTTGTGCCGAGTTTATTCCGGTTCATCCGTGATTAGCAATCCGATTGTTTTCGCGTTGGAGGATCTGAACACGTCTGGTCTTTTGTTTCCTGGCAGGATTGCGACGTGAACTTGCAGGAGCAGGGCATGCTGCTGCTGCAGGATGAGTTCACTGTACAGAAAGGTCGCCACAAAGCTGCCAAGCGCCATCTCTTCCTGTTTGACGATCTTCTAGTGCTCGCCAAACCAAAGAAAGTGATAGCCGGCCAGGATGAGTATCTATATAAACTCAGCCTCAAGGTCATTACCTACCCCACCTTCTGATTGGATGGTAGCTCTGATCACAGGCTAAGGCTCCCCGTGTTTCTATTCTAGACTGTGGACCTCGGCCTAACCGAGAACGTTGGGACGAGTGGCTTGAAATTTGAAATCTGGTTCAGGAAGAGGTCTCAAGACACTTGGGTGCTGCAGGCTAACAATGCGCAGACCAAGAACTGCTGGGTGAGAACGCTCGAGAAGATCCTCTGGAATCAGGCGATCAAAAACCGCGAGTGCCGCCTCACCGAGCTCTCCTCCATGGGAATCGGCAGCAAACCTAACCTTGACCTTAAGATCAGCGAAGACAACATTCTAGACAGACAGATAAACACGACCGTTGGTCACAAAGGTGAGGCTATGAGATGGCGGAGAGACAGGCCTACCGCACTGTCCAGTCACTCATCACTTTTAGTCATTGATGTGTTGACAAGGGTAGGTTATGCGATTGCAGACGTAACCCAGGCGTGGTAAGTGTGTGTATGGCTGTGGCCAACCTACCATCTATCATTACGTTACGTGCCAGCACTGCGCCAGAGGCGTTAAGCAATGCCAGCCGTAGATCCATGCCACTGCATCCATTAGTTTGCTGCCAATCTCTTGTGTTGCTCATCATTGCTGCTGTATTATGTGAACTCTGTTCGCCCGTAATTAGTGATAGGTTGGCAGCAGTGTGACTGATTGAAACTTTCATACAACAGCGGTGATGAAGAGACGATCTACACCAGAGTGTGGAGAGTCTGACGGGGTGGCTGGCACCGCCCCCGAATCCGGTCTGTCCAAAGCTGGCACGCGCCTAAGTCTACCCATCAGTGTCCAACAATCATCAAAAGCTGACAACTCCCCATCTCAAGAACAGGCTGCCAGTTCAGAAACTACATCAAACACAGGTACGTGAGCCGTGCGTACCTGGTACATAGGTACGTGAGCCGTACGTACCTGGTACATAGGTACATAGGTACGTGAGCCGTACGTACCTGGTACATAGGTACACAGGTACGTGAGCCGTGCGTACCTGGTACATAGGTACATAGGTAGGTGAACCGTACAGTAGGATCAGATTTGATAGCAACAGAGATGTTAGCACTTCCTTCAAAATGCTCAACAAATAGAAAGGATAACGGCTAACTGAAGTGACTCATGAGAAGACAACTCTTAGATAGGTATGATGGTATAATTTCTAATAATGAGGAGGATTTTTCGTCGCCATTTTCACAGCAATTAGACCACCGCTATCAAATCTAGTTCTACAGCACTGCAGTTACATTTAGCTTAGAGATTACAAACATGATTGTATGATTTACAGACGTGACGAACGTGCAGACTAGAAACCCTCAGATAAGCAAACTGACTCAGCTCAGCGACGAACAGCTCAACGTAATCAGACGCAGCGATAGCGGGGTATCCAGTATGTCTTCCAACTCTGTCTCCACCATCTCCCTGCCCCGTCAGGACGACTCGAAGGCTCTAGCTCTCAGTCTTTGTGAACAGAGGCTAAATGACAACGACTCAAAGGTAACAATTTTCGTAATTTCATAATCAAAATAAATACCTTATAGTGCGCGAGGTAATGGTAGTTTGTTCCTTTTCAGGTTTAGAGCTGAAGAAATCTATACGCTATTGACCCCACTCACCTCATCACCCTATACTCATTGTATACTCACTCTCTATCTCACTTTTGTTCTCTTATTTATTTCAAAAAACTTTTTTGTAAAGACAAGATTATAGTTGATTTGTTTTTGTTGAATATTGACAATTTAAAGCTATTTTTATAAATACAGTTCACTTCTCCAAGTAATTTACTGTTGTATGAGTCTACATTTCACTTTATCAAGTATTATATACGATATAACAATGTGTGCAGGTTGCAGGAAGGCAAAGAAAGAACGTAGTTTTGCGTTTATGGTAAGGCATGCCTTCCAGATTGAAAAACAACAGGTATGAGGACTCCAAATGCATGCTCATAATTTTTCTCCCAATTCTTCATCATTGGCAGCACCAACTTAAGGAACACATTGAAATGTGGAACATTTTTAGTATGTATTATATTCACACCGTGTTTGTAGGCCTGTCAAGCCTATATATACGACTGAATGAACATCCGGGTTTGTCGTCATTGACTTACCTCTGTTGTTGGTAGTGGAGGCTATATTGTTATACCCTCAGATTTGTGACTTGGATCAACTCGTGCTGACCCACCAGAATAAGAAAACATACTAGTACTAACTAACTAGCTCCTCACTTGTCTAAACACTCGGTGGGTGACTCTTTGTTTGACAAGAGTTGTCCTCTCTTCTAAAAATTATTCCCAATAATAAGGTTTTCTTTAATTGCTTTCGGCAAAATGTAGGCATCGATAAAACTTATCATTAATATTGGTTCATGGAGTACTTATAATCAGCGATTCTGTTAAGAAATATTCAACATTTTCTTTTACTAATATCACATATGTAGTAATTAGTGTGGTAAGTGTAGTAGTATGTGTATGTAAGTATCAATTTTATACCCGGATGGCGGCCGTCGAGTTATGAATTAACAGGATTATACCACTCATGGCCGGTTTCCTCATATACTTGCACTGATGGAAACCGATAGGTTACGAAAGCGTCGTCTAGCATAAGTGTATGTATACTTTACTGCTGTAGTTTTAACGTACACTGATGTAGGTGAACGCATTAGATCTTGGATTATCAAGATACTTTAGATCGGACAACATAACCTACTGCAATAACCTTTTGAAGCATATATAGATGCTCTTTCGTCTCACGTAAGCTGCCTGCTCTTTTCCACATCAGAGCGGTATATACAGGTTACAGTATATACCGCTCTGCTCCGCACATAGCGCGTTTATATACGAACTAAGGCCTACATTACGTGCAATGCACAGTTTTATGATTGCTTTTAGAATGAACTTCTGACACCATAGTCTTGTCGCCAAAGCTACTGTAATGAAGATCCCACCCCTTTTACTGGCTCGGGCTAGTATGAGCGCGTACATGCTGTGTAGGACAGCTTCAGTGAGGGTTAAAGCTCAGAATTTCGTACCAAAATGCTCCCATACGATGCAGTTAGCGAGGCTCATGTGCAGTCGACCTCCGACTCCAAGTACTTCTGCTCTGCTTAAGAAACCACAATCAGCTGCACAGATTTTCAGCTCATGGAAATCCTCGAGTCAACAGGTGGACAAGAACGTACAGGTTGGTGGACGAGCTGTAAAAGAATGAATTGTTTTCTCCTGATCGAGTGCTATCTGGCATTTGCCTAAAACAAGAATATTTTTAACCAAACCAGACATATGCTGCATGGCTGCAGACTATTTCCTCATTTTCTGCAATTTTCAGTGCTAAGTCTTTTCTCACTTCCTTTCAGTTGGAAGACCTGCATAATTTTTTAAACAAGAATGAGATAGCCATGTTGATAAATGATGAGAAAGATGGGTCAGTGATCGTTGAGCTGATCGAGTCAGTCCAGGAATTTGGGGATCAAGCATCAGCCAAGGTGCCCGCGATACAGAGCGCTGTCAAAGATGTCATTGAGAACACAACCTTCAGATCTCTCTCAGCCGTCGCTGCGTATGCCAAGCGAACATCAAATCAGTGGCTTCTGGACGCTGTGAAGGACAGGGTAAGTACAGCTCACCCTGGCGAATACTGTAAACTCCCTCACTGGTAGTCAGGCAGGGTCTGATGGATACTGTAAACCCAAATATTTTAGCAACCTCACAATAATAACTATGATATAATATAATTTAAGTTGAAGGCTATATTTTTGATAGCTCTTTATGTTATATATAAGCTCAAAGGAAATCATTAAAAATTCTAGGCGTTATTATTAAAAATACTGCTGATTTGAGCAAAACTATAATATTTTGTCCGCTAAAATATTTGGGTGTACAGTATTTCCTCATAAATTATAATTTGCAGAATTCATGAATTGTTATCTGCAGAATTCATGAATTGTTATCATGCTAGATTTTTATTCCCATCAAACTTGATGCACTGTAAAACAGGATTTATTTGCGAGCCTATTTTTTTCTTTTTCATATGTTAGAAAAAAATTATGAAAATATATTCATGTTTCTTGCAACCGTTGTGTAGAGCATCAATGTGGTAGAAAAATATTTCCGAGTTAGATTTTTGCAATCGGCTGAAAATGACCAAAGATCCAAATATTAAATGAGGGAAACATTTCCCGTTTACATGCAGCTCTTCAAACAAATCTTTAGAGTGTCTTACACGTACACGACTTAAATTTGATTTTTTCCTTTGTCAATCTTAGGCTGTCAAATGTAACGATGACCAGAATTGAAGATCGTTTCTCTATTAAATTATATTACATTATTACATTCCGCACTGTGTATTTCTTTTTCTGACTGTCACGTTACAGATCTCACGTCACGTGACGGGGTTAGTCGCCCCCTCCACTCTCATTACCGCGTATGTATACAAGAAGGAAAGACTTCTTGATGACGAGGCGTCTTTGATGCTCTACTCTAAAACCGTGGAGTTTATCGACAAGCTGCACACAAAGGAGCTCGTCAAGGTAGCTATCACGCCACTTCCTGTTTCAGTTCTGACTCACGCGAGTTTTACTACCCGCTCGTTCTGTCAGATCCTGCACCTAATGGCAGTGATGAAGAACAGGAACAAGGATGTGATCGGGAACTTAGTCTACGCCCTGTACAGACGACCGGGCATGCTTAGCATCAATCAGATAGCCAATCTATTCTATGCCTGCGCCACGCTAAAGGTTTGTTAGAATGGTTTCACATCCGGGTAGCTGGAAAGACCCGACATAGCCGGACAGTTCTGTTAATTTCGAGAATGTTAACATGTTGGGAAATTTAGTGCCGGTTTTATTTGTAGCGTCTATCACGAGTTTCTTAGCAAACAATTCTCTATACTCATTTTGATTCGTCTTCTCTTGTGCCGTTCATCCTTTTTCGCTATTATTTCACCCGCTATCTTTTCCATCACTCAAAATCAGTATAACATAGGCCGCGATAAAACGTGCATTTACAGTTAGTGATCCCACAATATGTGCCACGCTATCAAAACAACAAGATATAACTGTACTAAACATGTGGGTTGACTGTTAGTAGTGGAGTTGTGTGCTCCTGATGGGACAGGCGTGCAGCAGTAGATAATATGAGGTGCACCAATAGAGGAGTTGCCCTGAAAGTTCCTGAATAATTCTTAAAAAATGCTTAAAGAAATCCTGAAGAATTTTCAAAGACTTCTTCAACCCATCTTATCTTGAGTAATGTTATAGCGGGGAAATAGACCACTAACGGATATTTCTGTTGATACCCCCACTAATCTTTCGGCACTACCATATGCTGCCCACTGCAATATTTATAGTAAGCGAATTTGCTATATAGTATGCTGTAAATCATGAATTTTGTGTTAGCGATTTTTGTGATCCGTCATGTTGAAGAAGATCTGCAATCACATTTCAACCTCTGTCTGTTTGTCTGTTATCGAGAATAAATATGCGTGATGTAATTTGCAATTAGCTTCTGAAAGTTCCGTCGTAAACATTCTCAATTCGCAAACACTTCCGTTTTACAGTATTTGTTCTATTTTCTACCCTATTTTTGACCTTGACATTGCTGGTTGTAGATAGTGAGCAGTAAGATTTTGAGCACGCTGACAGTACTCTGTAATAATGCGGTGATGGAGAACCTCAGTCTAAACGAGGCGTCACGCGCCAGGGCTCTAGGTATCATCGTCTCCATGGGAAAGATGCAGTGGCACAACCCATCGCTACTGCAAGACTTAGCTCAGTGTCTCAGGTACGTCATCACGTCAGCCTCAACCTTCCAACCTGCGATCACTGTGAAAGGTGTGGCAGTAGTGATAGTTGTAGGGGTGGTGGTAGTAGTAGTGGTAGTAGTAGTAGTAGTAGTAGTAGTAGTAGTAGTAGTAG
>ERZ1740065.1172-NODE-1172-length-15376-cov-11.542915_pt1 | contig 15376 bp, 10 predicted proteins | sample MGYA00581738_ERZ1740065 | MGnify/ENA primary metagenome ERZ1740065 (study PRJEB43018, sample SAMN04849749) | marine metagenome | isolation source: floating plastic debris | place: Pacific Ocean | collected 2008-09-01 | study: EMG produced TPA metagenomics...
CGGACGGGTCTGTTGGTCAGACGTGTGCTCTTCCGATCTAACAGAGGCATTTTGGGTCGGTGAGGGAGAGAGAGAGAGAGAGAATAAGAATGGGGGGGATAGAGGGAGAGAGGAGGGAGAAAGAGGGAGAGCGGGAAAAGCAAAAATTTTCCCATGTGGTCAGCTTCTATAGATCCATTCCATCACATCCATCCCTGAATGAAGGGCTTATCGTGTGGAATTAATACAGGCTGGGAACTTGATATGTAAGCGACAGAATAACTAGCCTGGAAACTGCGTAGAATCGGTAACCCAGGCATTTCAGATGAATCAGGTGATTCACTGTACGTCTCATCGTACATCATGTCTCGTACGTCATGCACTAGGCATGAGGGACAAAATAGTTGTCGTTTGTGGTGTTTGCCGATAAGCCATGGGTGCATGACTGGGTATGGAGTTTCATCTATCAAGGAATGTCAGTTAGTTTGAACGATTGATAAATTTTAAATTAAATCAAATTAATTAAATGGCTGCATGTTTTGGAACAGAACAAACTGGACCTGCTGTATCTGTACGCGCCAATGACGGGACAGTACATGCAGACGAGGACGAGTAGTATAGCGAGAGAAATCCTCCTCATGTACATCAGGCTTACAGATTCTCGACTCGATGTTGTAAGTTTAACTATCTATTTAATTTCATTGATTCACAGAAACACATTGAACTCACACTACACTGTTCAGAAGTAAGGCACACACCATCAAAGATGAGGTTGTACATTGACAAGTTGAGTGATAGCACATTCCCGCCATAGATTTCGTCACTTTCATCAAGATATTCTAATATTATAATACTGGTTTATACCTACTGAAGTGGATTCTGAGATATTTTCACGCATGTTATAAGAATGCAATCTAACAGCACCTATCTTCACACTAAGGTATAATCAGTGTGTCTTATCTGAAACTGTATAACTTTCTTAATTTTGTCAACTCTGCTAGCAGCCACACACGATGTATTGTCAAGGGAATATGGTAGATATTGTGCTGATTACTTGTATGGTGCTCATTAGGGCATAGATTATTCAAGGCTGCATATGCCTCGTGTGTTTGTAGGATATATCCCAGAGGGAAATCATCTCCAACATACATGGCATACGAAATTACAAAGACATGAAATACTACATCGTCTGCTGACCTTCTCAACCAAGTGGAAGAAGATAACTCCCAATGGCACAACTATAAAAAAAGCCATAATTTTTCTTGATAGAAATATATAATTTATTGAGAGGTTTTGTACATGTGGCTTTCCGTAATATATTACACGGTTAAAGCACAAGTTAATTGATTCTCGAGACGCGAAATAGCCAATCAGATATGGCTGACGAAGAGTGATAAGCGTGTGACACAAGTAATAAATAGCTAACTAATAGCACTAGTAATGCCTCCATAAGACACCACTGACCTGCTATACTGCAATACCCTACTGTACAGTGATATGAAAACCGGTGACCAAACAGTCGCGGAGAAAAAATACATGACTCTATCACATTGGTTGTAAAATTTAGAATATCAGATGAAGGAGAGTTTTTGTCTAGTCGCTTTCCGAGTCGCTATCAGGGGGGATAACTCCAGACCGTAGGGTAACCTGCACATTTCTGTTGAGGCTGACGGCGGGGAAGAATGTGCCTTTGAGATCGTCGAAAGCGATTGGTCCGTGTGGCTGGCCGTTCACATAGTAGGAGAGCGTGTGCTTATTCAAATCGAGTTTGACGCCTGTAAATAGGTAAGGACTGGTATTAGTAAGAAGCACATCCGAGCAACCGATGGTGTAAATATAACTCTTGCTTCGGAGCACAATAAGACAAGTTTACATGTTGCGGTGCCAAGTTTACACCAGTAGCTAATTAGTGGAAGTCGTAACCGATAAATGATCGACATCAGGTAAGCATCAAGTCTACCCGAGCGGCTATAAATACCAGATGGATAACAGCTGATTGGAATCAGCATCAAGCTGTCATTTTCTACCTTCTACACGCAAGAGTGTTTGGCATATTTATGTCTCCGATCATACGGAAGAGTCCAAGATGTGAGCTAATAGTGATGACTCACCAATCGTACTGCCTTTGCCGATTCCACCCTCTGTCCTCTCCATGTGCTCTCCGGCGTGCATGAACCAACTTCGCTGGTTGTCCACGTACATGCTCCAAGATAAACTATCTTTGCCTACATTTTGAACAATCAAAGACATGAGACATTGCTTTCGTTGGATGATAGTGCGATGAAGGGCGTTTGGAAAGGGGAGGCTGACGCACCGATCATGGCGTCTTTCGCTGTGTCGAGACGCGCCACGCCGAACGCCGGGTCGGGATGATTGTCGTATCTGTCTATATTATACTCCCAGTAGTGAACGCCCCTGGAGAACCCACAGCTGCCAAGCACCACACGCTCATCAAAATTGTTGCAAGTGGCTGTCATCCCGTCTTCCGACAACAAGATGTCGTCATGCGCCGTCTCGGGGTCCAAAGAAAACCACGCCACTACGCAAAGAAAATCCATGTTCTTATATTCGAGGTGACTACGATCAGAACAAGGGCGGACAACTTTGAACACAACTGACCTGTGGCTGTCTGCAGGCAGATACACTCACTGTAGGCGCTCTCGCCCTGCTGGTTGTAGCACTTTACTCGGGCCTTGTACATGCTGTCGAAGTGCAGTCCGTCCACGTTACATATCGTTTCTGGGCCACAGTATACTTCCTATAGAAGGAGCAGATGGTCAACTAGCTTTAGGTAATTGAGTGAGGATTTGTTTTAACACTACACATGTCAAAATTGTTGCCCTATATATCCTCGCGTTCACTCAGCGTGTGGTGGCGTTTCAATACCAAACCAATATGTGGCGTTTCAATACCGAACCAACTGCGTGGCTTTTCAATACCAAACCAATACGAGGTGTTTCAATACCAAACCAACTGTGTGGCGTTTCAATACCGAACTAGAGTGATTCAAGAAGTAGGCAACTTTACGACTGATCCTCAAAGGAGAGGAGCCTCCTTTCACTAATGTTAATGTAGCAGTTAATCTCCAATGATCATTGCCACAATTACAGATTGCAAGAGAGAAACGATACCGCTTTACTCTTTCCGGCGGTGCTTAAAGGTCGAGATGAAAGCGATGGCTAAGGTTATTTTGCTTTGAACGACGAAACACTTACCCTGAAATTACCAGAAGCACCATCGTCTATTTCGAGGACGTACGCCTCGATCACGCAGTCCGAGTAGGGTGACCAGACGAGCGTCACCGCGTTGTTCTCGGCGCTACACCGCTCCGGTATGAACGCCGGTGGTCCTGGGGCTATGAATGAAAAAGAAAACAAGTTCTTTATAAGTCAGTACAAAGCCGGAGACGTTGATACAGAACAACGGTGAAGAGAACTAGCGGAAAATTAGTAATGGATTCATCTCGTCCATCAAGAAACGATCAGTGATCAGTAGTTAGTCACAACAAGCCGCTGCCACCGTCTTGAATCAGCAGTGACAGCGATAGCGGTCAGACTGCTGACTCCGATGCCCGCATATCATGGCATCTCAAAACAAATCTCAATCCAGAAAGATAAAGGCATCCAACAATATACAGGAGACGAGAGAAATAGGAAATGAGGTCGCAGCAGACGACAACATGTATGTAGAGGGCGCTCTTACCATCTGTCTCTGTAAAGTATATGAGACAGAGGGATTAGAGAGAGATTGGGGGTAAAATAGAATTAGAGAGAGAGAGAGAGAGAGAGAGAGAGAGAGAGAGAGAGAGATATATATATATATATATATATATAATTAGCCAGCCAAGGGACAGAGAGTGGGATAGAGAGGGCGACATCAACGATTAGAGCCCATCTAGGTTATAGCAGCATGCTGTATCTGGCGCTGGCCGCAAGGGATTCACCACTATCTTACCTCTCATTCTAAAGAAGTTCATCGTGCCAATCTCGTGCAGCACTGGTCGGTTGTCGAGGGACAGTTCAAAGAAGGGTGACACCCTCGGCCTCATCTCCATCTCTTTATTGTAGTCGCTGTTGGCTTGCGAGACGCGACGCATGAGACCATTGGAAACCTGTCATAAACAAGGGTTTTTTCATGTCTATCGTTTGACTGGTTTCCGTGACAACGAGACTGCGATGCCACTGTAGATCGATACTGGAAGCTAACTGCATTTGACCTATACTATTCGCATACACAATACCTCATCAGTAACGAGTGGAAAGTGTCTTGTTTGCCAAGCGCAGATTTACAGAAACATAGCCTTAGGACGCACTGTGATTGGCCAGCAGGCTGACCGCCCCTAAGTGACTGGGAACCTGGCTATGTCACATAGCGCAGTCTGGAGATTTGGCTATGCGCTGGGTAGGGATTAATTAGGTCGGGTGGCGGGACTGACAATGGCAGGTGAAGCTTGATCAATAACCAGAAATATTAGCAGCCCACAGTCACTTGGTCAGCGAAATAATTAACTAGAATAACAAAGCCAGCACACACCAAACCAAGCCAACGCCCTGACAGCCAGCCTAAACATGTAATCACGCAGCCCGATATTTATCACCCCAACTAAAAGGTCAAAAAGCTGGGGGGGGGTTGAGGGGCCGCCCCTACCTGTATGAACTGGAGATGATCCTGCTCTCTCAGGGCTTCAACGCTGAACTGCAGCAAACCAGTCGTCTTCTGAAGGTGGCTTTTACAATCGGATACCTGCAATTAGCAATCGACAATTAGCAATGACAAATATGGATGTAAAAATGATGGCTAGTGTTTCTGGACTGCGCGAGAACCGGATTGATATGGAACACGGGGCGGGTTTGAGTAAATTAACGGTTTGAACTGGGTAATGAGTTACTATCAGGCGTCATCATGACCGGGTTGAGGAGCGAACGAAGAACGCTGGCTCTTTCCCTGGGTTTCGAACCTGTCGACCAATCATAATACAAAGCCGGTCAGACGGATTGGCAGCCTGACAGCGGCTAATCAAAATGACATCGAATTACTCTGGTCGCAGCGTCTGACTCATACTCCTCATCATAACCAAATTAAACCATGTCGGCTCGCAGAAGGATTCTTTCCCAGCCTTCTGAGGAACTCAACTCTATTTCCTCGGTGTATTATACCAATGTGTACTACAGCTGGGCAGATATGCCAAACATCCACTAACATTACACCAACGTATTGAACATCTACACTCCGGTAATGCGTTTGTGAATGGAGCAGTCCCTCGCGTCATTGGATACGTCTGCACTCGACGTTGCGCTGCCAGCCCAGTGCAAGACGAGTACAGGAAATCAAGAAACTGAGCGGTGCGATGTTCTACTTGATCGATAGGACCTTCAGGCACTCGCACACACCTGTTCTTTCAGCAGTTTTATCCTCATTTCCTTGTCGTGACTGATGACTTCGAGCAGCTCTCCTCGCTTCCTGTTAATGGCGTCGATCAGAGCGTCGCAGTTCTGTGTCACCATCGTCTCGTACACGGCTGCTCCTTCCTGTAACGCAGGTGCGAGCAACTTGACAAACGGTTTTCCGTACTGGTAAAACGATACGAAACAAGCAATGGATACGTGAAATAGTATGACGCAAGCGCACCCACCTCGACCTTCTCTATCATTGCCTTTAGCTTTTGGATAAACGATGTGCCCACTTTCGCTTTCTCTGATAGGTCTTGGATACTTTGAGAAAGTTCGCTCTACAATGTATAAAAACAACAGCTGATGTACGCTCAGGTGAAACGTGAACTGAAAGACGAGGCTTTCCGGATGACGCTTGAGGCGTTTGATTAATGTAATGTAATAGAAGGACTTGTAAACAGTTAGTATCGGGTGAGAAATTCGGCCAGCGAAGTGATTTTGACGCGTCTCTAGTTCTTTGGTATTATCATCACATAGCCGAGGTGGAGATGTTATCTTTTCGTATCGGATGATCAAAAGATACAGCTTCTTTCGGGAGAGAAAGGGTGTGAGAATGGAAAAAGAGCAGAGTCGAGATACGAAGAATGAAATGAACAGTTGGACCAAGGAATGGAGGCGACGGCGTCCCGTTTCACGTATTAGTACAAGACGGAAACCATCATGAAAAGAAAACAGAGCAACAATGCGGCGGCAAAGTTGAGTTGGTGTTTACTCTGTCCGAATTCAATAAACCAACGACTACGACAACGAACAGATATTCCTGAACATAAACACGATAGAATACGATCTGACCTCTGATGTTTTCAAAACATTGAAACATTTGAATGCGGGACCTCGTTCAGTTGGTCGGGTCAATGAATGCTTGCGCCGTGTAGACTAAACAACGCGAGTCTCCTTGGCCTCCTCGCGCACCGCCTCTATTGGTTTTAAATTATTTTTGTTTCATATTATTGATCGCGAAAAAGAAAGGCCGTCTAATTAAACTGGCGTAAATGAATCATTAGAACTCAACTGGCGGTTCGGATCAAACTCTCCAACGCGCGCACTAATATACAAAAATAATAATTTAGCTCAAGAGGTGAAGGGCGGTGCTTATTGTTGCCTTTTGAGTTCTGTATCCAGTGTTTAGCAAGAACACTCGACAGAATTTTAGTAACACAACACCGACCACTAATTACAACACATATGTAATCAATATCACAGGCGCCACTAGGGTTTGTCTCCCCTGTACGTTGTCAATCTGTTAGTGATTAGTCGTTTGGACCGCGCAGACACCAATTAGTGGCTGTGTACGAGAAACCGTGGTTACATAACGGCGTGGCTTCGTTAGAAGACCAGAGGGTAGTGTGTTTGCACAAACAACAGCGGTGGACACTTGGAGGAAGAGAGAGAAGGGTGGTGTGTCACGACTCGTGAGAGGTTTAATTCAATACATTTAGCATAGTGAGGTCTCTCATGGCTGTAACCAACTGTGTGAAACAGCATCAAACCATCACCTCAAGCAGATACATGAATTTTTAATACGCATCAGAATATCACAACTGCCTAGACTGGGCTTCTACAATCGAGTTGACAGTGTCGGCACGGATGAGATGCGTATCAGTAAGCTGAGCTGCCGGTCAATGCCCTGAGGCTAGCAATGTTTCAACAGCGTATTTATCAATGTGAGAAACTTGGCTGCGAGGAGGGCGGCGTATTTTCTGTTGAAATCATTTCAATCATGGGAAAATGGAGTGAACCACTTAGGTGATTCGTATCACTTTCGGCCTGGGAGGCGATAGTTTAATTTCATAACAAAAGACACCATGGGGCTCCTCGGCCAGTATGCAAATGATTACAGACTTGATAATGGAGAGTCTTATTCTAAAAAATTATCAACCGTAGGTACTGACAGACAACAAACAAACTGGTGCTATCTGTGGCTTCAATCTTAATAAGAGTGTTTGCGGACATCGCTTTGATGTTGGAAAGGGTTGGAGGGAAACGAGATGCTTGTAGGGAGGCGTAGCCAGTCACCGTAGGAATGATTAACACTTTCATTAATAGTCACCTCAAAGGCTGAGGGAGTCGGCTTGATGAGGGGAAGAGGGAGCTTATCTGTCCAATGCTAATGCATGTATGGTTATGACCGCTGGCTTTATCGCTGCGTTGTACATTATCTATGGCGCCATGTCTCTCCATCCCCATCAGAATATACGCACATATAATTACTACTGGACACAGACGCAGAGTTACAGCATAAACGTGCCTGGAGATGTACCGTCGCAACGACAAACCTGCTCGAGATATAATGAGCGTGCACACGCCGACTTTATGCCCGATTGGCTGGTTGGAAATAATAGCAACCGCACTGGCCGGAGAATCGTGAATAAGTGTAAATAATGGTACAGACTCGAAGGAAACATACAAAGAATAACGGCAGCGCAGTCAATACGCCAAACAGGGGATAGTATGACAGCTAAATCGATTCGACTGGCAGGGATTCACCTGAGGGGGATAAAGTATCAATTTACGATGTCTCCGACTGTCTTGCAGACGGAGACATCAGATGTGATTAGGGCCGGGAAAGGAGCGATGAAGCAAGGGTTGAGCCACGCCGTAGAAGAGGCACTTCATAATTCAGGGAATTATAGACGAAGCGCGCAACGTGTTGGCTGGGGGGACGCACGGGAAACAAAAGGAAATAAAGTGTCCTCACCAGAAGAACTAGATGCAATTAGGAAAATCGATGAGAAATCAGTGTTTGCTATACGCCACACTACGGTCCCTAGCACAAGGCAAACCGACAACGTACTGAACCGCCTCTGAAAACATTGTCAATAATTTATAACCGGTTTTTGGGGGCGGTTTGAAAACTACTCTGATTCCGCTTTTCAAAGAACTGGAGATTGTTTTAGATCCCAGTGAAACCAGAGTGCCCACACCCTGCTCAGTCAGCGCCCGACAGCGTCTGGGGACGGGAGGATTCATTAGTGATGACCCGGCTGGCGAACGTACGTCTGGGCAGGCAGCTCTGGCTCTCCAGAGAGACAAGACTTCTCTCTTATGTAACTGTCTGACGCCGGGAGAGCCTGTGGAGCTAGTGGAAGCCTCCCTCCCCTCGGGTGCTGCAGCTTGCTCTAATGGACCTCTGCTATGGCTAACACTGCGAGGGCACTGGAGTAAAGATTTTCCCCGAAGCCGCTGCTGGCGCTGACACGACAAGATTCATGTCGATAGCGGGCCATATGGACGTGAATCCATCAAGGCGAGTAAAATCCCCTCTCGAAGCCTCTCGGGCAGAGGTGTTGAACTTGAACTGGCGCAAAAACAAAACTACCGACAGACCGAAAACAAAAGGCACTGGTTCAACATCACCGAAGGCTCCAGCAGTCTTCCAGAGGGGGCACTCGTTCATTGTACCCGCTCACTGGCAAACAATGGATAAAAAAGCTCAACGAGCTAATCGCCATCTAATAGGAAATGTACACTAGTTTACAATTATGCTTCACTTACATTGGGGGTCTCAAAAACAAACATGGCGCATTCCTAAAAATAAAACAAAAGGCATCAGGTTGTTTTACGCGGCAGCGCGGCCCTCTAGACGCCTACTGGCAAATCGAAACAGAATGTGCGCAACTATGGCGCGACGGTCCGTCGCATGAACCTACGTCACAGGTCGCTGCACTGACTGTGACATAGGCGCATTTCGAGTAAAACAAAAACTCTGTTACAACTCGTGTCCAATCAGCTGATTGGGTGAGTTATGGATAAGCGACTGAGCAGCACTAGTGTGGCACTCTTTTGATGTCTCAAATAGACACAATGCTGTGTTGTTGCTATTCTAATTGGCTGTACGAGAAAAAAACAGCCTTGCTGCCTTTGATGTGGCTAAAGGCAGCGGTTCCCCGCCGCCGAGCGTAATAGCTGACAAGTGAGAGCTGTCAGTCTCAATGCAGCAGGATTTGTATCTTGAGAAGCTGAGGGCATAGAGGACTTGCCCATACGTGTCAGCAGTCACTGAGTTCACCAACACCACTGCGGTGGGGGAGGGGGTCTGTCGGGTGGAGAAGAAGGTGGGGAGGAGAGAGGCTCTGTCAGGTGGAGGAGAGAGGCTCTGTCAGGTGGAGGAGAGAGATTACGCTAGTCTGTGGCGATGATAAAGCATTACATAGCAGTGCTCAATGAATAACTACAGAGTTTACGGTCTCGGCTATAGGTTCAAACTTAATCCCTAGTGAAAACAATAAATACTGCCACCTCAAATCGATTCGACTTAGTCATTCAGATGAATGCAGAGTTGAAAGTGTGAACTGGTACACAGAGTTCTGACCGGGTGGCAGAGATGGGGAAAGGGAGGGGGGGGAGATGGCAGCAAGTGTTAGTAATTAGCTTAGCAACCACTTGTTCAAACTTGTCAGCTTTTTTGGTAGGACAAGCACTTCATCAAGCACTTGGCACCCGCAACGCAAACAACACACTGGTGCACATATCCCAGAAGGACTGGGCACACACTCTCGGCAGCTAATTGTACTCAAGGCAGCGTATGAATTAATTACCTAGGCACTTCCAAACTCACCTTGTGAGATTTGCTGAGCATGGCTGTAGCCTGGACGTCGTGATTCTGGTGGCTGCTGCCCTCTTGTAAGCAGACGTAGCAGATGCTTTCCCTACATATCTGACAGTGCATGTTCAACACTTCTTCAGGGTGATGCTTGCATTTCGCTTCTTTCTCACGGTTCCGTTGCCGTAGGATGGAGCGACCCACGAGAGGGTTGACTAGACTGTGTTGAGCTAAGGGTCCTCTCAGCGGATGTAACTCGTCTCGACATTTATCACAGTAGAACAGTTCACATTGCTCACACATTGTCACTGCTGTCGACTTTTGCTCTCCTTTGCACGATTGACAGGCTACAGTAAAGTCTTTGGTAGTCTGATATTTCTCCACTATGTTCTCCAACACTCGGTTCTTCGGTAGACCAGCTACGCCTTGCTCATTTAAGTAACATATCTTTTTACATACTTTGTTCGGGCACACTATTATTGAAGAGCATAGTTCATGTGCCAGAAGGTTGGGCGTACTGATAGCCAAGTAGCTACTCGGGCGACTGCTGTTCGTGCCCATACTTACACCCGAGTCTGCCTCTGAATAGATACTCATCTTGTCAATGTCCGGGTAGTCGACTCTTGATATATCATCGTGGCTTGTGAACGGAGCCTGTAGCCGGAGAGCACACGCCATGCAAATACTGTCCGAACATGGCAATATTATCGGATTGTTGTAGTACTTGTTACAAGCTGAACACGTCAACTCCAACTCCATGATGATGCAGCAGTAAAATTATCACGATATATTAGTAGTGCCTCCGAATGCTCGCAGAGTCCTATCCGAGCATCCTAACACAGCGATAATCAAAAGTATTCTACTCACCAACTGTTTGGGATAGACGGACATAGACAACATTTTCATATCGAGAGCACGAGGATTTCCTAGCTCCGCCTAGTTTCAACGAATCGCCCAATAAGAGCGCGAGTGATTTCTATAGACTCAGATACTAGTCATCGAACTTTGTGGATATTAATAGGCTACAGACGACTTACTAGTCCATTCAGGAATAGTAGGCACCTTCGGTCAGATCCATTTCCAACATTTCTAGTTCGAGACCGATGGTTTTTCATCCCCAAAAAAGACATTCCCACCATCGATTAAAAAGAACTGTGATTTTTCTTTGGTACAATGACATTATTGTTTATTCACACTATCTGAAGCCTATTTAAAATGTTTGCAACTAGTTCACAGCGCTTGAACTGGATATTTCCGAGCGAATACGAGATTTCTAAGCTTAAAGATGAAGTGAATGACGAATATATCAAACGGTTCTCATCAGATGAGTTGAATGTGAGTATTCCAGCTGTTCATTCTTTCAAACTGCCATTTTAATTTAACCGTATCGCATCATGCGATGTAATTTATCAAGGGAACGTAAGCACGCACAGCAGCAGCAGTAGTTTGCCACTGAGCGACTAGCTGTCTGCGTTTCGGTTTTTAGCATCAATTCATGAAAAGCTACATGTAGGGTAGGACTGAGTTAAAATGTCTAATTTCTTTGTTCAGTTGAAAGAATTAATTTAGGTTATCAATATAACTTCGGCTTATTTTCACATTTCTGATGGTGGTAATCGTGCTAGAATGTTACACACGCAGGACGAACAGAAGAGAGATCGTTTCTTGACCGTGGAGGAGCAGGATATGTTGGTGCGGCACAACGAGCTTGCTCTCAAAGCATTCTGCAAGTCGTTCAAGCCTCCCATGCCTGTGAACATCATGGTATGGTTCCTAGTAATCAAAAGTGCCTGTACTCATACTTGTTTCTGAGTTGTCTTCTCTTGCCACTCTATGTTAGGCAGTGGCGATGATATACCTGAAGAGAATATATTTGAAGCACAGCGCTATGGATTACCATCCCAGAGATGTGATGTAAGTATCTATTCCACTAATATAACCAGTAACCATAGTAACCATAGTAACCGTAGTAACCATAGTAACCCAGTAATTGAGATGAGCAGAATACGTCTACCTCAAAGTGAGTGTGCCAAAACGCATACCACTTAACATTGTGTACAGTTACGGTTGTGATATTTGGTCATAGAATGGTGAACAGTTGGAGTCGCTAGAATTTTTTAACTCACTATTCTCTGACTAAATACAATGTTCACTGGCGTTTATGGCTTGGTGCACCCACGCACTTTTTGAAAAGCACGAAACACAGATGTACATTGCAACGCTGTATGCTGGTTAGCGTTGTAATCCTTGGTCGATTATGTTACGCCAAATTACTACGTGCTGACTGGTGTTTATATCCGCTTTCTTGCGTGAAAGATATCTGTCTGGAAACTTGAGGTTGGACTACCCTGATAGTTAAATGTGACATTGGTGCGACAACAGAGATCAGTGCCCTGTCAGTACCGTCAGACGTTGACATAGTATAGACCACCACGTCAGGCATGATAACTGGGTGGCTTCTGTCCTTCCCTGTCACACTGCGGGTGGTGGCCTGGCTGTAGCATTGTTTGGTGAGATACGAAGGGTGTAACTGCCAGATAACGGACGTGACCTATCGTGTTTTAATTCATGTGGTCCTTGTTTGATCATGGGAATACATTTGTGCCCTACACCGCATGATAAGATAGAGGGAGGAAGGTAAAGCGTGTTATGAAATGGTGGCTATCGAAAGCAGGTACTTGCCAATGCTTCGTCTGTCTGTTGGCTAGTGCATTAGATCTTAACTGGCAGCCATATATTTTGTACCCAAACAACGGCTGACTCATACATCTCTACTGTAAACCTAGTGTAAAATCGTTCTGAGTCATCAGCACGTCACGAGTGGATGGAAATACATAAGCTTGGTGCCGTTACTGTACAATCAGACTTCTTAGCTGCTCACGCACAACGGTGCAAAGTTCATGGACAAGGAGAACTGCATTTCGGGTTTAAAACTTGATGAATGAGTGCAGTTGGAAAGTCAAGTACATCTCGTGGCATGACTCGCAGTCGACGTGACACGTGGTGCATCTGTGCATCCTTAATTCGATATCATCGACACTTTTGAGCGGAAGACCCTGATTAATTTGCTGAGCATTCATTGCTCATCTTCTAGTCTACGGTTAGCAAATGGGGCAATTACTTAAATAAACTAATCAGAGACTCGGACACACTTCCCTACAAATAACCAAGCACCTGCCCTGCCATGCCTGCGCATGACGCAGCCAATCACGTAGCGCAATTGCGAGACAGTTGTCAATAGCACGCGGAGCATCCCTACACTTCACTGTGTGGTCAAATTAAGAACAAGTTGTGTCGCCACTGGTAGTCTACCGCTGTCCCCAGGGCCAGCACCGTTAATTGATGCCGTACGGCAGCCGAGCCACTGTCAGCCGCCGACTCTCCACTCTCTGCGGCCATTCCAATTTCTGTGGTATTCTGACACTGCGAAATGAAGAGAAAGCTAAGAATTATCGCCATTTCCCCGCACAACAACAAATAGGTCGTTTTGTAAAGAAACGATCAGCCGCTCTATTCATTGGATTTGTGGCTGAGCAGCACTGAATACCCCACCCAGGGGACTAGCATGGCCTGGGGTGAACCCCGCTCTCTAGGCCCATTGTGAAACCATTGCCACTTCATCGTCTTACAGTGGCTTATCTGTCATCAGCTCTTACTCCCCTTTTCTGTGCTTTCGCCTCCTCTGTCTGCGTGTCCTGTCTCCCTATCGAGCCGTCTGTCCATCCAGCTCTGTTGAGTCACTACCTCAGTCTAATTAAGTGGAGATTAATGTGCAGAATAAATTTGCTTATCTCCTGACCGCTTGCCCGTCCAGTGCTGCGAAGCCGCAGTTTGTCACACTGTGACAGGTTCTATTACAGCCTGCCATGCTGCTGCAGGTTCTATGAAATGTATTTTTCAGTGTGACACATTGTTGCAGGTTCTCTGAGATATACAAATCATATGGTGACATACTGCCACAGGTGCTCGATAATTGGCAGGTGGCAAAAAGTCACTGTCAGATTTAATCACACTATTTCTCTGATTTCATGCACATCAATTTTATAAAAAAAAGCAGAATTTGATTGCAATCGTCGGTAATGTGACTTTAACCTGTGCAGACTACTCTCCCTCAGGATTACGTACATGATGTACACGTACGAGTAAGTGTACCCATATGAGTAAGACTATCACTAAGGTGGCAGTGCAGTGGCATGGAATAGAAGGTACTTGTTATCACAGTAACCGTTGATTTTCATTTTTGCTGCCTATCAGGCTGCCGCTACGCTGCATTGTAATCAGAGGGAAGTGCTGAGCTGTTATAGCAATGTTTGTTTGGAACTTCCGACGCCCACGTCAGCCACCCGGGCGCACTATTACCAGAGTTGAAAAGCTGTTTGCGCTCATGACCAATCCAGTATCAGACGTGCTTTAGCTGTTACACGAGATACGGAAGGAAGCGGAAAACAAATGAAAAATCGTGTAAGCTTGTAGGTCAGTCATTTTTTTCAACAAGCGAAACTCAATCAGTGAATTGATTTCCCTCCGCGACTTCTCGACTGGAACGTTACGCTGCTAAGGATTTAGTCAATCCCTTGTTAAGTGGCTTCGGTAGTACAGTGACAATAATCCTGCATCTAATCATACGGCGTGAAAAACTGAAGCAGGCACGAGCCAGCACCTGTCGTCGCATGGCACCACGGGGTCATCAGCTAGCGTAAAGTCAAACACGGCTCAGACGGAATCAAAGGCACTTGAAGTCCACGCATTATCTGATGCCAGTTCATGTCACTTTCTTGGCCTTTAGGCTTTTGATATTGTTCTCATTGTTCAGATCACGCGCAATTTAACTGCTATTTTTATAGCCCTGTTGTTCAGTCACTTCATCTACCTCTAACCGAACCTGAGCCCGCTGCCTTCTGGCCTCTTTGCTTCTGGTGCATAAAATTGAATTATCACTCGACCATGTCTTCGCAGACAAAAGGTCTTTATTGTACCGCAAGTGACGATTTTAACACTTGGTCTGTGTATATTTGACAGGTTTTTGTCGCGCTCCGTTTGCGACAGCTGCATTTTTTTATTGCCTCTCTCGATAATTGTTGTCGGTTCGTGATTTAGAACTACGTGCGTCTACCTGGCCTGTAAGGTAGAGGAGTTCAACGTATCACTCAGACAGTTCGTCAGTAATCTGAAGAAGGACCGCGAGAAGACGACTGACCAGATATTGTGGTTTGAGCTGACACTGCTGCGAATTCTTAACTTCCAACTGACGGTTCATACGGCCTACCGACCCCTGGAGGGACTCTTCATTCACCTCAAGGTCCTCCCAAACTTACCATACTTCTCTCAACTGATGTGTGGGGGGGGGGGTGGGGGGGGGGGGGGGGGGAGGGGGGGGGGGGGGGGGGGGGGGGGGGGGGGGGGG
>ERZ1740065.1173-NODE-1173-length-15370-cov-12.136206_pt1 | contig 15370 bp, 14 predicted proteins | sample MGYA00581738_ERZ1740065 | MGnify/ENA primary metagenome ERZ1740065 (study PRJEB43018, sample SAMN04849749) | marine metagenome | isolation source: floating plastic debris | place: Pacific Ocean | collected 2008-09-01 | study: EMG produced TPA metagenomics...
TAAGTTACAGTAAGTTACAGTAAGTTACAGTAAGTTACAGTAAGTTACAGTAAGTTACAGTAAGTATGACATCACGGCCAGTGTGACGTCACACACTTACATTTGAGTTGAGGAGGCCCACACGCGTTTGATTTTTTGCGGCATGCAGATACGATACCAATCTCACGCATCCTATATATCTCAATGGATGCTTGTGTTTTGTGGGGAATCATTCATTTTGGAGTTATCTTACCTCCCCTACTTAGACAAGCATTTAATTGAGAGAGTACAGTAAAAAGGCATTCATCACCTTCATCTTGCAATGATTCAGCATCTCTGAAATACTGCTCACACCCGTTTCTGATTCCTGATGTCCTGAAACAGACTCAGTTCACAAGACTTTGATTCTCACAGATGAGTGACACAGTCTACATACCAGCTGACACTAGCAGAGGGGCGGCGGGGTCTCTCAGGGCAACGGCGTCACTCCCACTGCCGGAGTCTGTGCCAGCCTCGCTACTCCTCATCATTGTTATCACACTGACCACGGATACGGCAAAGTGACCAGACGCTCTGCGTAGTGGGGATAACTCCAACAACTAACAGGACAGCTATTCAAATCCTGATGTAGCTGTGACTGAGTGGCATATCAATGGTCTCTGTCTCTGGTCTCTGTCTCATATCGCTCCATACAGCTACACAGTGGCTGTATTGTTGACTTGACGCCATCAATTGCCTCCATCTCAAATCCTAATACACTAATACTAATACCAATACACTGATAGTAGTAGCACCCTTATATTGATACACTAATATTACTACAACGACATCAATACTAACACACTAATACTAATGTAATAATACTAATAAAATAATACGCGATTCCCATTACGCTAATACTAATACAGTGATATACACCAATACGCTGATACACCAATACACTGATACACCACTACACTAATACACCACTACACTAATACACCACTACACTAATACACCACTACACTAATACATCAATACACCACTACACCGATACACAAATACACGAATACACCACTACACCAATACACCACTACACCGATACACCACTACACCGATACACAAATACACCAATACACCAATACACTAATTACAGCAAGTGTTTTATGCTATTTAGTAGAGTAGTTGTGAAAGCAGATCAGATATTTCACACACTCAGCAATGAGAACATGATTCACTCCGTCCAAACATTGCATCCTCTGTCATATGACTGAACAAATAGCTTCTATGATGTTTATCGTCACTATAGCAACCATTACTTGTTGCTAGGGTAAATGATGGATGTCATATATATTGGCGTTCTGTAGCAGTGAATTGAGTTTATCAGAAGCAAAGAGATAGCAGCACAAGTAGCATGGCCAAGTTAGACAGATATTTATTATCCAACTATATTTACTTATTTCTCATTGCTGGTACAGGAGGTAAGTAAGTCAATAAGTTTACCTAATTCACCATAGCAACCATCATAACCATGAGTGCAATGATATGGCGTGATTGAAACCGTGGAGAGTGCATGTGCACACATGGCGAGGCGACACGATTACTCACCTATAGTACAGCGGTCTCATGAAAGTACGTTTTGTTTTATGTTCATTCAATAGAAAGTTACGGGTCAGTTTACAGAAGTATAGATTTAGTGTTCATTAATTACGCTTGATGACATTTGGGTTTCTCGTTGTCAGATGCTGTTATTTTACACCATGGAATTCAGCTGTTGGTGACTGCTAATGGCGGTAATGGAACCGCTCTAACTACTCGCATGATATCGATGGCGGGTGATCCAAATACATGGGTGAATTCTGACAACACTGTCATAGACGTAGCCAAGGACAAGTTCAGGTCGTGTATGGCACTCACCCATCTATATCAGGACTCATTCCAGCACTCTCTAATTACACGGTCTTACAGGTGGGAGAATTTGGGGTTCGATTACAACGGGCATTACGTTGTGTTCAGCGAAGCTATAAGTAGCACAGTGAATATACTGCACATGCCGACCGACATACATTCCACCCACCTCACACACCATCCCATCTGGAGGGCAGACTCAGAGAATGGAAACAGAATACTGTCAGTATCTCCTATACGTAATTTTTACTCGAACAAGCGCACACAACTCCACGTGTTTATCTCATCACTCAGATCTCTAGATGTGGATTGGCTGGCAGACTGTGTCTACGTAGCGGAATCCAGAGGTCTTGTATCTGCGATTAAACTCCGCCTACCCATTGATCGGGAAGCCGCACCTCAAACCAGCATGAGAGTCGTCTACAACAACAGCCAAAATGTCATTACGACCATCAAACTCCATCCCTCTGTCGGGTATGTGCGACCTCATACTCAAATGCATCAAGAGCACAACTCCCAAATGCTGTAGGTAAACTTGTGTCACCTTGACCCCACAGGTTAGTTTTCGTTATCATCAAGTCTAACACTGGAAATCAGATAGCCAGTATGGAGCTGAATGGATCCAACTACACAGCCCTCATATCACAAGGCCTGACCAGCATGGGTGGCTTGACTATAGACTATGACTCAAATATCCTGTATTGGGTGGAAAACTCCCGGCGGTCCAGCTGCATCATCAAATCATACGACCTGCATACATATGTAACAGGCAATGTATCAGGAGAGATCATCGACTGCCAGTCTGGGAGTATAGACTTCGCTGTGGTTTGTCTGCTCATATCAATGTCAATCTTACTGGATGCATGCAGGGGCGGGTAACTCCACATTATGTTTGCAGCATTATATTCTACTGGCTAATCGTGCTGCACATTCAGTGATTATTCAGCCGACAGAGGGCGCAGCGGTTCAGCGACAGCTACGAATACCGGACCTTCCAGCCTCGCCCCACTCTCTGGTAATGTACAACGTGTACAGACAGAACGAAATCAAGAGTGAGCATAGAATATAGCTGTTGATGCGATGTGACCTTGACCTCTATAGATATCGGCATACACTTCCATTCACAGATCAATGTGATGACAGCATATGTCAAGCATTCTGCCTTCCTTCCCAAACACAGAGCACATGCGAGTGTGAATATGGCTACAGACTTGCAGGAGATAGACAGACCTGTGAACTAGGTGGGTGGAATAACAGATCCAGGAGGACACAACTCCTTATGTCGCACAATTCCAATACGCTAATTTTATTTTTCAAAGATGATGCAGAAATATTACCGGAATCTGGACTGGCAATAGTTCATGACTCACAGGCAGGAAATAGCGACTACCGCCTCTACCTGATTGATCTCGGCAAAGCACTGACAACCACATTGCCCATCAACATCACTCGGCCAGTCCACAGCCTCCACATGGCAGGTCACATGATCATCTGGTCAGACAGGAAACGTGTCAGTCAGCAAGATCTGTCGACTGATCTGGTAGAGAGTCTCTATGAAGGTCAAGGTCAGATATCAAACACTGCTGGGCAACCTGACAGTGAAGTGATTGTATGACTGATCAATCAGCCATTCATCTTTAGGTGAAGTGATCAGTTTTGCAGTTCTCGATGATTTCCTCTATGTGAATGTCGACAACAATTCGTCCACTTGGATCATTCAGCGGCAGAATAAAGAAACTATGGAGATCATAGACCACGGCGATCAGCAGCCAACAGAAATTGTAGTGTCAGCAAGTCAAAGGTCTGTGGTACATAGACATGTGGACTCCCTCCATGGTACAGATGCTTCAAAGTAGCACAAAATGTGTCGGTAAATAGTATTTTCGGTTCGATCAGGCGCGCTGGTATTTTACTGGTAAAAGCCCGGCACAGGGTCCGAGACAAAGACCGGCAAAACACCAGACAAATACCGGTAAAATGCCGGATTATTACCTGTAAAATACCGGATTATTACCGGTAAAATATCGGCGCGCCTGACCGAACCGAAAATACTATTTACCAATGTGTCAATGAACCAATCAAGCTTGAAGTTTGTACTCAACTAAGCATGTGTCCGACCTTAAACTAGCTTTACATAGACATCTGGACTTGCTCCATGGTACAGGTGCTTCAAAGTAACACAGTATCTGTCAATGCTTTTTCTAAGTATGTGTCCTACCTTATACTACCAGAGTGAGACTGGTGAGATGGTCGAGATCCGTGGCGAGTAACGGTGGCCATATTGTAGATCGCTATTCATCAGCAGACAGTCTAGGTTTTACCTGCGAGAGCGTTCTACCAGTGCAGAGAGAGAAGTGGTGGAGAGGTTTGCTCTAGATGGAACTCAGAGGGATGAGATATGGACTACATACGGCTCAATATCAGCGATGGCGGTAGATGAGACGGGTAAGACTACAAACAGAGTGTCTGTGGAAGGAAAGAATAGTTTGATATATTAGGCTTGTCTAGGGTTGCTGTCAAGGTGTGCTACAGGTGTTTGTATGGTGTGCTACAGGTGTTTGTATGGTGTGCTACAGATGTTTGTATGGTGTGCGACAGGTGCTTGTATGGTGTGCGACAGGTGCTTGTATGGTACTTTGAAATGCTTTTCAATTTTACAGCTCTTACAACTACGTAGCTTGCTACTCACTACCTGCTCAAATAAAAGATGGCCGGCTGCTGAAGACCAGCCTAGCCATTCGATAGTTGCTAGAGAACACCGTACAGTATCACTCATCAATGGTACTGATGCTGATATACAAAAACAACTACTGCTGAAGAGGGGAAAGGGTACAAGCTTCAGCCTAAATCAATAAAATTAGAGTTGTCTTCTCCTTAAACCGATCCACAGATATGATGAGCTGAGCTTATTACATAACCAAGACACTATGCAAATCCAGTGTATATCATGTGTAATGCTGAATGGCATGTACCTATCTGTATTTCTAAAATTAGGCCCAAAGATCAGACCAACCCCATGTTAAGATAACTCCGAATCCAGTTGCGCAATTCTGCAGACACTAGCTCATACTTTCCTTCTTTGATACTGCTGATAGTAACCTGTTATGTATTTACTTCAGAAAGTACGCTGTACATCGTACAGAGGCTGGGTGTGAGGGACAGCGTACACCGCTACAATCTCGTCACGCGACGGTATGACGTCATGACTACGATGGACAATGTCAAGGTCACTGGACAGCTGGCAGCCGATGCTGGATATCTATACTTCTACAGCCCACGGGAACCAAAGTAAGCGTCAGCTCCATAGATGTACATGTGTTAGACCATGGATGCACAGGGTGACTTCACACTATCTAGACTTCTATGGAGTAAGAAGCCTGATGGCGGTGCTAGTACTGTTCCGAGTGGCAGGGTGTTCGAGAGCCTGGATGGAGGCCTCTACATCCGCCCCAGCAGCCAGTCGGGTGAGTTCAGCCTCACGTCTGTATCCACAAAATAACTCTGTGTAACAGTAGATGAGTTGTATCTACTATATCATGACGTTAGTTATATACAAGTTATATCCCGTATATAAATATCGTATTACTGTAGAACCGGATTTGATAGCAATTGTGAAAATAGCGACAAAAAATTACCACTATCATTGGAATTCACTATAGAAATTACGCCATTCTACCGTGTATAGGAGTTGTCTTCTCATTCATGGGATCACTATCATTAGATTGCTATCATTTTATTTCTCGATGATTTTTAAGGAAACGCTAACATTTCTGTGGCTACCAAATCCGGTTGTAGAGTAGATAGTATATTACAGTGACGGCACCGACTGGCTGCTCCTCCAGACCCTGCAGTCATATCTGCATACCAAACAATGACAGCTTCACGTGTCACTGCCCAGACAAACAGACATCTGCCCAGACAAACGGAGAGTGTGCGTCAGACTATAGTGAGAGGATTGAAGTACTAGTAGTCTTACACTAGTAGCTAGGCACATCTTCTCACACAATTTTGGTTTGTCTGCGACAGATGAAACGGATGGTGAAAATGAGGACAGCAGACAAACAGACTTGGCGATTGCTGTATCAATGTCAACAATGGCCGCTGTCATAGTCTCTCTCGTGTGCGCGGTATGTCTGGTATGGCGGGTGAGGAGAAAGCGTCAGGTAGCAGACGGACACAAGCTCAGGGATGCACAGCGGGGCAGCAGTAAATGTCAACTCTTCATTACAGGGCAGCTCGTGGGGAAAATTATCATCACACTCAGCTGTCAGTAGACTGTCTAGTATCGAGACTTTGGATGGCAAACAGATGGACCAATCAGCTAACAGCAGCTCCACACTTTCCAGACCCCTGCCTACACCGCCGCCTGAATACGAATTCGGAGGGGCTTACCATACGTACGAGTCAATCGCGGAGACGAGCTGTCTACCCTGTAAAGGTTGGCCGCATTACCTACTATACCTCGATTAAATCCCCCGGACTACATCTACCTTTGGAGTTGTCTTCTCTTGGAACAATTCTTACAAAAAACAGGTCAAAATATCTACAAGAATTATTAGGAGTAAAACTTAGCTGCCGAGTATTTCAGCCATTGTAGGCTGAAAGTATTCTTCTTCTAAAAATTGATTCAATTCGCGTTTAATTTTACACACGATTAATTCTGTGCAAAAATTATTCCAGTTTAGAATCAGCTGTGAGTCACTCTCACTCGGTCAGACAGGAGGTACAAGTGTTACCAGATTCATGTATGTATTATATGTCTAGATGCGGCTGCAGCATCAGAAGCAGGCCCAATGAGCTGCAGTGAGCGGGCTGACGGCGCAACGCTCTGGAAACAGAACTCGATATACAGGCGAGAGGAGGAGGAGTATCTGACGCCGAGTAAGATAGTACAGATGTACCTGGAGGTGCTGCCAGTCACCCCAGTACCACCGCCCAGGTACTTCTGACTCAATACATTTACCTTGGTGGAGTCGTAAGTGAGAGGAAACTAAACCAGTGTACTTACGCAGGGCTAGAGACAGGAGAAACGAGACAGAGATGGAGGATAGCGCTGTGTACGAAGACGTGCAGCTGCAGCAGGTCTAATGTCACGTCAAATAGCGTCACAGCGTCATAGCAGACAGTTTTTACCAAGGCTGACAGTAACTAAATCTCTCCCATATATAGAGTGCCAAATAGGGCAGGACGATCAGACAGACAAACACTGTCTAATTACCAGACTCAATCATGAAAGTAATTGAATCGACCGGAAAGTTGTTTGCCCAACAGATATATCAATCGCTCACACATTTAATATAGATTATAAATCCGACAAATATAGACTGAAAAATCCATCTAGTGTACAAAACTTGCCTGAAGGTCAATTGAATGTCGGCTCATGATGCATCAGTTGACAGTCTAACCAATACGGTAAATACCTTTCATTGTCCTCATCGCTGACGACTCAACTGCCGCCTAACAGCTCCTTCTGTTTGGCCTTCATAACTTCTTCACTTTTCTTTGTACACTTCGCCGCCATCTGCAATTCGATACAGATGCAGTCAGTATCCGAGAGACAGTATTGCAAATATATAATATAGGCCTAATTAGCATTGCACTTACCTTCATATATAGTAAATATATATAAATCTTACCTGCATGATATCTTTCTCCACTTGACGTAGATCGTCTATGCTGAAGCGACTTTTAGCTTTCTGAACAAATTTTACTTTGTTGTTTTGGAGTTTTCTTATCTCGTCCTTAGTTTTGACACAGAGTTCCTGAAATAGAGGTAACACATACGCTACATGAGACAATGATGTAAGATGAAAGAACTGACATAGAATTGTAACAATACCTTTGCAGACTTGGCCATCTTCTCCCTGTGTTCGATGGTGACTTTAGGAGTTTCGATAAAGATTGTGGTACCGTCGATGCGAGGATTAATGTTCATAGAGGACTTGCTCAGGCAGTCTCTCACGTGGCTCACATACTGCGGATTGGATGACATATTGACAACCACCGTGTTCTGGCCTTTCATAGTCACCTGACCTACAAGTAGTTGACCTCTACACACAGGCACCACAGTCATGGATGAGGATATTCAGGGCTTGCAAGGCCTTACCCAGGAATTGTAACGCAATCGACTTCTTGTCAGGGAGAGTAACTGGCAGGCTACTGTATGAACTGATGTTCGTTCTTATGCTCAGTTTGTTAGCATATTCCTGCTGTAGTTTGACGATCAAACTGTCAAAGCTACTCTCCAGCTCAGCCTTATCTACGAGCTCCTCGGCAGACGCTGGTAAATCCTCCTACAGGTAGTTTACTAAACCATAGCAGCTATAGTCACTGTCATACAAGAAGACAGGGAAACTCTTCTTACCTCGTCTTCCATCGGAGTAGCCCGATCCTTTGATTTTTGTTTCTTTGTGCTCTGCTTCTTTTTCTCCAGATAGTATGTAGTGTGAAAGTGTGCAACACTATTAGTGCTCGTTGGATATCGCTGCGGAGGAAAGCCGGCGTTGATAGAGGGATGAGAGAACCTCCAGTTTAGAAAATTCTCAGCTAATTTCCATTCTTTAGGTTGGCTCATTAAGTGCGAGTAAATTCGGCTGGCTGCAACTCTCAAACTCCGGGTCATGATAAAAGAACAGTTGCCCCTAAAATTGAAGAGTGCAGAAGGTAAGGAAACGGACATTCTGCTATCGCTCATATCTGAGAAGAAAGTTACACGAAAATCATATGGAATGCTACATTTACCTCATATTCCTTGAGATGAAAGTTCTGCACGAACTAGTAAAGGCACAAAGGCACAAAAAATAATTAATTTTGTGTCATATGTTTGCAGCTACACGCGCCTCAGTTGCACACGAATAGAAAGTATGAGAAACGTACATGGTGGAATCGCTAAATGGAAAACTAGTAGAATTTCTGACCAATGAAAATTGTAGGCGGAGCTCTTGCGCGAAAACTGGCCAGTCAGCAGCTACTACAGGTGGTTGAACGCTACCTGTGATCGTAGTAACGAGAGGACGCCTGAACAGTATTCGTAGCACTGTGCGAGAAAGACAGGCGCTGCCGCCGTTGGTTATTTTGCTGTTGTTGTACTCTAAACACATGTAGCGTTGGTATCATTTCGAATTGAAACTCTTTTGAGGTAACAGACGCGAATATTGGATTACTTTGCTTCTGCTGTGGATAGTGTTCAGATACCAGGTTTGAATCTACTTCGCTTACCTGTAAAATTGTAAATCGATATTGTCGTGTGTACCTACATACACATTAATTTAATTGCGATGCGATACGATACGATGTGTGCTTAGGGTGTTGATACTACTGTTTGCACTCATATATGTTTGGATTTACAACAGAACTGCTACCATCTGTCCGAGGATATGTGGCCAGCAAGATGCAGAGTTCAGGCGTAAATCTGCGATTCTCCTGCCTGAGCAGCATCAAACCTTCCTGACACAGGAATGCTATGAGCTAAAGCAACTTCAAACTGTCTCCATTGACAATCAGCCTAGAGCCTGAGGAATTATGGGTAGAGTACTAGGCACATTTGATCGATGTTCAGCCCAATCACAACGGCTCAGGATGCCTCTGAACAGATCGTTGATGTTCCTCGCTCTGTACATTACGATCTCCACCCTCATCTGTGGAGTGAGCTCTCAGGGTACAATTGAGAGGCAGACATTCAGCATAGCCGAGAACCTGGCCGTGGGGCAGCCGATTGGGCGGGTAGTGACACGGCCCGGCTACCGATATGAACTGCCCAGCGTTACTCCCTACTTCTCTGTGGACTCGGTTTCTGGTGATATCAAAGTTAAACTAGCCATAGACCGTGAGACAATCAGCAGTGAAAGTATCGAGTTTGTCGTTAAAGCTCAGTCGCTGTCACAGGAGGACGTGTTTTATCTCGTCGAAGTCACCACGCTCATTATTGATCTAAACGATAACAGTCCTCAGTTCAGGTCTGATGTGCTCAACTTCACCATATTGGAGAACGAGATCCCCTCCCAACCCTTCACACTTACAGCTAATGATCCCGACAAAGGCGCTAATGGCTCGTCTTCCCTTCTCTACTCCATCGTCTCTGGGAACGACCAGAACCTCTGGCAGCTCTCCACCGTATCTCGCGGCAATGTCAAGGATGGCTCACTAAAGCTACTCCGTGGAGTAGACCGCGAGTCCGTGCCGACGCTACGCCTTGTAGTGGAGGCAAGAGACGGAGGTTCACCCCCTCGAACTGGCAATGTCACTGTAAACATAAACATACAGGATGTAAATGACAATGACCCTTCCTTCGGCCAGGATAGGTATAGCATTTCAATTGCCGAGGACCAGCCTTACGCCGATGGCTCAAACACACTCGTCAAAATGAACGCCACAGACAAGGATCTCAGTCTAAACGCGGCCCTAGTCTATTCCCTGCTCACTGAGAACTCTCTCTTCTCCATCGACTCTGACACGGGCGAGATATCGTTAGTCAAGCCTCTACTCGATGGCGGTTTTGACAGCGAGCCCAGTTTATGCCATTCTCAGTACTGTAAAAGCTCTCAGTGTCTGGTTGTGTGCGTGCTGCAAGTACAGGTACAGGACCAGCTGGGTACCGGCTCAAACATACGGAGAGATCAGTGTGAGGTCAGGTTTGAAATCCTCGATGTCAACGACCATACCCCGAAGATATCCATCGACAAGCTACCGCTCACGGTCAGCGAAGACACCAAGGTCAGCGGATTTGTTACCACAGTGACGGTGAAGGACAAAGACAGAGGAGACAACCAGAAAATAGCGCTCACCATCAGCCGTGGCAATGAACTCGGCCATTTTAGCATCTCTCGGTGCTTCGTGTTAGGAGACACCGTCTGCATTCTCCAGACGGCGAAGCTCCTCGACAAAGAACTGACCCCTCGTTACAATCTGACGCTCAGAGCTGTCGACGCGGGAATCCCCGCTCTCTCTTCTTCCCTAGCCGTGATCATCAACGTCATCGACGCCAACGATCATAACCCCATCTTCCGCGAGCCGTCATACACGGCAACAGTCAGCGAACTGAGTCCAATAAACAGCTTTGTGGCAGCGCTGACGGCCACCGACGAAGACGAAGGTAAGGCCCCCACCTCACCTAGATTCATTTTCTACCATCTCCTCACGCTGGGACCCGTTGTTATGTCAAGTGTTTGATGCTAGCAGCAGTGGAGATGTCAGTTTCATTCCTGGGAAATTAAAAAACTAGTAGTGGCCTCAGTCTGTACTGTTTACTCTTTTCCGTAATGGCCGCCGTTTAGATGCTGTGCCGTGTGTGTTTTGTCTTCAAGCAGTCTCAGTGGCTTGTTTGCTCTGCGATATTTGCCTCAATACGTTGTGTGCGAGCAGCTTTTGAAAGCATGTCCTCCATGGAGAGGAGAATTTACTAGTTGCAATATGCGCATACCATTTGACGATTGCTAGGCAGCCCTACATCTCGACATGTCACCCTGATTAATGAGTGCTCCCACTGCTGTGCCCACTTCATGCTCTCAATGAGAGGTAGCAGGTCGCCAGAATGCTGCCTAGGTGAGGCAACGCTGTCAAGGTAAATCAACTGCGGTCAATAGTAGTCATAACTCAGCCACGCTGTCGGCAGCGCTTGTTTTCTCTAGGATGAGTAGTGTTTGTTTTCTTTGAACTATGGACAATGGCAGAAATTACAGCACCCTTCCTTCCGTTCTCAGAACCTCCCTCCCGGCATACACATCAGACCCCCTAACCGGTTGACCCTGCATCAGCCTCTAATGTTACCAAATTGGTTAATAAATATTTAAATTAGATGTAGGTTTCTGGCCGGACCTTCAGGCTGTGGGCATTGATTTTCAGACTTTTCTATTTGAACTGGAGCACTAGCAGTTGCCAATTGTCACAAGTTATCTGTGTGTAGATTGAATAGAGCTGAAATGGGTGCAAATGGCTTAGTGATCAATCGACAATGGAGAGGTCCACACTAGGGTATGTGCTCCTGTAGTCTCAGTAAGTTCGAGTCCAGTTGAACCTGGTAATTATATGTCACTTGAGATAGTCCAATATCTCCACGGCTGCCCCCATATCTACGTAAATGCTTACCAAACATCATCTCTGGTCACACTAATCAAAACAAACCTAGACAAACAGTACCAAGAGAGACATGTTGGCCATTGTATAATGTCACAGTCTGTGACATGGTCTGTGACATAGTCTGTGACACAGTCTGTGACACGGTCCGTGACGTGGTCTGTGATGTGGTCTGTGACATAATTTTTGACACAGTCCGTGAGTGACAGTCTGTGACGCAGTCTGAGAAATTACTGCCATGTCAGAGACAAGGTTATAGACTGCATCAATCACTTTCATCTGAAGTCGAGTACGATGCTGCATTTTGCCATACATAGGGCGGGAGGAAGTGATCTGTAGCGAGGTCTGATGTTATCTCGAGGATTGTTATAGCGTTTAGGTGTTTTTTCGGCATGACTGCTTGCTCATAAAGAGATCACAAACTGTGGTTTCTTGGATCATCAGCTGCTCTTCCAGCTCGGTCCCAGTAGTTCTGTCTCAGCCGAGTCCGAAATCACCCCAGACTCTTCGTTGGAGCTGTGTGTTTGTTGTCTACTAATAAACACCTGCATTATCCCTGAATGAATAGAGTTCTTGGATATCCGCTTGAGCTCCGACAATGTTGTCTCCGCTCATGATCAATTTTAAGTCTTTGGTTGAAATGCTTTCATAGATGACCTGCTGATTGCGTGATTCTGTATCGAATAGCGTAGCAGCGAGGGTGTGATCACCACCACATCATATGACACTCCAGATGTAGAACTAGGCCTTCCTCCCAGGCCCAGCCTCCCATAGAGTGGAATGCTTCAGACCAGTAATTACATATTTGGGGTTAATTCTCCTTCATCGAGGGTCGCAGGTGCACTGGCTGGAGAGAAGTGTCACAATGCTGGAAAATCCGGATTTGTAACTATTCTAAACTCGGCTCTCAGTTGCAACTTTACATTCCTTTTCTATTTACTGCTGCGATTCTCAGAGCCCTCCTATCATGAATCACGAAAGATCATTTATGAGAACAATGTAATGAATGTGCTGAGCGAATGGTTCGAGCCTGTCCATTATTGTATCATGCCTTTGTGATTTTATACCTAGTTAGCAATGCCAATAGCGAATGTGAACAAGTAGTTTCTTTTCTACCCGAACGGATCCATGCCTTGTACAAACTATAAATAGCATTTGCCTGTGTGGGAAACGGGTTGTGAAAGACGCTGGCTGCATTGAGCTCTACAGTTGACTGTGGGGTATGGCTGGCTGCATTGAGCTCTACAGTTGACTGTGGGGTATGGCTGGCTGCATTGAGCTCTACAGTTGACTGTGGGGTTTTAGTTTTGAGACTGACGAATTGTGTGTGTGTTTATGTAGTCTGCCTCAGCCTACGATCATGTTTACGGCTCTATCTGCTGCCGGTGACACGCCGCCGTCTCTGGCCCCTTATTCAATGCTTGGCGAGGCAATGTTATTATTTAGCCTGTCTCTCCTGCGTTTCAGATGAGAATGGACGGATCGCGTACCAGATATCATCTGGAAACAACCGGCAGTTCTTCAAGATCGACGCAGAGTCTGGTCTCGTCACTGTAGACCGTCGAGTAGACAGCGACGCGCTGAAGGAACCGAGAGTCGTACTCAACGTCTCTGCACAGGATCACGGTACATAATCCTGTGTGAATTATTGCGCTGTGCTCTCCCCGGTAGGTTTTACAAGCTACCACACCCAGACTCTCTGCTGATTGGTGGCATCTGCTGTAGTCCAAAGCAGACAGTGCAATACACAGCATGCTCAACACAGCGTTTCGACGTTTGAGTATGTCTAGAGAAGTGGCTGTGGCGTCGCCAAGTCGAGAGTATTTCTGTCCATTCTCCAACAACGATTTTATCGCCTCTTTGGGTGTTTGTCATAATCCATCACGATACTGTCAGATCTATTGCACTCCCCATGAGCTGCTGTCACCTGTCAGCCGCTGTCACTGACCCATAAACTTTGCTGTAGGTACAAGTCCACTGCGTGGGGAGACAAGTCTTGTCATCCATATTGTTGACGAAAACGACGAGACACCAGAATTCAGCCAATCAGAATACATCGTGGACATACAGGAGAACAACTCGGTCAACACCACCCTGCTGTACCTAAACGCCACAGACAGGTATGAGCGTACTCGCCTACTGCCGGCTGATACGGCTGCCCCGTCTGCGGCGGGTAGATTCTGCTGCTAATGACACGGATAGGGCCGAGATAACATTTCCGTCGGTCTAGTTTATCTCTACGCTATGTTATCGCTCCCGATTTGGTGCGTGAGCGCCAAAATCTCCAAGCCAACCTGTCATCGATGGCCGCTGATCCAAATTGTCTCATTAGATGCCATTGCCACTCAACTGATTTATTTTACCTTCCCTGTTGCCCTCTTGATTTATTCATCTGGAAAAATTGGTTTCAGGGACAAAGGCTTGAACGGCAGTGTGAAGTACCGTCTGAGTGACCAGACGGCGTTGCGCTACGGCAACCTGTTTCACCTTGACCCTATCAGCGGTCAACTGTTGGTGACGGCGCCGTTAGACAGAGAGCGGCAGGACTGGTATGAAGTGGATGTGATTGCCTATGACCGAGGCCAAATATTTTCTCTGAGTTCTCAGGTATGTTTACTTTGTGCTCTATATGAAGTCTGGTGTGCTCTTTGATGTGAGAGGCAAAAAAGTCAGTCAATGAGTCATTGATCAATTATTGTGTCTCCTCTGTTCCTGTTATTCAATGGGAGGTATCCTTGTCAATTAGAGAGGGAAACCAATCTTATCTGCATCCCCCTCTGGAACCTTCCCAATGCCTCTATATCCACAGGCTAAGGTCATGGTCAATGTCACTGACCTGAACGACAATCGGCCCGTGTTCTACCCCGTGAGGTACTATTCTGAAGTGTCGGAGACAGCCTGGGTTGGCTACAAGGTCGCCACCGTGTCAGCCATTGATACAGATTCAGGTGTCAATGGCCAAATCACCTATCAGCTGGCGTCGTCTTCTCGCAATGACAAGTTCTCGGTTGACATGACGTCTGGAGATGTGACTGTCGCGTCGTCTCTAACAGCAGGACAAGGCTACACTCTCCATGTAAGAGACAAACCAATGTCTTGTTTGTTTGTCCTTGATATCATCACTGATCATCAACGATGATGATCTCTGATATCATATGTCATCGTTCCATCTTCTCTCCTGTCATGTCTTTTTTCTCTCTCCCTCTCCGCCTTCCCTTTCCTACCTCTCCGTCTTCCCTTCCCTACCTCTCCGTCTTATCTACCTCCCTCCTTATTTCCCTCTCCCCTCTCTATTCCTCTCCCTCCCTCCTTCCTCTCTCCCTCTGCCTCTATCTGCCCCCTCTCTCTGCCTTGATCTCTCCCTAACTCTCTCCCAGTCTCTACACACAACCACACCCAACCTCACTACCTAACACAAAAACTCAACCAAAAA